>Ga0097691_1000447_pt1 | contig 36209 bp, 40 predicted proteins | sample NGESurdeep072012_8_FD_72858 | JGI IMG/M metagenome (GOLD analysis project Ga0097691, IMG submission 72858) | Arctic peat soil microbial communities from Barrow, Alaska - NGEE Surface sample 210-1 deep-072012 | ecosystem: Environmental > Terrestrial > Soil > Wetlands > Peat ... | reverse complement strand
TCGAAAGTGCCTATCCTATTGACATAGATGGAATTGCGTAAGGTGGGAAACTGGAGGCGGGGGTCGGAATCGAACCGGCGTACACGGCTTTGCAGGCCGCTGCATAACCACTCTGCCACCCCGCCGTCTTGAGCGCGCGCCAGCCAGGCGCCACGGCAATCTGGAATTAAAAAAGGGAACGCGCCTGCGGCTTGCGCCGCAAGCGGTTAGGCGCTTTCCCTTTGAATCTTGGAGCGGGAGAAGAGTCTCGAACTCTCGACCTCAACCTTGGCAAGGTTGCGCTCTACCAACTGAGCTACTCCCGCAGGAGGATGCGAATTATACCGGGGTTTGGCCCCCGCGATCAACCATGTTTTAGCACCGTGGGCATGGCCATCTTGAGGTAATAAAACATGGACCACAGGGTGAGCGCCGCCGCGAGCAGAATCAGCCCGGTGCCCCATTGCTGCGGCCGGAACACGCCGATCGCGTCGTGGTAGAGCAGCATCGGGACGGCCACCATCTGCGCCACGGTCTTGATCTTGCCGATGAAGGACACGGCGACGCCCTTCGCCGCGCCGAGCAGCGCCATCCACTCGCGCAACGCCGAGATGGCGATTTCCCTGCCGATGATAATCACGGCGATGACCGCATCGAGACGGTTGAGATCGACCAGCACGATCAGCGCCGCCGCCACCATCAGCTTGTCGGCCACCGGATCGAGAAAGGCGCCGAACGCGGAGACCTGGTTGAGTTTGCGCGCGAGGTAACCATCGAGCAGGTCGGTGATCGCGGCGACGGTGAAGATGACCGTCGCGATCAGGTTTTTCTCCGGCAGCGCGAGCCAGGTGGACGGAAAGTAATACACGCCCACGAACAGCGGGATCATCACGATGCGCATCCAGGTGAGCGCATTGGGAAGGTTGAATCGCATTGGCGAATATCCAAATATGCGCGACGTTCGTCGCCCGCGGCAGGCTGCGGCAGGAAACGCAGGGCGCCCATAGCCCGAGCTCGCGACATCAGCTGTCAAGATACCTCAATCAGCCGATTCTTAGTGCAACTCCCGGTAAATTTTTTCCGCCAGCTTGCGGCTGATGCCGTGCACCTGGGCCAGATCGTCTATGCTCGCGCCGATCACGCCTTTCAGGCCGCCGAAGCGCGCCAGCAGTTCCCTGCGCCGCTTGGCGCCTATGCCGCTGATGCCCTCTAGGGACGAAGTCAGGCGGGCCTTGTCACGGCGCGCGCGGTGGCCGGTGATGGCGAAGCGGTGCGCCTCGTCGCGTATGGCCTGGATCAGATGCAGCCCCGGATTGTCGCGCGCAAGCTGGATGCTGGTCCTGGCGTCGGCGCATACCAGTTGTTCCAGCCCCGGCTTGCGTTCCTCGCCCTTGGCTACGCCGAAGAGAAAGATGTCGTTCATACCCAGCTCGGCCAGGACCTCCCGTGCCACGTTCACCTGGCCCTTGCCGCCGTCGATCAGGATCAGGTCCGGCACGACGCCCTCCCCGCGCGAAATCTTCTCGTAGCGGCGCTGCAGCACCGAGCGCATGGCGGCGTAATCGTCCCCGGCCTGGATGCCGGCGATGTTGTAGCGGCGGTATTCCGAGTTGCGCAAGTCGAAACGATCATAGACGACGCACGATGCCACGGTAGCTTCGCCCTGAGTATGGCTGATGTCGAAACACTCGATGCGCTGCACCGTGTCCGGCAGGCCCAGGGCTTCGCGCAGGGCGGCGAGCCGCACCTCCTGGTTGCTCGCATGGGAGAGCCGCTGCGCCAGCGCCAACTGGGCGTTTTTCTGCGCCATCTCCAGCCAGGCGCGGCGCTGCCCCTGCGCCCGGGTCACGAGCTGCACCGGGTGTCCGGCCTGCTCCGCCAGCACGGCCTCGGTCTCCTGCGCGTCGAACTCGGCGCCGACCACGATGACCGCCGGCACCTGCCGGTTGACGTAATGCTGCGCCAGAAAGGCCTGCAGCACCTCAGCCGCCGTGCCGCCCTCGGCGTTGTGCGGGAAAAAGCTCTTGTCGCCCAGATGGCGGCCCTTGCGCACCATCACCAGATTGACGCAGGCTGCCGCGTTTTCCCCGGCGCAGGCGATCACGTCGGCATCGCCGCCGGTGCTGCTCTCCGCGTACTGTTTCTGCTGCGTCGTCGACAGCGCCTGGATCTGGTCGCGATAGAACGCGGCCTGCTCGTAGCGTAGCGCCTCTGCCGCCTGCTGCATTTTTTGCCCCAGGGTCTGCAGCACGTCGTCCTCGCGCCCTTGCAGGAACAGTTCAGCGTTCTTCACATCCGCGGCGTAGCTGTCGCTGTCGATCAGCCCCACGCAGGGTGCCGAGCAGCGCCGGATCTGGTGCAGCAGGCAGGGCCGCGAGCGGTTCTGGAACACCGAATCCTCGCAGGTGCGCAGGCGGAAAATCTTCTGCAACAGTTGAATGCTCTCGCGCACCGCGCCGGTGTGCGGGAACGGGCCGAAGTAGCGGTGCTTGCCGTCGAGCGCGCCCCGGTGAAAACCCAGCCGCGGGTAAGCGTGGCCGCTCAGCATCAGGTAAGGATAGGACTTGTCGTCGCGGAACAGGATGTTGTAGCGCGGAGCGAGCGACTTGATCAGATTGTTTTCCAGGATCAGCGCCTCGCCCTCGGAGCGCGTCGCCGTGGTTTCGACGGCAGCCACCTGCGACAACATGAGTTCGATGCGCGGGCTCTGCGCGGTCTTCTGGAAATACGAGCTGACGCGCTTTTTCAGGTCGCGCGCCTTGCCCACGTAGAGTACGTCGCTCCTGGCGTTGAGCATGCGGTACACGCCGGGCAGGTGCGGCAGACCGCTTATCAGTGCCTGCGCGTCGAACACCGGCGCGGAATTGGCAGGTATCGTCATCGCGGCTGCAGCTCGGCAACAATGTCGCGGAATAGCGCCTGGAACATGGCCTCGGTAAGTCTTTTCGTCTGCGTATTATAGCGGCTGCAATGATAGCTATCGTAGAGCCGGATGCCCTCGGGCGAGCCCGGCGTCGGCGGCAAGGCATGTACCGCGTGATGGCCGAATTTGCAGCTTGCGCGCTTGAGCCCGCAGGCCATGAGCACGGCCTGGTGGGCGACGCCGCCCAGCGCCAGGATCACGCGCGGCGGTCTTAGTCGCAACTCGGCCGCGAGGAAACGGTTGCAGCGCCGGATTTCCTCCGGCAGCGGCTTGTTTTGCGGCGGCAGGCATTTCACTGCATTGCTGATGCGGCAATTCTTCAGCACCAAAGGATCGTCGGCGCGCTCCGATGCCGCCTGGCTGGCAAAACCGAACGCATGCAGCGTGCGGTAGAGCAGGATGCCGGCATGATCGCCGGTAAATGGCCGTCCGGTGCGATTCGCCCCGTGCATCCCCGGCGCGAGGCCGACGATCAGCAAATCCGCTGCCGCATCGCCGAACACGGGCACCGGCAGTGCGTGATAACCGGGATGGTCCCGCCGCACCTGATCGAGGAAGCCGGCGAGCCGCGGGCAGTCGCGGCAGTCGAGGCTGAAGCTGTCGGGCATATGAGACGCTGCGTAATCAGCCGGATCGGCGCCCGCCGCTCACGCCAGGCCGGCGACGAAGCGGTCCAACCCCGCCTTGGCCAGTGTAAAGCGAGCGTTCCGCTGCAGCGCTTCCAGGCCGTGCACGAGGCGCACGCCGCGCATTGCCTCGGCGCGGCGCCGATTCAATGTGCCGGCGAGCCGGTCGAGCAGCTCGGGTGCCGCGTCAGGCGCATTGCACAACAGCACCATGTCGCAGCCCGCCGCAAGCGCGGCCTCGCCTCGCTCCAGCACGCCCCCGGCCACGCTTGCACCTTCCATCGACAGGTCATCGCTGAAAATCATGCCGTCGAAATCCAGCTGTCCGCGCAAGATCTGCTGCAGCCATTTGGACGAAAACCCGGCCGGATTCGCGTCGACCTTCGGGTAGATCACGTGCGCCGGCATCACCGCCGACAGCCCGTGCTTGATCAGTCGCCGGTAAGGAAGCAGATCGACGGCCTCGATTTCGGCATAGCCGCGCTCGTCGACCGGCAGCGCAAGGTGCGAATCGGCGCGTACGTAGCCGTGTCCTGGAAAATGCTTGCCTACGCTCGCCATGCCGGCTTCGCGCAGGCCCGCGATCAGGCCGGCCGAGAGCTGCGCGATCGCCTCGGGTTCCGAGTGGAAGGCGCGGTCGCCGATCACGCCGCTCGCGCCGAAATCCACGTCCAGCACCGGGGTGAAGCTGAAGTCGACGCCGCAGGCGAGGAGCTCGCTCGCCAGCACATAAGCGACGTCGCGCGCCGCCGCGCACGCCTGGGCGCGATCGCGATCCCAGGCTTCGCCCAGGCGCCGCATTGCCGGTATGCGCGAAAATCCTTCCTGGAAGCGCTGCACCCGGCCGCCTTCGTGATCGACCGCGATCAGCAGTTCGGGCTGGCGCAGGGCGCGGATGGCCGCCGTCAGTTCGCCTAGCTGTTGCGGCGAGCGATAATTGCGCGAAAACAAAATTACGCCGCCGACCAGCGGATGGCGCAACAGCTCGCCCTCGGCCGCGCTCAATCGCAGGTCTGCAATGTCGAGCATCACCGGGCCCAGACTTTCACTCACGGTCTTCACTCATGCTGATCGCCTTCCAGGACCACGAAGGCACAGGCCATCTCGACCTCGTCGCTCAAGCTGAGATGCGCCCGCCTGATGCCGCGCTGCTCGAGCAGCGCGGCGAGCGGTTCCGAAAACTTCAAATAAGGCCTGCCCGAGCGCTCGTTGGCGACGCTGACATTGTGCCAGTTGACCGGGAAATGGATGCCCGTGCCCATGGCTTTGGAGAACGCTTCCTTGGCGGCAAATCGTTTGGCGAGGTAGTGGGCGGGCTTCACATGCGCGCAAAAACGCTGATATTCATCATCGACCAGGACGCGCCGCGCGAAGCGGTGGCCGAAGCGCGCCAGCGCGCGCTCGATGCGGCGGATATCGATCAGGTCGGTGCCGGTGCCGAGGATCACGCGCGCCGGGCTTCGGTCATCAGCCGTCTCATCTGGCGCACCGCCGCCTCCCAGCCGATGAACACCGCCTGCGCCACGATCGCGTGGCCGATGTTGAGCTCTGCAATGCCCGGCACGGCGGCGATCGGCCCGACATTGTCGTAGTTCAAACCGTGCCCGGCGTTCACCTTCAGGCCGATGCCGTTGCCATACTCGACCGCCTGGCGGATGCGCTTGAACTCGGCCAGCTGTTCCTCTCCTGCCGTGTCCGAGTAATGGCCGGTGTGAAGCTCGATCACCGGCGCGCCGGCTGCCTTGGCCGCGTCGATCTGGGCAGTATCGGCATTGATGAACAGCGACACGCGGATACCCGAGCCGCCGAGCAACTCGCACGCCTGGCGCACGCGCTCGAACTGGCTGACGATGTCGAGCCCGCCCTCGGTAGTCAGCTCCATGCGCCGCTCCGGCACCAGGCAGACATCGTGCGGACGGATGCGCAGCGCGATCTGCAGCATTTCGCGCGTCACTGCGGATTCCAGGTTCATGCGTTTGGTCAGTTGCGAGCGCAGGGTCTCGACGTCGCGGTCCTGAATGTGACGCCGGTCCTCGCGCAAATGCAGAGTGATGGCGTCGGCGCCGGCGCCCTCGGCAAGCAAGGCGGCGCGCACCGGGTCCGGGTAAGTCGTGCCGCGCACCTGACGCAGCGTAGCCACGTGGTCGATATTCACGCCGAGTTCGATCATAGTTGTCGCAGCTCCTCGAATATGCGCCGGCTGTTGAGCGGCTTTTGTTCCAGGCGATGGCTGATGAGCAGGCGCATCAACGCCTTCGCCTGCTGCAGGGTCAGCGGATCGCTGTAGTCGTCGCGCACGATGTCGAGCAGCGTCTGCCCTGAGAGCACCAGTCCCGCGTGCGCGGCGCCGTTCACCGCCACCGGCCCGCGCTCCGGCTCGTAAGCATAAGACTTGCACGGGTCGATCTCGGCGCCGCTCGCGCTGTCGCGGTCCAGCGCCATGGCGTAGCCCAGTTCGCGCAGCAGCGCCTTTTCGAAACGGCGCAGCACCGCGCCGGGCTCGGGTTCCTCGGCCAGGCGCGCAAGCGCCGCCTGATAGTCGAGGAACAGCTTTTCGTGCGCGTCTTCGCGCGGCAGCAGTTTCAACAGCAGCTCGTTGAGATAGAAGCCGCACAGGAGCGCCCTGCCCTGCAGGCGCCGCTGCCCTCCTTGCCATTCCGCGCGCAGCAGCAGGCGCAGCTCGCCGCGCCCGGACCAGGACAGACCCAGGGGCTGGAACGCCATGATGCTGCCGCGCAGCGCGGAACGCGGGCGCTTGGCCCCGCGCGCCACCATGGCGACGCGGCCGTGAAAGCGGGTGAAGGTCTCCACCACCAGGCTGGTCTCGCGGAATGCGTAGGTATGCAGAACGTATCCGGGCTGGTTGTCCTGTCGTGCACGCGCGGTCATTGGACTACCTTGTCGCTGCGCGTCAAGGCCATATCGAAAATGCGGCCCTTGGGGCGGCCCGTCGGGCTCATGGTTCGAATCCGAGGTTCTTGAGCGTGCGCTCGTCATCGGCCCAGCCCTGCTTGACCTTGACCCAGATTTGCAGGAACACCTTGCCGCCGAACAGCTTCTCCATGTCGCGCCGCGCTTCGGTCCCGATCAGCTTCAGCTTCTCGCCGCCCTTGCCGATGACCATCGCCTTGTGGCTGGCTTTATCGACAATGATCGCCACATGGATGCGGCGCAGCTTGCCCTCGGTTTCGAATTTTTCGATTGAAGTGCTCGCGCCATAAGGCAGCTCGTCACCGAGCTGTCGAAACAGCTTCTCGCGCACCAGTTCCGCCGCGAGAAAGCGTTCGCTGCGGTCGGTCACCTCGCCTGCAGCGTGGATCGCGGGCTGCTGCGGCAAATGCTGGCGCAGCGCTTGCAGCAACTGCGGCGTTTGCTCCCCGCTCTTGCCGCTGACCGGCACGATATCGGAAAAATCGCGCTCGGACTGCAGTTGCGCCAGCAGTGGCAGCAGGCGCTTCTTGTCCGCCAGGCGATCGATCTTGTTTACCGCCAGCACCACCGGATGCCCGGGCGGCAGCAAGTCGAACACCTGACGGTCTTCGCGGCCGATGCCCCCGGCCTCGATTACGACCAGGATCACGTCCACGTCCTGCAGAGCCTGGGTGATGCTGCGGTTCATCAGGCGGTTCAGGACGCTGGCGTTCTTTGTCTGGAAGCCGGGAGTGTCGACAAACACGTACTGTGTATCTGCATTGGTGAGTATGCCGGTGATGCGATGGCGCGTGGTCTGCGCCTTGCGCGAGGTGATGCTGATTTTTTCCCCGACCAGATGGTTCAGCAGCGTGGACTTGCCGACATTGGGCCGGCCGACGATGGCGATGGTGCCACAGCGAAAACCTGCGGGCTTCATTGCTGCATCTGTGCGAACGCGAGCTGCGCCGCTTCCTGCTCGGCGATGCGCCGGCTTGCGCCGAAGCCGGTGGTGCGGATTGCCAACTGCGGGATCTGGCACTCCACCTGGAACAGCTGATTATGCGCCGCGCCCTGGGTCGCCACGACGGCATATTGCGGCAGCGGGATTTTCCGGGCTTGCAGCAGCTCCTGCAGCAGGGTCTTGGGATCCTTGCCCAGGGTTTGCGGATCGAGGTGTTCGAGCAAGGAAGCGTACAGGCCGCGGATCACGCCCTGGGCTGCGGCGAAACCTCCGTCGAGGAAGACTGCGCCGAACAAGGCTTCCAGGCCATCGGCCAGGATCGAAGGACGGCGGAAGCCGCCGCTCTTCAGCTCGCCTTCCCCCAGGCGCAGGTAAGTTCCCAGTTCCATCTGCTGCGCCAGTTCGGCCAGGGTTTCCTGCCGCACCAGGTTCGCGCGCAGGCGCGACAGCTCGCCCTCCTTCAATTCGCCGAATCGCTGGTACAACTCATGCGCGACGCAGCAATTGAGGACGCTGTCGCCGAGAAACTCGATACGCTCGTTGTGCGCAACGCTGTGGCTGCGGTGGGTCAGCGCCTGTTGCAGCAGGGACGCTTGCGCGAAGCTGTACCCCAGTTTGCGCTGCAGCGGCCCGTAGTCCATCGCGCCGGGGGCGGGTGCTACTCTTTGTCCGAGCCGCCGCCCGGCGCGGTGCTGGCGGCAAAGTCGATCAACAGTGACACGTTGGCGAACAACGGAATTTTCTTTGCGTAGGCGAATGAGACGACGACTTCGCCGCCGTCCTTGCCGATTTCCAGCTCCGCTCCGGTCACCGCCGAAATGTTGTCGATGCTGGCGCGCCGATCGAACGCTTTGCGTATCTCGATCACGCTTCCGGTCCGCCCTTCCCCGGCGGCAATGGCGACGATGGCTTTCTTAGCGGTCATGAAATCAGCGTAGGCAGGCGCGATTTTCATAGCGCCCACGGCGGCCAGCGCCACCACCACGCCGATCAAAAAAATCACCAGAAAACTGACTCCGCGTTGCTTGTTGCGCATGATTGCCTAGCTCCCTATTTGAACTGTCCGAAGCGCCTCAGCTCACTGAAATTGAACCAGATAAAAAATGCCTTGCCGACGATATTGGGCTCGGGCACGAAGCCCCACACGCGGCTGTCGCTGCTGTTGTCGCGGTTGTCGCCCATCATGAAGTAATGACCCGGCGGAACCTTGCACACCACGCCGTCATTATTGTAAATGCAATTTTCCCGCAGCGGGAACTGTTTTGTATAGGGCGAAGCGGCCGGCTCGTTCGCGTCCAGCAGGATCGCGTGCTCGGTCTTCCCCAGCGTCTCCGTGTACAGCTTCAGGTACTGAATCTTGTCTTTGAGCAGATAGTCGCCCGTCTCTTTCAGCGGCACGTCCCGGCCGTTGATGGTGAGGCGCTTGTTCTGGTATGCCACCTTGTCTCCGGGCAGGCCGACGACGCGCTTGATGTAATCGACCGACGGATCGTCGGGGTAACGGAAGACCATCACGTCGCCCCGTTCGGGCTCATTGATGTCGATGATTTTCTTGTTGATCACAGGCAGGCGGATGCCGTAGGTGTACTTGTTGACCAGGATGAAATCGCCGACCAGCAGGGTCGGGATCATCGAGCCGGAAGGGATCTTGAACGGTTCCACCAGAAACGAGCGCAGCAGGAACACGATCAGGATCACCGGGAAAAAGCTCTTCGGGTATTCGATCCACCACGGCTCCTTCGCGCCGGCCGCGCGGTGCTTGCCGAAATAGACCGCATCCATGGCCGAAACGATGCCGGTGATGACCAGCAGACTGAACAGCAGCAGTGCGAAATTCATTCGTTTTCCTACGAGGGGCGACCTAAATCGCGCCGCTCATTGTTACAGAGTTACGATGTTGCGCGGACGAAAGATTGTCCGCACTTGCGCGGACGGCGCCCCGTCCGCGCGGATTGCCGATTGCGTGCGGATAAAAAGCATATCCGCACACAATCGGCGATCTTGGATAAAAGCATCCCCAAGCCGTGGTTGCTTTTATCCATAACCATGTTTTTGGTACGGATGCGCTTTTCATCCGTACCAAAAACATGGTTGGCGCGCGCAAGCGCGCAAGTCCGCAAGTCCGCTCATGGCCATGCGACGGCATAAGCGCCTAATCCACCTGCAGGATGGCGAGGAAAGCCTCCTGCGGGATCTCCACGTTGCCGACCTGCTTCATGCGTTTCTTGCCGGCTTTCTGCTTCTCCAGCAATTTCTTCTTGCGCGTGATGTCTCCGCCGTAGCACTTGGCGAGCACGTTCTTGCGCAGCGCCTTGACCGTCTCGCGGGCGATGATGTTGGCGCCGATCGCCGCCTGCACGGCCACGTCGAACATCTGCCGCGGGATCAGCGTACGCATGCGCGATACCAGCTCGCGGCCGCGGTGCCGGCTGCTGTCGCGATGCACCATCAGCGACAGTGCGTCGACGCGTTCGCCGTTGATGAGAATGTCGAGCTTCACCACGTCGGATGCGCGGTATTCCTTGAATTCGTAGTCGAGCGAGGCATAGCCGCGGCTTGCCGACTTCAGCTTGTCGAAGAAATCCATCACCACTTCGGAAAGCGGCATCTCGTAGGTCAGCATCACGTGCCGGCCGGTGTACTGCATGTTTTTCTGCACCCCGCGCTTCTGCGTGCACAGGGTCATGATGGAGCCGACGTGTTCCTGCGGCACGAAAATGGTGGTGGTGATGATGGGCTCGCGTATTTCCTCGATCTTGGACGGGTCGGGCATCTTGGCCGGATTCTCCACCCGCTGCACCGTGCCGTCGCCCAGCAGCACCTCGTACACCACCGTCGGCGCGGTGGTGATCAGATTCTGGTCGTACTCGCGCTCCAGGCGCTCCTGCACGATGTCCATGTGCAGCAGGCCGAGGAAGCCGCAGCGAAAGCCGAATCCGAGCGCCTGCGATACCTCCGGTTCGTACTGCAGCGAGGCATCGTTCAATTTCAGCTTGGTCAGCGCGTCGCGCAGTCCGTCGTAATGGTTGGCTTCGACCGGGTACAGACCGGCAAATACCTGCGGCTTGATCACCTTGAATCCGGGCAGCGGCGCTGCCGCCGGACGCTCGGACAGGGTGACGGTGTCGCCCACCTTTGCCGCCTGCAGTTCCTTGATGCCGGAGATGATGAAACCCACCTCGCCCGCCGCCAGCCGCTGGCGCGACTGCGACTTGGGCGTGAACACGCCGACCTCCTCGCACAAGTGGACGATACCGGAGGACATGAGCAGGATCTTGTCCTTGGGGCGCAGCGTCCCGTCCATCATCCGCACCAGCATCACCACGCCGACATAGTTGTCGAACCAGGAATCGATGATGAGCGCCTTGAGCGGCGCCTCCGGATCGCCCTTGGGCGGCGGGATGCGCGCGATGACCGCCTCGAGAATGTCCTGCACGCCCTCCCCGGTCTTGGCGCTGACGCGCAGCGCATCCTTGGCGTCGATGCCGATCACGTCCTCGATCTCGCGTATCGCCCCCTCCGGGTCGGCCGAAGGCAGATCGATCTTGTTCAGCACCGGCACCACCTCTACGCCCTGCTCGATCGCGGTGTAGCAGTTCGCCACTGTCTGTGCTTCCACGCCCTGCGAAGCGTCGACGACCAGCACCGCACCTTCGCAGGCGGCCAGCGAGCGCGACACCTCGTAGGAAAAGTCGACGTGCCCCGGCGTGTCGATCAGGTTGAGGTTATAGACGTTGCCGTCGCGGGCCTTGTACTGCAGTGCCGCGGTCTGCGCCTTGATGGTGATGCCGCGCTCCCGCTCCAGGTCCATGGAATCGAGAACCTGCTCCTCCATCTCGCGCTCCGACAGCCCGCCGCACAATTGGATGAAGCGGTCGGCAAGCGTCGATTTGCCGTGGTCTATGTGGGCGATGATGGAAAAATTACGGATGTGCTGCATCATGAAAAAGGGTGCCTGTGGGGCACCCTTTGAAGAATAACATTCAGTATTTTAACGGATTTTGACTAGATAAGCACGAACTTTCCCGGCATCCAGATGGTAACGGCACAACTCGGTGCCGGCGTGCATCAACACCGGCACCAGAGTGCCGAAACGCTGCTCCAGAGCTGCATCGCTATCGACGTCGACGACATCCACGGCGAAGCCAAACTCGCCGCGCAGGGAAGCCAGCGCGGCGAGCATCTCATCGCACAGGTGGCAGTAGCTGCGGCCATAGAGCGTCAGCCGCAGCGTTGCTCTGTCCGTGTCAGGCGGGCGCACGGTCGGCTTACTTGCCGTTCAGGCCCTTGATGGTGATGAAACTCTGGTTCTCGCCGCGGCGCACGTGCAAGGTGATCGTGGCGGCTTTGTCTACGGCGTTTAGCGCCTTGTTGAACTGCGCCACGCTCTTGGCCTCGGTATTGTTGCCCTTGTGGATCAGCGCCAGGATGATGTCGCCCTTGCGCAGGTCGCCGCGCGGTTGGCCGCGCACTTCGTCCACCACCACGCCGCTCGCGATCTTCAACTCCTTGCGCTGCTCATTGGAGAGTTCGGACAGCACCAAACCCAGGCGGTTGGCGGCCGCTTCGCCCGGCTTGGCGCTTTTGCTTTCGCGGCTGGCGAGCTTCTCCGCCGGAATCTCGGCCACGGTCACCATCAGATCCTTGGCCGCGCCTCTGCGCCATACCTGCAGGCCCACTTTGCTGCCCGGGCGGGTAGCGCCGACGATCCGCGGCAGGTCGCTCGAACTCATGACGCTTTTGCCGTCGAACTTGATAATGATGTCGCTTACCTCCACCCCGGCCTTGTCCGCCGGGCCGCCTTTCTCCACCGCGTTGACCAGGGCGCCCTCGGGCTTGGCCAGACCGAAGGAGTCGGCCAGTTCCTTGGTCACTTCCTGGATCACCACGCCGATGCGGCCGCGGCTCACCCGCCCGGTGCTGCGCAACTGGTTCTGCACGTCCAGCGCGAGGTCGATCGGAATGGCGAACGACAGCCCCATGTATCCGCCGGTGCGGCTGTAGATCTGCGAGTTGATGCCGACCACCTCGCCGCGCAGATTGAACAGCGGGCCGCCCGAGTTGCCCGGGTTCACCGCGGCGTCCGTCTGGATGAAGGGCACCAGGTTCTCCTGCGGCAGCGAGCGGCCCTTGCCGCTGACGATGCCGGCGGTCACGCTGTTGTCGAAACCGAAAGGCGAACCGATCGCCAGCACCCATTCGCCCACCTTGAGTTTGTTCGGATCGCCCAGCTTGACCATCGGCAGTCCGGCCGCCTCGATCTTGATCAGCGCCACGTCGGTGCGCTTGTCGGCGCCGATGACCTTGGCCTTGAATTCGCGCTTGTCGGTGAGGCGTACCGTGATCTCGTCTGCACCATCGACGACGTGCGCGTTGGTAAGAATGTAGCCGTCGGCGCTGATGATGAAGCCCGACCCCAGGGAGCGGGTTGAAAACTCGCGCGGTGACTGGCCGGGATTCTGCGGCATGAAGCGGCGGAAAAACTCGTAGAACGGGTCGTCCTCGTCCAGATTCGGCATTTGCGGCATGTTGGCGCGCTCGCGCACGGTCTGCGCGGTGCTGATATTGACCACGGCCGGCCCCTGCTTTTCCACCAGATCGGTGAAATCGGGAAATTCGCGCGCTTGGGCAACAGCACCCAACGGGAGCAGCAGCAACCACAGGAGCAGTATTTTTCGCATCGTTACGTCCCTTTTTGCGGTTTACGGAATATTACAGAAAAAATCCTGGTGCGGGTCTGCGTCCGCCGCAGACAATTGATCACGGCTTGCGGTACTCCACCGATTCCGCAAGTTTCTTCACGCTTTCGGCGGGCGCCTCCCCGACCACGGTGACCAGATGGCCGGCGATCTGCCGGCTGTAGATGTTGATCGCGCCCTGGCGCGACGGCCCCGGCTGAGGCAACGTGGTCTTGCTCGCCATCGGCTCGATGAACACGGAGACCGCGGCAAGGCCATCGGAATAGACCACATGTCCGACTTCGCTGGAGCCACCCTGAGTGCGTTTCATCTCGGTAACTTTCCTGAAGCCGGGCAGCTCCGGTTTGATGGTCCAGCCGGATGCGGCCAGACTGGCCGCGACGGCGCCCGAATTCTCGACATGCCAGTCGCGCGATTTGGCCAGGAATCTGGACTTGAGCTGACCTTGGTCGATCTTGCCGCCGATGGAAATCTGGGTGAAGGCGAACTGCTCGACCACCTCCTTCTTGTCATTGAAGGTCTGGGACTTGAGCAGCATGCCGGTGTTGGCGTCGGCCCACAGCCTGTGGCCGTAGCGTATCTTGTCCTTGGGCTCGAGCACGATCGATTGGCATTCGTAGCCGGCGACGCGCTCGATGCCGCCCTTGGTCACCTCATAGTGTTCGCGGATATCCTGCAGGTTTGCCGGCAGCAGCGCTGGAAACACCTTGTGGTCCGTCTGCTTGTCGACTTTCACCGTCATGCTGTCAGGCAGGTAGCACTTTACCTCGTCGCCGCTGCGCACGATCTCGCGCGGCTGGCCGTCCAGCGTTTCCAGTCGCTCGCGTGCCCCGTGCCGGCCCACGATGTGGATGATGCGTGAAGTTTCGGCCTGATCCCCGCCCCGGTAGACGAAAGTTCCGGTGTAGCTGAGTTTCTGCGTTGCCGCATGGATGCGCTCCAGCCATAACAGCGCGTCACCTTCGGCCCACGCCGCCTGAGCCGACAGCGCGAGCAACAGCACGGCCAGGATCCTCATCGACGCACGGCGCTCCGCTCTTCGGACACGGTGCGCACATAGGGGGCAACGCCCTGCATCGCGTTGCTGGGGGAATAGCGCTGGTGGGCGAGCAGATAATCGTTGGCGACCTCGCCGGCAGGCACTGCCGCCTGTTTGACTTCGGCCGCCGGCATGGCGGCAATCTGCACCGAATCCTGCTGTACGCCAGACAGAGCCATCCAACCGACGAAGGCCGCCGCCGCAATACTCGCCGCCGCCGATAGGGCATACCAGCGCAGCTTCTCCGCCGTGCTGCGGCGCTGCGGCGCGAGCACCGTCGGCTCGGCATCGAGCCGAGCACCGATTTTGGCGCACAGATCCGGGCCTTGCACGCCGCGCAGGGCGTCTCCGATCAGGTGGTAGCAGTTCCAGTCGCCGCGCAACTCCGCATCGCGCTTGAGCTGCTGCGGAAGCTGGCGGGCTTGTTGGTCCCCCAACTCGCCATCCATCCAGGCGGATAAGTTCTCTTTCATGGCGTCACCACCTCTTGTCTTTGGCTATGTCCAGCATCGGCCGCAATTGTTCGGCGATCGCCTCGCGCGCGCGGAAAATGCGCGAGCGCACGGTGCCGATGGGGCAATTCATTATCTTCGCGATGTCCTCGTAGCTCATGCCTTCGATCTCGCGCAGCATTATCGCCGCCCTCAGTTCCTCAGGCAGCCGATCCATGCTTTGGTTCACTGTTTGCGCGATCTGCTTGCTCATCAGCAGATTCTCCGGCGTGTTGAGGTCGCGCAGCTGATCGCCGTCGTCAAACCCTTCAGCCTCTTCCGCATCGTAGTTGGTGGTGGTGGGCGCGCGCCGGCCCATGGACACCAGGTAGTTCTTGGCGGTATTGATGCCGATCCGGTACAGCCAGGTATAGAAGGCGCTGTCGCCACGGAACGACGGCAATGCCCGGTAGGCTTTGACGAATGCCTCCTGGGTCACATCCTCGACTTCGCCGGGATCGCGGATGAAGCGCGACAGCAGACGTCCGAGTTTGCGCTGATATTTGCTGACCAGCAGTTCGAATGCATGCTTGTCGCCCTGTTGCGCACGCTCGACCAGTTGCTGGTCAATATCGCGCTCACTCATGCGCCGCCCTTCCCCGTAGCCCTGAGGCTGTTTTTCGTTTGCGTTTGCCTCGCTCAGGCGAGGTGCAGTATACCCCAACTGCTCAGGCGCCCGCGGAAATGCGGCGCCCGGGACGAAGTCCAGTTCAAGCATTTCGATCGGCGTTGGGCTGCTGCCGGGAAATTTCAATCCTTACCTCGCGAATTTGGGACGAGACGACAGGGACGATGCTCGTCTGACCGCCCGGGGCGCATAAAGTTCACGCCCGCCCCAGGCGCCAGCGCAGCCAGACGCGCAGCCGGCGCAATTCCTCGGCCACGGCGCAGTCGGGCAGAAGGACCAGGGAGCGGCCGCGCCCGCCGCCCGCACCCAGATTCACCACCACCAGCCAGTTCGACACGTAACTGCTGGGCAGTATCTCGGTCTCGTGCCATTGCCCCGAGCCGTCCTGCCAGCGGGCAGTGCCTTTCGCGGCCAATTCCAGTGCGCGCACGCTACCCGCGCCCCGCTGCAGGGCTTGCGCGAGGTGCCAGGCCCAGGCCAGAGCGATGCCTGCTGCGACCGGCGGGAAAGCGAGGGGCGGCAGGCTGATCCAGGCGCAGGCGAGCGCCGCTCCGGCCATGACCGTCAAAGACAGGGCGAGAGCGCGGGAAGGTCTTAGGGAAACAGTCAGGGTCTGGATCAAACTCGGCCGAACACCAGGGTGCCGTTGGTGCCGCCGAAGCCGAAGGAATTCGACAGCGCCACGTTGATCTTCATCTGGCGCGCCGTGTTCGGCACATAGTCCAGGTCGCATTGCGGATCCTGGTTGAAGATATTGGTCGTCGGCGGCGCCACCTGATGATGGATCGCCAGCGCCGAAAATATGGCCTCCACGCCGCCTGCCGCGCCCAGCAGGTGTCCGGTCATGGACTTGGTCGAACTGACTGCGACTTTCTTCGCGTGCGCGCCGAGGCTGCGCTTGACTGCAGTGGTCTCGGCGAGATCCCCCAAGGGAGTCGAGGTGCCATGGGCATTGATGTAATCGACCTGGTCGGGGTTCAGGCGCGCATTCCGGAGCGCGCTGTTCATGCAGCGCGCTGCGCCATCGCCGTCCTCGCGCGGAGCCGTCACGTGGTAGGCGTCGCCGCTCATGCCGTAGCCCGCCAGTTCGGCGTAGATTTTCGCGCCGCGTGCCTTGGCATGCTCGTATTCCTCCAGCACCAGCACCCCCGCGCCCTCGCCCAGTACAAAGCCATCACGGTCGCGATCCCAGGGACGGCTGGCGGTGGCCGGGTCGTCGTTGCGGGTCGAAAGCGCGCGCGCCTGGGCGAAGCCGCCCATGGCAAGTTCCGTGATCACGGCCTCGGCGCCGCCGGCGATCATCACATCGCAATCGCCGTATTCGATCAGGCGCCCGGATTCTCCGATGCAGTGCGTCGCCGTAGTGCATGCAGTCACCATGGCGAGGTTCGGGCCTTTCAGGCCGAACTTGATCGACAGATTCCCGGAAATCATGTTGATGATGGTGCTCGGGATGAAAAACGGCGAGATCTTGCGCGGCCCACCCGCAAGCAATTCCCTTTGGGTCTGCTCGATCATCTGCAGACCGCCTATGCCCGAGCCGATATTGACGCCGATACGCTCGGCGTTCTCGGGCGTGACCTGGATGCCGCAATCCCGGATCGCCTGGATCCCCGCCGCCATGCCGAAATGGATGAAGGTGTCCATGTGGCGCGCTTCCTTGCGCTCCAGGTATTGGGCGAGGTTGAAACCTTTCACTTCCCCCGCGATCTGGCAGGACAGCCGCGACGGATCGAAGTGGCTGATTTTGGTGATGCCGGAATTGCCGGCGAGGATGTTGGCCCAGGCTTCGGTAACGCTGTTACCTACCGGGGAGATAATACCCAACCCGGTGATCACGACTCTGCGGCGGGACAAATTTGCTCCGGAAAAAGGCGCGCTGGGCGCTCGAAATCAGGCTTTCTTGGCGTGGCTGTTGACGTAGTCGATCGCCTGTTGGACGGTGGTGATTTTTTCCGCGTCTTCGTCGGGAATTTCGGTCTCGAATTCCTCCTCCAGGGCCATGACCAACTCGACCGTATCGAGCGAGTCGGCGCCCAGGTCATCGATGAAGGAGGACTCGTTCTTTATTTCTGCCTCGTTTACGCCCAGCTGCTCGGCGACGATTTTCTTGACACGTTGATCAACATTTTCCATTTAATACTCCTTCGCTCTTTTTTAGCTTCGAAAATAGCGGCCCATTTTACCAAGTTTCACTGCCGGGCGTTTGAAAATTCGGCTCTCATACCATGTACATGCCGCCGTTGACATGCAGCGTCGCGCCGGTGATGTAGCCCGCCTGCGGCGAGGCCAGGAACACCACTGCCGCGGCGATATCCTCGGCTTTGCCCAGCCGTGCGAGCGGGATCCGGCTGAGAATCGCCTCTCGCTGCTGCTCGTTCAGCGCGCGCGTCATGTCGGTGTCGATGAAGCCCGGCGCAACGCAGTTCACGGTAATGTTGCGGCTGGCGATTTCCTGCGCCAGCGCCCGCGCCAATCCGGCAATGCCGGCCTTGGCCGCGGCGTAATTGATCTGCCCCGGGTTGCCCGAACTGCCGACCACCGAAGTGATGTTGATGATGCGGCCGGTTCGCGCTTTCATCATTCCGCGCAGCACGGCACGCGACAGGCGGAACACCGATTTCAGATCGGTGTCGATCACCGCATCCCATTCGGTCTCCTTCATGCGCATGGCCAGGTTGTCCCGGGTGATGCCGGCATTATTGACCAGAATGCCGACCGCGCCGAATTCCTGCTCGATCGCCGCCATCAGGGCTTCGACGGCCGCGCCGTCGTTCACCTCGAGTACCGCGCCTTTGCCGCCGAGCTTGGCCTCGGCAAGATAATCGCCGATTGCCTTGGCGCCGGCCGCAGAAGTCGATGTGCCGATCACTTTCGCGCCTTGCGCGCCCAGACCGAGCGCGATGGCCTTGCCTATGCCGCGCGTGGCGCCGGTTACCAATGCAATTTGTCCTTGCAGCATGATCACGCCCCCTTCAATTGGCCGACCCCGTGCTCGAGGCTGCTCCTGTCCGCCAGCGCGAGCGATTCCAGGCTGCTGTCGATGCGCTTGGTCATGCCCGCCAGTACTTTACCGGGCCCGCATTCGGCGACATGCGTGATGCCCCGGGCTGCGAAAGCCCGGACCGTTTCCACCCAGCGCACCGGGTGGTAAGCCTGGCGCACCAGCGCGTCCTTGATCCGTGCCGGATCGCCGTAACTCGCCACGTCGACATTGTTTATCACCGGCATGCGCGGCGCGTTGAATGCTATGCCCTGCAGGTATTGCTGCAGGCGCTCCGCGGCGGGTTGCATCAGCGCCGAATGGAAAGGCGCGCTCACCGGCAGCGGTAGCGCCCGCTTGGCGCCCTTGGCCCTGGCCGCGTCGCAGGCGCGCTTCACTGCCGCGGCATGGCCGGCGATCACGACCTGCCCGGGCGAATTGAAGTTTACCGCCTGCACCACCTCGCCTTGCGCGGCCTCGGCGCAGGCCGCGCGCACCGCGTCTTCATCCAGCCCCAGAATTGCGGCCATGGCGCCCTGTCCCTGCGGCACGGCTTCCTGCATCGCCTGGGCGCGAAAGCGCACCAGCGGCAGCGCATCGCGAAACGACAACACGCCTGCGGCCACCAGCGCGGTGTACTCGCCGAGGCTGTGTCCCGCGACTAATGCCGGCTCGACGCCGCCCAAACTGACCCAGGCGCGATAAGCCGCGTAGCCCGCAGTGAGCATCACCGGCTGCGTGTTGACAGTCAGATTGAGTTGCTCGGCCGGACCCTCGGCCATCAGCGTGCCGAGATCCTGACCGAGCGCATCGGAGGCCTCGGCGAGCACATCGCGCACCGCCGCAATATCGCCGTAGGCGTGCATCATGCCCACCGACTGCGAACCCTGCCCGGGAAATACCATTGCGAGTTTCATCATCTGTGCTTACTCAACCATCATTACATCCGTACCAGCGCGGCGCCCCAGGTGAAGCCGCCGCCCACGGCCTGCAGCATGACTTTGTGCCCGGCCTTGATGCGGCCGTCGCGTATCGCCGCATCCAGCGCCAGCGGCACCGAGGCGGCCGAAGTGTTGCCGTGCGTGTCCACGGTCACGATCAGCTTTTCCGGCGGCAGACCCAGCCGCTTCGCCGTCGACTCCAGGATGCGCAGATTGGCCTGATGCGGAATCAGCCAATCGATATCTTCGACCTGCTGGCCGCATTTCGCCAGCGTTTCGCGCGCCACCTCATCGAGCACGCGCACTGCGAACTTGAACACCGCCGGTCCGTCCATGCGCAGGAACGGATCACCGGTAACCTTGCCGTCGCAGACGTTGCCGGGAACGGACAGAATGCCGGCGTAGCTGCCGTCGGCGTGCAGGGCACTCGCCATGACGCCGGGCTTCGCGTCCGCCCTCAGTATCACCGCCCCGGCGCCGTCGCCGAACAGCACGCAGGTGCCGCGGTCGTTCCAGTCGAGGATGCGCGAAAACACCTCCGCGCCGACCACCAGGGCGCAGCGGTGCTGGCCCGAGCGGATGAACAGGTCGGCCATGGCCAAGGCGTAGACGAAGCCGCTGCAGACCGCCTGCACGTCGAAGGCCGGGCAGCCCTTGATGCCGAGCTTCGCCTGCAGCAGACAGGCGGTGCTGGGAAAGACGTAGTCCGGGGTCGAGGTGGCGAGGATGATGAGGTCGATATCCTGCGCGGCGATGCCCGCGGCGGCAATGGCGGCCTTGCTCGCCTCCAGGGCAAGACTGCTCGAGGTTTCCCCCGCTTCCGCGATATGCCGCTGGCGGATGCCGGTGCGCGTGCGGATCCACTCGTCGGAGGTATCCATGCGCCGCGCCAGGTCGTCGTTGGTAACGACATTGCGCGGCAAATAGCTGCCGCTGCCTATGATGCTGGAATAGATCACGCCGCTTCCACAGTATGATGGCCTGCTGCTGCCAGGCGTTGGGAAATGCGCTGCAGTACACCCTCGCGCACTTCATCGAATGCGCGTTCGATCGCATTCTCGAACGCGAAGCTATCGGCCGAACCGTGGCTTTTCACCACGATGCCTTTGAGGCCGAGCAGACTGGCGCCATTGTAGCGCGCCGGATCCACCCGGCGTTTGAACGCAGAGAGCACGGGCACGGCCATGACGCCGCAAAGATAAGTGAACCAGTTGCGCTTGAATTCATCGGTGAGGAAAGTGCGCAGCATCTTGGCCAGGCCTTCGGCGGCCTTGAGGGCGACATTTCCCACGAAACCGTCGCACACCACCACATCCGTAGTGCCCTTGAAGATGTCGTCGCCTTCGACGTTGCCGTAAAAATTGAGGCCGCTCGCGCGCAGCAGTTCAGCCGTTTGCTTCACGACTTCATTGCCCTTGATTGCTTCTTGGCCGATGTTGAGCAGTCCGATGCTGGGGCGTTCCTTGTGCTGCATGGCCGATACCAGCATGGCACCCATGATGGCGAACTGCAACAAATGCTCGGGCGTGCAGTTGACGTTGGCGCCCAGGTCGAGCACATAGACCTCGCCTTTCATGGTTGGCAGTATGCCGGCGATGGCGGGACGGTCTATCCCCGGCAGAGTCTTGAGCACGAAGCGCGAAATAGCCATCAGCGCACCGGTATTGCCGGCGCTGACGCAGGCGTGCGCTTCTCCGTTCTTGACCAGATTGACGGCGACGCGCATGGACGAGTCCTTCTTGCCGCGCAGTGCCGAGGCGAGCGCCTCGTCCATGCCCACCGCCTGGCTCGCATGATGCACGCGCAAGTGCGGGCCCGGCGCGGCGTGCCGCGCACGCAACTCGGCTTCTATCGCGTCGTGCAGACCGACCAGAACGATATTGCTATGCGGATGCGACTTCTGGAAGTTGAGAGCAGCGGGAACAGTAACGCCGGGCCCGTGATCGCCCCCCATGCAATCGATGGCTACCGTGGTGTCCATTTAGTTGTAGCGGTAGTCAAACCGGCCTGCGGCCGGGCAAATGGGTGCGCTGCCCGTTTGCAATGCGCCAGGCGCGCCTATTCGCCCCTGGATTTGACGATTTTTTTGCCACGATAATAGCCGCTGGGGCTGATATGGTGGCGCAGATGCACCTCGCCTGTAGTCGGCTCGACTGCCAGGGCCGGGTTGGTCAGAAAGTCATGCGCCCGATGCATACCGCGCTTCGAGGGCGACTTCTTGTTCTGTTGTACTGCCATGTTTATGCTCCTTACCTGTTCAATTTTAGTTCCGGCATAACGCGCTTCGCGCATTAGCCTCCACTGAAACTTCGTTTTCTCAGGGCGGCAAGCGCCTGAAAAGCCGAGGGCTCAGCGTCCGCCCCCGATCCTGCTGCTGCGCTGCATTGCTCATGCTTGGGCACCATGGGCAATGCGAGCAAAACTTCGTCTTCCACCAAAGCCGCGACGCTCATTTCGCGGCTCGCCACCACGCGCTCTATGTCATCATCGGCCGCCGTGATTTCGGCCTCGCTCGAGGCGAACTCCAACTGCGCCTCGAGGTGCACCGGAAAGTCCAGGCTGCCGAGACAACGCTGGCATTCCAGGCGCACACTGCCGTCCACCGCCAGCTTGAGCCTTGGCTCGCCGCGCTCGTTGATTTCGCCGGTCAGGACAAAATCGAGGACCGAACCCGAACATCCGGATTGGGCGAGCCGCGGCAGGGATTCCATGCCTAGCCGCCCCTTGAGCACCGCCGCGTTGCGGGCAAACGCCAGGCCATCAATGGCCGCCGGTTGCAACATAAGGCGCGCATGATATTATTTTTGCCCCCCACTGTCAAAGGAAAAACAAAATTTTCAACACCTTGCTGAAGGTTTGCGCGCTGTGGGCGCTGGCCATCCCGGCGACCGCCCAGGTCTATAAATGGGTGGATGAAAGGGGGTGACCCACTATGGCGAACGCCCGCTCCGGGGCTAGAAGGTCCAGGACTAGCAGGTTCCGGAAAAAGGGGCCGGGCGGTGTCTTGTTGCGCAAATTCGCGCAAATCCGTGGTTAAATCCGGTCCCATATGCAACCGACACCCCAGATCGTTCTCGCCTCGACCTCGATATACCGCCGCGAGCTGCTCGCCCGGCTGGGTCTGCCCTTCGAAGTCGCTTCACCGGACGTGGACGAGATTCCGCTGCCGCGCGAGACGCCGCAGGACACCGCGCGGCGCCTGGCCGAAGCCAAGGCGCGCGCAGTGGCGGCGCGCTTTCCCCGGGCCATCGTCATCGGTTCGGACCAGGTAGCCGTGCTCGAAGGAACGACGCTCGGCAAGCCGGGAAATCACGCCAATGCCGTGCGTCAGCTCAAGGCCATGCGCACCAAGGAAGTGGTGTTCCACACCGCATTGTGCGTTTGCAACGCCGCCAGCGGACAGGCGGAGACGCGGGTTGTGCCTTATTGCGTACGCTTTCGCGATTACAGCGACGCGCAGATCGAGCGCTACCTTCGGCGCGAGCAGCCCTACGACTGCGCCGGCAGCGCCCGCTACGAGGGCCTGGGCATTGCGCTCATCGCCGAAATGCGCGGCGACGATCCCAATGCCCTGATCGGACTGCCGCTGATCGCGCTCACCGAAATGCTCGCCGCGCAGGGCGTGAGCGTTCTGTAAAGGGCACGCTGACCATGGCGGCCGGCACGCTGTTTCTCATCCCGACCACGCTCGGGAACAGCACGCTTGCCGCAGTCATTCCGCAGGAGGTGCTGCAGCGCGTGCGCACACTGGATTACTTCGTCGCCGAAAATCCCAAGACCGCGCGCGCCTATCTGAAGCAGGCCGGCACGTCGAAACCGCTGCAGGAACTGCACATCGCCACCCTGAACGAGCATACGCCGGATGAGGCCGTCGCCGGCCTGGCGGCGCCGTTGCGGGCCGGACAGGACGTGGGCGTGATGTCGGAGGCGGGCTGCCCCGGCATCGCCGACCCCGGCGCGAAACTGGTGCTGTACGCGCACCGGCACGCCATCCGGGTCATACCTCTGGTCGGCCCCTCCTCCATTCTGCTCGCGCTCATGGCCTCGGGCCTGAACGGACAGAGTTTTGTATTTCACGGCTATCTGCCCGTGGCGGATGTCGAGCGGGAAAAAGCGTTGCGCGAACTGGAGCAACAGTCGCGGCGGCTGAAACAGACGCAGATCTTCATTGAGACGCCGTACCGCAACCAGAAACTGCTGCACAGCATCCTTGGCGCCTGCGCCAGCGCTACCCAGCTCTGCGTTGCCGCCGAGATCACCCTGGCCGGGGAGGATATCCGCACCATGACCGTTGCGGCGTGGAGAAAAACTCTGCCGCAGCTCGATCGCCGGCCGGCCTTGTTCTTACTGCTGGCTACTTGATTGAGGAGTACGAGGGGATTTCTCCCCCCTCGTTTCCTAACGCAGCCGAATACTTTCGCGCAGCGTGAACTCGGCGAAGCTCTTCGCCGCAGCGGCGCCGAAGCGCTTGGCGAGGCGTTCGACCGGGTTGGACTTCTCCGTATAATCGACGATCGGTTCGGCTTTGATCACGTCGCGCGCCACCGATTCGACGCTGCCGAAACCGTCCGCCAGACCCAGTTCCACGGCCTTCTGCCCGGTCCAGACCAGGCCGCTGAACAACTCCGGATTGTCCTTCAGGCGCTTGCCTCGGCCCTGCTTCACCACAGCGATGAATTGCTGGTGAATGTCGTTCAGCATGCCGAGCGCATACTCTTTCTGCTTCGGATCCACCGGGGAAAACGGGTCCATGAAGCCCTTGTTCTCGCCCGCCGTGAGCAGGCGCCGCTCCACGCCCAGCTTTTCCATGCCGCCGGTGAATCCGAAGCCGTCCATGAGCACGCCGATGGAACCGACCAGGCTCGCCTTGTTGACGTAGATCTTGTCGGCCGAGACGGCGACAAAATAGCCGCCCGAGGCGCAAATGTCCTCGACCACCACATACAGCGGCGTATTGGGATAGACCCCGCGCAGCCGCCGTACCTCGTCGTTGATGATGCCCGATTGCACCGGGCTGCCGCCGGGCGAGTTGATGCGCAGGATCACCCCTTGCGTGTTCTTGTCCTTGAAGGCGCTTTGCAGCGCACTGGTGATTTTTTCGGCGCTGGCATCGCTTTTGGCATCGATCACCCCTTCCAGTTCGACCAACGCCGTGTGTTTGCCATCAGAGATGAGGTCGCCGTTGCCGCGCCATTCGAACACCATAAGAATCAGGAAAGTGACATAGGCGATAGTCAAGAGCTTGAAGAAAATACCCCAATAGCGCGCCCGCCGCTGCTCCTTCAGCGCAGAAAATGCCAGTTTTTCCAGCACTTCGCGCTCCCAGTTCTTTTCCGATTCCGCCATTGCCTCAACCTTTCACATTCAAATAGACGTTGCCATCCGCCTCGAACACATTCAAGCCTACCAGCTTCGCGCCGCGGCACGGCCCGCCACGGCATGCGCCGCTCTCCGGCGCATACAGCGCGCCATGAGTGGAGCATATCAAATACTCACCGTCCGCATCGAAAAACTTCCCCTGCTTCCAGTCGAGTTCCATCGAGATGTGCGCGCAGCGGTTGAGATAGGCGTGCACCCGGCCGCCATGGCGGATGGCGAACGCGGGCGCGGTTTCGCCTTCCCACTCGAGTTCGAAGCGCACGCCGTCGCCGGCCTCGGCGAGTTCGCCGCTGGCACAGATCAGGCGCGCGCCGGCCTTGGCCTGAGGTGCCCTGATCTCGGTCAGGCGTTTTTTTCCAGCCATGGCGCCAGTTCCTGCGGTGTGTCGATGCAGGCGAGCGGATTGAACACCGTCAGGCTGTCCCTGGAATGCGCACCGTAGCTCACCGCCAATGCCGGCACACCCGCACTCACCGCCATCTGCAGGTCGTGCGCCGTATCGCCTATCATCAGCGTCGCCTCCGGCTCGATCAGCAGTTCCTGCATCAGTTCCCGCAGCATCGCCGGATGCGGCTTGGAATGGGTTTCGTCGGCGCAACGCGAGGAATCGAAGTACTGTTTCAGCTGCGTCGCCTCGAGCACGCGCTCCAGGCCAGCGCGGCTCTTGCCCGTGGCCACCGCCAGCACATGCCCTCTGTCTTTCAGCAACGCCAGCATCTCGCGCATGCCCGGGAACAGCTCGATGTCGGGATCGCGCGCCAGATAATGATGGCGGTAGCGCTCCGCCAGCCTGCCGTACTCGCTCGGCGGCAGCTCGGGCACGGCATAGGCGAGGGCATCCTTCAGTCCCAGACCGATCACATGTGCGGCACGCTCGCGCTCCGGCACGGGCAGGCCCAGGTCGCGGCAGCTCTCCTGGATGCTGGCGACGATGGCTCCGGCCGAGTCCATCAGCGTCCCGTCCCAGTCGAAAACCAGCAATTCAAATCGTTTCGGCATCATTTACCTGCGCAATGTGTTTTCACCACAAAGTATCCTTTGTGGTTAATTTTTGTCATCGTTTTTGAGAGACTGCATGAAATGTTCCAGTTCGGGCGGCAGCGGCGCCTCGAGCCTCAGCCTGTCGCCGCTGAGCGGATGCACAAATGCGAGCTTCCAGGCATGCAGGAACATGCGCTTCAAGCCCTGCTTGGCCAGGCGCTTGTTCAGATCGAAGTCGCCGTACTTGTCGTCGCCCACTATGGGAAACCCGAGGTGCGCGAGGTGCACCCGAATCTGGTGCGTGCGCCCGGTTTTCAGCTGCGCCTGCAGCAGGCTGTAGGCGCCGCAGGCACGCTCCAGTTCGAACACGGTGTGCGACTCCCGCCCTTCGTCATCCACGCTGACGCGGCGCTCGCCCGCGCCGGTGACATAGCGCTGCAGCTTGAGTTTCACGTGCTGCTTGCCCGAGGGCCACGTGCCCTGCACCAACACCAGATAGCGCTTGTCCATCTGCCCGGTGCGGATCAGTTCATGCATTGCCGTGAGCACCGAGCGCTTCTTGGCGAGCAGCAACAGGCCCGAGGTGTCGCGGTCGAGCCGATGCACGAGCTCGAGGAACTTCGCCTCGGGGCGCGCGGCGCGCAGCTGCTCGATCACGCCGTAGCTGATGCCGCTGCCGCCGTGCACCGCCAGGCCGGCGGGTTTGTTGGCGGCGATCAGGCCTTCGTCCTCATACAGCAGGGGGAGGTCGATTTTGGGCGGCTTGGATGGGGCCGCCCTGGCGCCCAGCCGCAAAGGCGGGATGCGCACCCGGTCGCCTTCCTGCAGGCGGTAGGTTGCGTCCACGCGCCCGCTGTTGATCCGCACTTCCCCGCTTCTGAGGATGCGGTAGATATGGCTCTTGGGTACGCCTTTGCACTCGCGCAGCAGGAAATTGTCGACGCGCTGGCCCGCGGTTTCAGAGTCAATATTCACCTGCCTCACGGAAACTTTACTTAAATCCTTCATTTTGCTTATAATGTTGTCACTGGCTCAGTCGCGGGACAGGGTTTGTTGCGTCGATATGACATTTTCAGACCTCAACACGTCCCCGGTTTTGCGGCCCAGAAGGCCGTAGCCCTGGGTAATGCGGTTAATATCGCTCACCGGAAGTAGCGAGAGTGTAATTGATTTGGCGCGCTGCAAGCAGCGGCAGATTACGACATCCGGTACGCGTACCGGAAACAAGTTCGACAGACCCAACCGATTCCCCTTCCACTCCTCTTATCCAAGACTGGAATGCATCGCTAAGCCCCTGAACATTTAGGCCTAGGTTTGTCCTGCCCGAGGTTTGTCCTGCCCATGCGCGCGCAGGAGCAATATTAAATGAAGCGCATGCTGTTTAACGCGACACAGGCCGAAGAACTCCGTGTCGCCATAGTCGATGGCCAGAAGCTGATTGACCTCGACATTGAATCGGCCTCGAAAGAGCAACGCAAGAGCAACATCTACAAGGGTGTCATCACCCGTGTCGAGCCCAGCCTGGAAGCTGCGTTCATCGACTACGGCACCGATCGTCACGGATTCCTCCCGTTCAAGGAAGTCGCCCGCGCCTATTTCAAGGCCGGCGTCGATGTCGGCCGCGCCCGCATCCAGGACGCACTCAAGGAAGGCCAGGAACTGATCGTCCAGGTGGAGAAGGACGAGCGCGGCAACAAGGGCGCCGCGCTCACCACCTTCATCAGCCTGGCCGGGCGTTACCTGGTGCTGATGCCCAACAATCCGCGCGGCGGCGGCGTGTCGCGCCGCGTCGAAGGTGAAGATCGCGAAGAATTGCGCGACACCATGGACCAACTCCCGGTCCCCCCCGGAATGAGCGTGATCGCGCGCACCGCGGGCATCGGCCGCTCGGTCGAGGAACTCGACTGGGACCTGAAATACCTGTTGCAGCTTTGGCACGCGATTGAGGAAGCCTCCACTACCCAGAAAGGCGCGTTCCTGATCTATCAGGAAGGCAGTCTCGTCATCCGCGCCATCCGCGACTATTTCCATCCCGAGATCGGCGAGATCCTGATCGACACCGATTCGATCTACGAGCAGGCGCAGCAGTTCATGGCGCATGTGATGCCGGATAACGTGAACCGGGTAAAGCGTTACCGCGACGATGTCCCCCTGTTTTCGCGCTTCCAGATCGAGCACCAGATCGAGACCGCCTACTCGCGCCAGGTGGACCTGCCCGCGGGCGGCGCAGTGGTCATCGACCACACCGAGGCGCTGGTGGCGATCGACGTCAACTCGGCGCGCTCCACGCGCGGCAGCGACATCGAGGAGACGGCGTTTCGCACCAATCTCGAGGCGGCCGAGGAGATCGCGCGCCAGCTACGCCTGCGCGACCTCGGCGGGCTGATCGTCATCGACTTCATCGACATGGAGTCGCAGCGCAACCAGCGCGACGTGGAGAACCGGCTGCGCGAGTCGCTGCACTTCGACCGCGCCCGGGTGCAGATGGGCAAGATCTCGCGCTTCGGCCTGATGGAACTTTCGCGTCAGCGTCTGCGCCCTTCCCTGGGCGAAGGCAGCACCATCACCTGCCCGCGCTGCAACGGCATCGGCCATATCCGCGGCATCGAATCGACCGCGCTGCACATCCTGCGCATCATCCAGGAAGAAGCAATGAAGGAAAACACCGCCGCCGTACATGCCCAGATGCCGGTGGATGTGGCCACTTTCCTCCTCAACGAGAAGCGCACCGACATTCACAGCGTCGAGGCCCGGCTCAAGGTCAATGTGGTGCTGATACCGAACACGCATCTGGAAACGCCCCATTACCAGGTTTCGCGCCTGCGCCACGACGACCTCAATCAGGCCGAGCCCCTGCCCGCCAGCTATAACATGGTGCAGATGCCAACCGAAGAAGAGACCAAACCGCTCGCGAGCATGGAACCGAAAGCGCCGAGGCCGCAGGCCGCAGTGCAGGGCATCACCCCGGCCGAGCCGGCGCCTGTGTCCGCGCCCAAGCCGCCCAAACCGGCAGCGCAAGCCGCGCCGGGCATTATCTCCCGCATCATGGGCTGGTTGAAGGGCGAGGCGCCGAAAGCGAAAGTCGAACCGAGCAGCGGAATCCGCCCCTCCCGCCGCGAACCCAAGAGAGAGCTGCAGCGTGAGCGCGGCGAACGCGGTGGCCGCGGTGGCCGCGGCGGGCGCGATCGCCAGGTACGCGGTGGTCGCGAAGGCCGGCCGGCGCTAGGCGAGGTCAACAGGCCGGAGCAGCGCGAGCCGCGCCAGGATCGCGGCCGCGGCGAACGCCCGGAGCGCGAAGCGCGTCCGGAACAGGGAGCCCGTCCGGAACACGAGGCGCGCCCCGAGCGCGAGGCGCGCCCCGAGCGCGAAGCGCGTCCCGAGCGCGGTGATCGCCCACCACGCGAACCGCGCGAGCCACGTGCGCCGCGTACGCCGCGACCACAGCCGCAAGGCGAAACACAGCCGGGCGCAGAATCCAGGCCACAGGACGAACAACGCCCGGAAGGCGGCGGTGAATCCGGACGCAGCCGTGGCCGGCGCGGACGTGGTGGTCGGGGTGAACGCGGTGAACGTGGTGATCGCGGCGGCCGCGTGGAGCGCATGGATCCAGCCGAGCGAGAACGCGCGGAACAAGCAGAACACGCAGCTCGTGCAGAACGCGCCGAGCGTGGGGACCAAGCCCTGGACGAAATGCAGGCACCTGCGCCGCAAGCGGCGCCTGAGGCGCAGCATGCGATGTCGGAGGAACGGCTTGCCGCCCCCGTGCCTGCAGCGGCCGAGACTGTTCACGCCGTAGCGGCCGAAATGCCGGTTCCTGTCGTCGCTCCGGAACCCACGTTCCTACACGAGCCCACGTTCGTATCCGAGCCGGCAGCAGCGGCGCCGGCAGTTCATGCCGCACCAGCGCCGGTAGCGGTCCGTTCCGAGCCGACTCCGGCGCCCGTGCCTGCCGTCGACGTGGAGAAGGCGCTGCAGGACAGCGGCCTGGTGTTGATCCATACCGATCCGAGCAAGGTGAAGCTGGTCGAACCGGTGACCGAGCCACGATTCGTGCCGGCACAGCCGCGTCCCCGGCGTGCACCCCCTCCCGACACCGGGCCGTTGCAGATAGTGGAAACGAAGAAATAGCTTCGTTTCCACGCGGCAGCGCAAAGAACGCGAAGGACGATTAGCGCAAGTTCTTCGCCGGCTTTGCGCGGTTTCAAAATGGGGGGATACCTCCCCTCATGTCTTTGGGCGCCCAAATTGAATAGGCGATCATCGCCAGCTTCCGATCATGACTGCACCTGCATCTGCCACCCCTGACGAGCCGCTGCTCGCCGGCGTTACCGTTGTCGATTTCACCCGCGTACTCGCAGGCCCCTATTGCACGCGCATGCTCGCCGATCTCGGCGCGCGCGTGATCAAAATCGAACGCCCCGGCGAAGGCGACGAAATCCGCCATACCGTATTCCAGCTTGACCCCGGACGCACGGATCAGAGCACTTACTTCACGCGCCTGAACGCGGGCAAGGAAAGCATTGCGATCGATCTTGCCCATCCGCAGGCGCGCGATGTCGCGCTCGACCTGGTGCGCACCGCCGACGTCGTGGTCGAGAACTTCTCCCCCGGCGTGATGGCGCGCTACGGCCTGGACGCCGCCGCGCTGCGGGCATCGCACCCCGACCTCGTCTATTGCTCCATCTCCGGCTTCGGCCAGACCGGACCCTTGAGTTCGATGCAGGCCTATGCGCACCTGATCAACGCCATCTCCGGGATGATGGATCTCGACCGCGGCGACGAACCCAAACCGCGCGTGGCTTACCTGCAGGCAGCCGATGTGCTCGCCGGCGCGCATGCCTTCGGCGCCATCTGCGCGGCGCTGGTGCGGCGCGGACGCAGCGGGCGCGGAGCGTATCTCGATGTATCGATGCTGGAGTGCCTGGTGGCGGCGGATGACATGACTTACGCCGCGCTGCTGAATGGCGGTACGGTGCAGCGTCAGCCGCGTATTGGCATGGTGGTGCACCCTATCGGCGGGCGTTATGTGGCGGTGCAAAGCGCGGGCGCCCCGCATCTGTGGTCGCGCCTGTCGGCTCTGATCGGCCGCCCGGGGCTTGCGACCGACCCGCGCTTCGCCACGCCGATGGCGCGACGCACGAACTGGCCGGCTTTGCTGGAGATACTGCACGAATGGCTCGACGGCTTCAACAGCGTGGACGAGGCAGTCAAGACGCTTTCCGCCGCGCGCATTCCCGCGGTGCCCATGCTCTCGCCCGAGGAACTTGTCGTGCATCCACAGATGGCGGCGCGATCGGCTTTTCCGGAGATCGAACATCCGGCGCGGGGCCGCATCCGCGTGACCGCGCTGCCTTTCCACGTGGACAAACGGCCGGTCGCGCCCGGCGGTCCCGCGCCTTATCGCGTAGGGCAGCACACGCGCGAGGTGTTGACCGGGCTCCTCGGCTATTCCGACGAGCGGGTCAAGGCGCTGGAGTCGCTGCGGGTGGTCGAGATTCCCTAGCTCACGCATCGGATTCCGATTCGTGATAAATTGACACCTCGCGCTTGCGAGCGGCGACAGCGTCGGAAGGAACGAGGACCGCATAGACGGTTCGCAGGGCAGCATCTGATTCTGCGTCGATCAGGAAAACCCAAAGGAGATCTCATGAAAAATTTCAGTATTCTCTTGTCCACGGTCTGCGTTGCGGTGGGACTCGCCGCGGCACCTGCAATAGCACAGACGACGAAGCCGATCCGGATCGGTGTTCCTACCGCGATGCAGGTTCAGGTCGGACGCGACACGCAGGATGCGATCAAGATGGCGATCGAAGATATCAACGCCAAAGGCGGCGTGCTCGGGCGCAAGCTCGAGATGGTCGTTGCCGATGAGACCGAGAACCCGGAAACCGGCATCAGCGCGATCAAGAAACTCACCGCTGACGAGAAAGTCGACGTGCTGATCGGCGGCTACACCAGCGGCGTCACGCTGGCGCAACTGCCGCATATTTCCGCCGCCAAGACCATCTACCTAGGCGTCGGCTCGGCTTCGCCCGCGATCACCGCCAAGGTGAAGCAGGACTACGACAACTACAAGTACATTTTCCGTGTCGGGCCGATACATTCCGGGCATCAGGCGCGCGAGCTGACCAACTTCATCGGCACCTTCGTCAAGGGCGAGCTCGGCATCAGCAAGATCGCCATCGTCGGCGAGAACGCCAAGTGGGTGCAGGACCTGGTGCCGCTGCTGAAAAAGGGCGCCGCGAGCGCCGGTGTGGACGTGCGCGTAACCGAAATGTTCGATGCCCAGACCTCGGATTTTTCACCGCTATTTGCCAAGGTCAAGGAATCTGGCGCGCAGTACATGATCGTCATTCTGTCGCACGCATCGAGCGACGTCTTCGCCAAGCAGTGGCACGACGCACGTTTCCCGATGCCTTACGGCGGCATCGACGTGAAGAGCATGGACGGCGATTTCTGCGAGCGCGTCGGCGGCAAATCGATAGGCGAGATGGCAGCTAATTTCGCGGTGCGCGCCCCGATCACGCCAAAGACGATCCCGTTCTTCGACGAGTTCAGGAAGCGCACCAAGCGCTCGCCGGTGTACACCGCATTCGGCGCCAATGACTCGGTCTACATTTATGCGGAGGCAGTCCGGCGCGCCAAGAGCACCGACCCGAGCGCGGTCATTAAGGAGCTGGAGAAAACCAGCTATGTCGGCATTCCGGGGATCATAGAGTTCGACGAAATGCATGACGTCAAGCCGGGCACGGCCACGTTCAAGGGACCGGCCTATCTTATTGCGCAGTGGCGCGACAAGTGTGCGCGCGAGGTGGTCTACCCGAAAACCATGCGCACCGCCGAGTTCGTCTATCCGGCCTGGATCAAGAAGTAACAATTCCCTCGTTCAAGCAATCCGCGGCACGGCCGGACACGGCCGCCGCCGCGGATGACGTATAACCTCAACGGGGGCTGCATTGCTCGAAATCCTGATCCACGGCGCGGTGAGCAGCGCCATCTACGCCATGCTGGCGGTCGGATTCACGCTGATTTTCGGCGTGGCCCGCATACTCAATCTTGCGCACGGCTCGTTCTACGCGCTCGGCGCGTACGGCGCGTATTTCTTCACCGCGCAACTCAAGCTGCCGCTGCTGCCGGCGGCGCTGCTCGCGATTGCGCTGGTGGCATTATTCGGCGTTGTCGTCGAAAGGGTGTTGGTGCGGCCGATGCGTCGTTCCCAGCTCGCGGTGCTGATGATCACGCTCGCAGTGGCGCTGGTGGTCGAGCAGGTGCTGTTTCTTACTTTCGGTTCCGAGTACCGGAACGTGCCTGCGTTCGTCGAGACTAAATTCACCATCGGCGGCGTCGATGTCGGCGGACAACGGCTGCTCGCGCTAGGCGTCAGCGTCACATTGATCGCCCTGCTCTGGATTTTCATTCAGCGCACCCGGCTCGGATCGGCGATCCTCGCCGTCTCTCAGGACCCGGAAGCAGCCAACTACATGGGCATCCCTAGCGACCGAATTTTCTCGATCGTGATGGGCCTCTCCGCCGCACTGGCCGCGGCGGCCGGCGTACTCGCCGGGCCGTTTCTCACGGTGCAGCCGACGATGTGGCTGCTGCCGATCGTCAAGGCGTTCGCGATTGTGATCGTCGGCGGGCTCGGTTCCATCCCGGGAAGCATCCTCGCGGCGCTGATGCTCGGCTACGCCGAGACCATCGTTGGTTATCTGATCTCGACCTCATGGACCGAGATCGTTTCGGTGCTGGCGACGCTGCTGATGCTGGTGTTCCGGCCCGCGGGCATCTTCGGCAAACGCGCGGCGTTCTGAGGCACGCATGTTCGGCAAACGCATCGATTTCGCCGGCGCCCTGGGATTCATCGCGTTCATGGCGGCGCTGCCGCTCATCTTCGGCGGCAATTACCTGATCGGCGTGCTCACCGTCAGCGTGATCTACGGTATCTGGGCAGTGAGCTGGGATTTCATGTCCGGGCTCACCGGCCGCGAGAACTTCGGTCACAGCCTGTTCATCGGCGTCGGCGCCTACACGGCGGGTTTCCTCAATACGACCTTCGGTTTCAGCGGCTGGTGGAGCCTGCCGGCGGCGATGGTCATGGCCATGGTCTTCGCCCTGGTGATCGGCGTGCCGACGCTGCGGCTCAAGGGACCTTACTTCGCGCTGGCGATGCTCTCCGGCGCGGTCATCATGCAGCGGCTGATGCTGATCTTCTGGGAGCAGACCGGCGGCGAGGAAGGCATCAACGGCATCGAACCGCTGATCCGCTCCCAGCTCGGCTTCTACTACTTCGCCCTCGCCGCCCTGGTGCTGGTGACGGCCCTGCTGCTGGCGCTGGCGCGCTCGCACTGGGGGCTGATCCTGCGCGCGGTTCGCGGCGACGAAGCCACCTGCCAGGCGGCCGGCATCAACGTCACCTTCTACAAGATCGCTTCCCTCATGATCAGCGCCGCGTTCGCCGGCGCCGGCGGCGCCATCTATGCCCATTACCAACTGCAGGTGAGCCCGCAGTTGTTCGCCATCGTCACCTCGATCACCATCATCACCATGGTCTACGTCGGCGGCATGGCGAGCATCTACGGACCGGTCGGCGGCGCGATCCTGCTGGTGCTGCTGACCGAACTGCTGCGCAATTTCGGCGAATGGCGCCTGATGATCTACAGTTGCACGCTGATCCTGATCCTGTTCTTCCTGCCCAATGGCCTGATCGCTCCGACCTGGCGGCGGATGAAGTCGATGCTGGCGGGGCGCGAATGAGCGCGCTGCTCGAGGTATCCGGGCTCAACAAGCACTTCGGCGGCCTGCATGCGGTCAGGAACGTGTCGTTTTCGATCGCCCCCGGCGAGATCGTCGGCATCCTCGGGCCCAATGGCGCCGGCAAGACCACGCTTTACAATTTGCTTACCGGCTTCATTCCTCCCGACAGCGGCAGCATCGTCTTCAAAGGCCGCAGCCTGCGCGGCCTCGCGCCCTATCGTATCGCCGGGCTGGGCATCTCGCGCACCTTTCAGCTCTGCCGGCCTTTCGTCGGCATGACCGTATTCGAGAACGTGGTCGTAGGCGGGCTCGGCGCGCACGGCAGCGACCGCGTGGATCTCGATGCGCGCGCGCTCGCCCTGCTCAAACAAGTGGGCCTCTTGAGCAAGGAACAACTGCAGGTCGAGGCGCTCTCCTACGGCGATCAGCGCCGGCTGGAGATCGCGCGCGCGCTGGCGGCGAAACCGGCGCTGCTCCTGCTCGACGAGCCGTTCGCCGGCCTCGGCAGCGGCGAGATCACGGACCTGTCGGCGCTGATCCGCAGCGTCCACGCCGAACAGGGGCTTACGGTGATGCTGATCGAGCACAAGCTGCACGAGTTCATGCGTCTGGTCGGGCGCGTGATTGCGCTCGATTTCGGTGAAATCATCGCCGAGGGCGCGCCCGAGGATATCGTGCGCCACCCCGCCGTGATCGAGGCCTACATCGGGCGCGGCGACGAGCAGGCCGAGGAGCAAACCGGTGCTGCTTGAGATCCGCGAGCTGTCGGTCTCCTATGGCAAGGCCGTGGCGCTCGAGAACGTGTCGCTCTCGGTGGCCGAAGGCGAATTCGTCGCGGTTCTCGGGCCCAACGGCGCCGGCAAATCGACCCTGCTCAAGGCCATTTCGCGCGCCCAGCCTTCGACCGGCGTGCTGGAGCTCCGCGGCGAGTCGCTGCAGCGCTACCCGGCGCACGCGGTGGTCGGCAAGGGCATATGCCACTGCCCGGAGGGGCGGCGGCTGTTTCCGGAGCTCACGGTGCTCAAGAACCTGATGCTCGGGGCCTATCTGCGGCGGGACAAGGCGGCGATCGAGGCCGACCTGGTCGCGTTCGCGCCTCGTGTCCTGCACCTGCAGCGGGCCGAGGCGACGCTCCGGATCGAACAGCTGATCAGGAGCTACGACCCGTGCATCAGCTGTGCCACCCACTTCCTGGACCTGAGCGTGGAGCACCTGTGATGACCCTCCAGGTGGTGGCTGTTCCGGTCGGGACGACGCCCGTTGAGATCCTCGTGTGCGGTTCGGCGGATCGCGGCGACGACGGCGCACCGATCGTGGCCGCGGCCCTGCTCCAGGGCCGGTTGCCCGACGGGGTCCGGATGCAGATCGTCGGTGGGATCGATGTCGAGCACCTGCTGGAGCTTCCCGACGGAGCCGGCTTCGTGATCGTCGACGCCGCCACCGGCCTGCTGCCGGGCGAGGTGGTGGACCTGCCGGCGGGTAGCCTGCGGGGCCGCCGCGACGAGCCACGCCCCCGGTCCTCCCATTCGATCGCGTTCTCCGAGGTGATCGGGCTGGCCGAGCTGATCAGGGATACGCCGCTGAACGGCCGGATCGTCGCGATCGGCGGCGCCGAGTTCAGACTCGGTAGCACGCTCAGCCCGCCGGTCGCAGGCTCGATCCCGCGGCTCGTCTCGACAATTCTCGAGGCGATTGCCGGCGTCCGGGGCTCGCGCCCGCTCACGCCGGGGTCGTGACCGTCATGTGCATCGCTTTTCCGGGCCTGGTCGTGGAGCTGGACCGCGGCGTGGCAGTCGTCGAGACGGAGGGCCGCCGTCGCCGTGCGTCGACCCTGCTCCTGCCCGGGATTGCCGTGGGCGACTGGGTGACGGTGGCCGCCGGCACGATCGTCGACCGGCTGGAACCAGGCGAA
>Ga0097691_1000446_pt1 | contig 36278 bp, 35 predicted proteins | sample NGESurdeep072012_8_FD_72858 | JGI IMG/M metagenome (GOLD analysis project Ga0097691, IMG submission 72858) | Arctic peat soil microbial communities from Barrow, Alaska - NGEE Surface sample 210-1 deep-072012 | ecosystem: Environmental > Terrestrial > Soil > Wetlands > Peat ... | reverse complement strand
CCCAAGCCGCCTGCCTCCAGGAATTTTTGGTTCGAGCGCGAAGCGCCGCTCACGACGCCGACAAGGCCGAAGGTGTCTCCCGGCCGCTGCCACGCGTCACCTTTGACGCTCACGCCCAGTGACGCCGTCCAATTAGCATCGTTGTACGCCCATGCTTGTTCGTGGCCGTCATTCCAGCCCAGGCGCGAAAACAGGCCGACGTTCTCCCCAACTTCCTGTTCCCAGTTCAACCCAAAACCGTATTTGTAGCGGTAGGCTTGCGCCGCTGAGATATCCGCTGCCGGACCTTTGGCCAGCAGAATGGCAGTCGCCGCATGGTTGCTGGCCATATCAGCTTCGTTGAGAAAGGGCATAAGCCGAATCGCCCCCGGATGAGCGTTGACGCTGTAACGGCGCTCAAATTCCACCACCATTCCCCAAGCGCGCAAAAACGGGCCATCGGCACCAGCTGAGCCAGTGGCTCCGCTGGGGCGCCACATGAGAAACTGGTCGTCACCCGTGAAATAATTCTGGACACGCGGCATTTGGAAAAATCCGTAGCGCAAAGCCCATTTCGGCTGATTTAATTCCACGGCAATTCCAGTGGTGTATCCGATTGAATCCGCCGAGTAATCCCAGGTGAGGTTGCCCGCCATCGCCCAATTCATAAACTGGGTGTGCGGGTCTTGCGCGTAGGTGTTGTGGTCGAAAATATCCAGCGGGGTGAACCGGCCGATGGTGAAGGTCAGCCGCGAAATGTCCTGGTTGCTCGCAAGCGTGAGCGCGTTGTCGGGCACGGCCTCCTGTTCGCCGCCCAAGCCGATGGTTTGCCGAATAAACAAGCGCGCAAACATAAGGTAGGGAGTCTCGGTGCCGAGTTTGTAGGCGTCACCGTTGGGAAAATCCTCGATGCCAAGCGTTTTGCTCAGGCCGAAGCCCTGCCACGCCAGTCCGTCCACGTGCGCCTCGGCGCCGCGCCATAACCGCACGCCGGCAAACAAGTCCAGCGTAACTGTTTCCTGTTGTTCGCCCTTGCTCTTCAGGCTGTGTGGGCCGGAGTATTTGGCTGGAAACCCCCAGTCGCCCTGCTCAATGTCGGTGTTCTGAACGTGCCAGTTCCAAATCTGGTCTGGCCCATTTGGCCCCTTCTCTGTGGCGCTTAATGTCGGTTGCGTCAGCGGAATTGCCGCCGCACCCGGCCCCGCCGTCGAAGTTGCGTCGGTGGTTGGATCGGTGCCGGCGGCGAGAGCCGCCTGGCCCCAGCCTAAGAAGCAGGTGGCCACGATTATGGCAACACTTATGTGCGGGACTGCGACGAAATGGCGGCGGATAGCTGCGGCTAGCTTCGACATCTTCCGGCCTCAGTGCCGGGATGTCGTCGCTGCAACGATAGCTCGGTCAGGCTGAAAATTCTAAAGATTCATAAGTTGGGAAAAACCTATCTGCTTCGTCGCACCCCGTCAAGAAAAAAACCCATACCCGGTAGGTGTTGCGCCTGGGAGCAAATCGATAGTTAGAGCGAGAATCAATCTCATTATGGGCGATTGCCGAAAGACTGAAAAACACTCTTTGGCGCTTTCACTGGACGATCCCGAGGCTGCCTGTGCGAATTTTGAGGCTAGGTCTGCCAGGTAAATGAATCTTGGTTAAATGGGCAACAAAGCCGGACGAACGCAATTGACAACCAAGCCGGATCGTGTCGCGCGACACGTCGAGCAGCCGAACGCGGTGCGATAGTCCGCGGCTAGGCGGCGGCCGGGGCGCGCGCGAGCTCGAACGCGCCGAGTTCGATGCCGTCGTTCGAGCGCAGCACTATCTTGGTCGAGAGCCGCTGCTCGAGCGTCTCGAGGTCCTTCGCACCGTGATCGTAGAGGTAGCGCGCGACTTCGGGATTGAGCTTGACGATCAGCATTTCGCCCGCGGCCTTGGATACCGCCTCGCGCTGAACCCCGCGCAGTACTTCCGCCGCCAGCGTCGGCACCGATTTGACGACGCGCCGCCCGTCGCATCGCGGACACGTATCGGTCAGCAATTTTTCCAAGCTCTCGCGTGTGCGCTTGCGCGTCATCTGGACGAGCCCCAGTTCGGAAATTTTGAGCGCCGAGGTCCGCGCCTTGTCGCGCTTGAGCGCCGCCGCCAGCGCGTCGCTGACTTTCTTGCGATCGCCCTCGCGATCCATGTCGATGAAATCGACGATGATGATTCCGCCGATGTTGCGCAGCCTCAGTTGATTTACCACTTCCTCTACTGCTTCGAGGTTGGTCTTGAAGATGGTGTCGTCCTGGCTGCGCTTGCCGACGAAGCGGCCGGTATTCACGTCGATTGCAGTCAGCGCTTCGGCTTGATCGAAAACCAGGTAGCCACCCGACTTGAGCCAGACCTTGCGGTCCAGCGCGCGCTCGATCTGCGGTTCTATATTAAACCGATCGAACAGCGGCGCGGCCCCGTCATGAAGCGTCACGCGCGCCCGCAGCCGCGGCATATAGTTCTGCACGAACTGTACGACCCGGCTGTAGGTCGTCGGATCGTCGCACCATAGCCGCTCCACCTCGCTGGAAAAGAGGTCGCGCACGATGCGCAATGCCACGTCGAGATCGCTGTAAAGTATCGACGCGGGCGGCATGCTCTCGTTCTTGCGCAGAATCGAGCTCCACAGCTTGGTCAGAAAGCCGACGTCGCGCTGGATTTCGCGCCGGCTGACGCCCTCGCACGCGGTCCGCACGATGAAACCGCCCTGCGCCGGCCTGAGTTCTCCCACGTCAGTGCGCAGCCGCGCGCGTTCCTCGGCGCTCGCGATTCGCCGCGACACTCCGATGTGATTGCTGGCCGGCGTATAGACCAGATGGCGCCCGGGCAGCGAAATCGACGACGTCAGCCTCGCCCCCTTGGTGCCCATCGGTTCCTTGGCGATCTGAACCATTATGTCCTGGCCGCGGCGCAGCTGCTGCTCGATTGGAAGCCGCGAGCGCTGCGGCGCCTGACTCCGGCGGCCTCGGCCGCGCCGCCGTCCGCGCGACGGCCGCGCGGGCTCGCTTTCATCGCCGCTGCCGTTGGCGCCGGCTTCGTCAGCCGGGTTCATCTCCGCATCGGCAAACTCGTTGTAGGCAATCGGCTCGGTCTCGACATCTTCTTCGCCGATCACTTCCGCCACGGTGTTGAGCGCGGAGACTCCGTCGTAAAAATCCGAGACGTGCAGGAAGCCCGCCTTCTCCAGGCCGATATCCACAAACGCAGCTTGCATCCCGGGCAGCACGCGCGTGACCTTGCCCTTATAGATGTTGCCCGCCAGCCCAACCTGGCGATTGCGCTCGAGGTAGAATTCGGCGAGTTGGTTATCCTCGAGCAGCGCCACCCGCACCTCCAGTGCGGACGCGTTAATTGCGATTTCTCGTTTCACAGTATGGACTCTCTATTCCGGCAAATCCGATGTGATTGCGTGTGGAAGAGCGATCGCCGGGAGTTGTCGCGCGGGCGTCGCGAGCGATGAAGAAAACCCTCGCGTCCAGTGGGACATCGTTTTACCCTTTGCGTCGCCAACTTGGCCACGATCATACGAGGCACGCCCGACCTCCGCAAGCAAGCTTGATTAAACCATCAATAACGGTCTTTTAATCCCCACGTATCTTGACATGGTGTCCGGGGGCCGATACTCGTCTTGTGATGTCTGCTGCGGCCGACATGGTTGCGCCCAGTCTCCCGGGAGCGGGCCTGCTCAACAGCAAGGTTCTCGTTCTCAATCGCTCGTACCTCCCGGTTCACGTTACGTCGGTAAAACGCGCGTTCGCGCTGCTTTATCAGGGCGTTGCGAAGGCCGTCGATGAGCAGTATCACACCTTCGACTTCGACAGTTGGCGCGATTTGTCGATAGAAATTCAACATGAGCGGCTGGGCATCGTAAACGGCTTCATCCGCGTGCCGCGGGTCCTTTTGCTCACGGCGTACGAGCGCGTGCCCAAGCGCCACGTGCGATTCTCGCGCTTCAACATCTTCGCCCGCGACGGCAACACCTGCCAGTATTGCCACAAGAAATTGCCGCGCACCGAGCTCAACCTCGACCACATCATTCCGCGCTCGCGTGGCGGGACGTCCACGTGGGAGAACATCGTATGCTCGTGCCATCACTGCAATCGCCGCAAGGGTGGCCGCACGCCCGACGAAGCCGGGATGCATCTGTTCCGCAGGCCGCGACGCCCCGAGTGGACTCCGTTTTCGTCCGAGATGTTCAGCCTGCGGCGGTACCGGGAATGGATGCCGTACCTGTCGCAGGTCGATAGCGCCTATTGGAATACCGAGCTCATCCAGGATTAGCCTCCAGCTTTTCGCTTTTTTAATGCTGGCCTCCCGTGCCAACGGGTTTTAACACTGGCCCCCGTGCCAACGGGCGCGCGCGATTCAGGATTCTGCCTCTGGGCCTGATTCCCAGGTATTCTCAAAGGAACTAGAGGTTCGGAATCCGATTGAGAGCGGTCGTCGGAAAGCGAAACATCATCAATGGCTTACCGAGGACATTGGGCGTCCGGCATTGGCGCAGCATCTCTATGCCGTAATCGGCTGATGCGAATATCTGATACATGGGACCAATTCAAGAAAATGTTAAACAGAGCGTACCCGAAACGCGGAGACACGCTTCAATTGCCGCTTTTCAAGGACGTCCACGTGCCCGCCATCGCGCTTGAGCGGCCTTCTTCGCAATCTGTGCTCGCTTTTGAGCGGAAAGTTGAGTGGCTCGCGCCAATCCGCCCTTCGACGCACCGAGCGCCGATAGCGCCTGTGCGTGGACGTTCTTGCCCTCTGCGGGCTTCAATACGTCGCCCGTCGCTTCTTCTACGACGCGAAGTGCGTTCTGGATTGGATCAGCGCGCTTGCCGCCTCTGCTTGCTCGGGAAGGCATTGACCTAGTATGCCATCGCACTCGCCGACTAGTAAACTCTTTTTTCTGTCAGCTCGTTCCCTTCCCAATTTTGAACGGATGCTTTTGGTGCTGGTACACGTCGCTGGAGCGAGCGCCGTAGCCGAGGTGTTTGAGAAGCTTCTTGTCGAGTTTCAGAAATGATAACTGACAAGGCCGGTCGATTAGAGGTGTTAACTCAATAGTGAGCGGGCCGCTATTTGTAATTTCTAGTACGATAGGACCATCCCATCCGGGCTGAATCCACGGCGCTGTCTGATGCATGCTCAGACCCACGCGTGCGTAGGTGGTACGACCTTCAACCAATCCGATCATGTCCAAAGGTACGGTCACGCTCTCGTGGGTCATTCCCAGGACAAGCTGTTGGGGCTTCAAAAGAAATGTGCTCGGCTCACCCTGTTCATTTTTTTCCGGCAGTATAATCGTTTTCCAGAAACCGAGGCGGCCAAGTTCTTCGAGACCGCGCGCGACCGAAACCTTAACGTTCGGGATCGCCTGAAGAGTCGTAAAGCTGAAACCGAGACGAAGGTCTACCGATGCTTCGCCCCACTGGTCTTCTTCGAGCGGCGGGTCAAACCTTATCTTCTTGCTGGCTACTGCTTTACGTATTGTGGGCTGCGATAGAACCATTGAGGCTGAGGCCCGATGGCCTTGAAGCGCCTACACATGCTCCATGTTAGAGTCGGCCCAGTCTCGCGGCACGGAGGTTACGCCGCGAGCACTTGTAAAGAATGAGCCAGGAATTTGCACTTCGACCATATTTCCATCAATCTTGACGATCCTACCGCGAACGAATGATTCCTCGCCGCGCTTCTCAATCAAGGGTTGTTTGACGAATCCGGACACTACACCGACCGCCGAGCTAATCGTGATGGCAACCTCATCAAGCGGTCCGGGACGCGCTTCACATTTGATGTTTACGATATCACCTTTTTTGAATGTCATCGAAGCCGTCTCCCGTCAGCTCGACCATTTTCGCCCTATTTTCGCCTCGCACCGTCTCCTACCAACTGTTGTGGACAATTGCAAGCTTGTAGTGAAACGGCGGCGATCCACAATGATTTGAAGGCGAAATGCAGATGATCGGACTAACAGCATATTGTGCATAATACCACGCTATCCACACCCTGTATCCATAAATGACGCCGTTGTACGTATGGCGATTCGACTGGGGATAACGCGCTGTGGGTAATCAAACCGGCCCGCCGATTCCAGTTCATCCCGTCTCGTTCCGCCTGATCCCGCTCAAAACCGCCCACTCCACAACTCGCTGAGGCTCCTGTCCGGTAACACCACGATATGTGGGGGGTGCTCTTGACCCTCCGAGGGTACTTTGGGATAAACTTTGGGCAGGTGGTGGTGCGGTAGAGGCGGAGGGAGCATGCGTCTTAAGAGCCTTGAACTACTAGGCTTCAAATCCTTTCTCGATTCGACGACGATCGGCTTCGCGCCGGGGATGACGGCGGTGGTCGGTCCCAACGGATGCGGCAAATCGAACGTCGTCGATGCGATCCGATGGGTGCTCGGCGAGCAGGCGCCGACGCGGCTTCGCGGCAAGAGCATCGAGGACCTCATTTACGCCGGCAACGAGTCGAATCCCGCGGCCGGGATGGCCGAGGTTTCTCTCGTGCTGGAGGCCGAAGAAGGCAGCCGGCTTCCCGAGCCGTATGCTGCCCTCAGCGAAGTCGCGGTGACGCGGCGCGCGTATCGCTCCGGCGAGTCGGAATATCTGCTCAACAAAATTCCGTGCCGGTTGAAGGACATCACCGAGTTCTTCATGGCGGCTCAGATTCACAGCCGCGGCTATTCGCTGGTCGAGCAGGGCCGAATCGAGGAAATTATCCAGGCCAAGCCGCACGAGCTGCGCACTCTCGTCGAGGAAGCTGCCGGCTTGTCGCTGTTCAAGGGCCGGCGCGAGATGAGCGAGCGCAAGCTCGAGCGCGTGAAAGAAAATCTCGCGCGCGTGGACGACGTGCTCAGCGAAATCGAGCGTCAACTCAGCTTCGCACGCAGGCAAGCCAAAAAAGCCGAGATCTACAAGGTCGTCAAGGCGGAACTCGGCGAACTGGAACGTTACGCCGCGGCGCGCCGCCTGATCGATCAGCGCGAAGAGCTGGCGATACAGACCGGTCGCGACGCGGAGCTGAAGAGCCGGCTCGACAGCGCCCGCGCCGGCGTTACCGCGATACGCGAGCAAGTCGATGCGGCCGCGTCGGCCGCGCAGTCGGCCCGCTCCGAGCTGGGCGGCGCTCAGCGCGAACTCGAGAATCTTCATTCCGGCGCCAATGAACGCGCTCGCACGCGCGGATTTTTGCAGCGGCGGCTCGACGCGACCTCGCAGCTCGAAATCGAGCTGCGCGCGCGTCTCATCGAACTGGAATCGAAGGCGACGCTGGCGCGCGGCAATCGCGCCGCGGCGGGCGCGATGCTCGCGCGCGAACTTGCCGCGGGCGGCGGCGACGCCGACGTTGCCCTCAAGGAAATTTCCCTCAAGCACGAGGCTGCCAATCACGAACTCAAGCAGGCCGAGCGCCGCGGCGAGGAATGCAAGGACGACTTGTCCGACGTCGTGCGCGAGGCCGCGGTAATCCGCGGCCGGCTGGGCGATCTTGCCGGCGAGCGCGCGGAACTCGAAAAGCGCCTCGGGGCGACCACGCTCGAGGCGCCTGTCCTGGCAGCCGCGCTCGAGGCCGCGCGCGAATTAATGCGTGCCGCGGAAGCGGACCTGGGAGCGTCGCGAGCGGCGGCGGCCGAGATGGAAGGGGCGCGGCGCGGGGCCGCAGAGCGCGAGATCGAGGCGCGCACCGCGCTCGATCATCTGACCGCGCGCGTCAATTCGCTGCGTGGCGTGCTGGGCGCGCGCGGCGAACTTCAATCCAATCATTCCTCCAACGGCGTCGATCTGAGACTCCGCACGATCCTTGAATCGCTCAACGGCGATCGTCCCGCCGTCGATCCTTCGATCCTCAAACAGGTGATGCGCGCGCCGCTTGGGCTGGAGCCGGCTCTCAAAGCCGTGCTCGGCGATCAGATGGACGCGGTGATAGTCGAGTCGCCGGATTTCGCGCTGCGCGCAATCGAGATCCTCAAAGAGAATCGCGCGGGCCGGATGGACTTCGTGCAGGAACCCGGCGCCGCGGTTGCGGCGCATCCGGCGATCGAGGCCCCCGGTATCGCGGGACGGCTGATCGAGATGCTCGAGTTCGAGCCGCGCATCCGGCCGGTTGCCGAAGCGATGCTGGGTCATGTGATGCTGGCCGACGACCTGCGTTCCGCGCTGGCGGCGTCCAATCTCAATGGTCACGGGACCGTTTTTGTAACGCGCGACGGCGACCTCGTATGGCCCGGCCGAATGATCAGCGGTGGCAGCGCCGAAGACAATCACGCGGCGGTGGATATCGCGGCAATTGAAGCCCAGACGCGCGAATTGGCGCGCGCAGAAGAAGAACATCGCACCCGAGTCGGCCAATTCGCCGCGGTTCGCACTGAACGCGAGCGCGCGGACGCCGCGCTCGATCAGGGACGGGGGATGGCGCGCGAAGCAGAACGAGTAGCCATCGAACGTCGCGGCGCACTGGCCCGCGCCGAACAATCGGTCGCGCTCGCGGAAGCCCACGGCGGCAATTCACGCCGCCGCCTGAGCGAGCTCGCCGAACTCGTGATCACGTCAAACGCGCGCCTGGAAGAACTGGCGATGACCGAGCAGGAGGCGCGTGCGCGGCTGGGCGAGATAGCCGGCGAGATCGCGGCGCGGCGCGCGACCGCGCAGCAGATTGGCGCCGTGATGCTCGAAGCGGCCTCCAAGGCGGAGGCGCGCAAGTCGCGGCTCGGCGCGCTCGAAAGCGAACTGGCGCATGCGCGGCGCGAGACGGACGATCTGGAAGCGCAGTTCGACGAGCATCGCGCAACTCTGCAACACTCGCACGTCGAACGCGCCGAGTTCGAGCGCGAACTCGAGACGCTGTCGGCGCAGGACACTGCGGCGCGCGCCCGCGAAGGCGAACTCGAAGCGGAACTCTCGCGCCTGCGCGCGGATTGCGACGCATCCGAGCGTGCGCTGGAGGGGCGCCGTGCTGACTACAAGAATGCGCAGGAGAGCTTGACGGCTCTGGAAGCCGAGGCGACAGAGTGCGGCCTCAAGCGCGAACGCGCCCGCGCGCTCAGCGAGGAGTTGGCGCGCGCGTTCATCGAGAAATTCGGCGCCGAGTTCGACGCGATGGCGGCCGAGATAATTCCCGCGCTGGACGGCAGAGTTGCGGCGCATGACGACGCGCGGATCGTCGAGTTGCGCGCGAAGATGGAACGAATCGGCGAGGTGAATCTCGCCGCCGACAGCGAAGTCAAGGAACTCGAGGAACGCGCCGGCATGCTCGGCGCCGAGCGCGCCGACCTGCAAAGTGCGCTCGACGATCTGACCAAAACGATCACGCATCTGAATCGCGAGGCGCGAAAACGTTTCGCCGAGACGTTCGAGGGCGCGGCGAAAAACTTTGCCGAGCTGTTCCCTAAACTGCTGCGCGGCGGCAAGGGACGGCTCGAGTTGACCGACGCCGGCGACGTGCTCGAGGCGGGAGTGAACGTGCTGGTGCAGCCGCCGGGCAAGAAGGTCAAGGAGATCGGGCTGCTGTCAGGCGGAGAAAAAGCGCTGTCCGCGATGGCGCTGATTTTCTCGCTGTTCCTGCTCAATCCCAGCCCGTTCTGCGTGATGGACGAAGTTGACGCCCCGCTCGACGAGTTCAGCCTCGCGGCCTTCACGACACTGATGGCCGAGCTGAAACAGCGCTCGCAGTTTATCGTGATCACGCACAACCAGCGCACCATGCAGCGTGCCGATCAGATTCACGGCGTAACGATGGATCGTCCGGGCGTCTCGCGGATTATCTCGCTGCAAATCCCGCAAGCGGCGTAAGAAAACAGTGACCAAGCGGCGCGGCGATCGGATGATCGCCGCGCCGCTTTTGGTCAAAATCTTGGGCAGCGGCTAGATCAGGCTGTAGCCACTGCCGGTGCGGCCAAATCCGATTCCGACGCCCTTTTCGATCAACCCGTACTGCTTGAGCAGCGGCTGACTGTACGTCACCAACCCCGTCACCTTGTCGAGCGGTTCGGTGGCGAGAATGAGCGCCGACTGCGCCATCCATTCGACCGGCTCGCCGCTGGGGTCGTCGGGTCCTGTGACCAGGTGATGATGAACCGTGCCCGGAGTCGCGACGACTTGCGACGGCGACACGCAAGTTACCGAGATTCCGTCGTCGTAAACTTCTTCCGCGAGACCTTGCGTGAAGCGCTCGAGCGCGGCCTTCTCGGCGCCGTAGCATACGCCGCCGCGAAAGACGGTGGCGTTCTTGTATGGTCCGCGGCCGGGTCCGATCGCCGCGCCTGACGAAATGTTGACGATCGATCCGGACTTGCGCGGGATCATGTCCTTGAGCACCAGATGGCTCAGCATGAACGGGCCGTGAATGTTTACGGCGAACGAGCGCATCCATCGCTTGGGCGGGAAATCCTTGACCGGAATGAAGTAGGTCAACGCCGCGTTGTTCACCAGTACGTCAACCGGTCCGTAGAGATTGTGCGTTTCCGCGACCAGTTTCTCGCAGTCGGCTTCCGACGAGACGTCGCAGGTGACGGCGGTTGCTTCGCCGCCCGTCTTCCTGATGCTGGCGACGGTGGTCTCGAGCGAGCCCTCCAGTGGATGCTCGCCCTCTTTGAGCGTGCGCGCGGAGCACACGACCTTGGCGCCTTCTTTGGCGAACAGTTCGGCGATTGCCTTGCCGATGCCACGGCTTGCGCCGGTTACGATTGCCACCTTGCCTTTGAGCTTGGCCATCTCCAGATGATCTCCCTTCGTGATCGAGGGTCCGCGTGATTTTGCCATCTCATCGCGGCCCACATTTCTTATAGCCGGGAACGTAATCGAATGTGAAACCCGCCGTGAGTTTGCAGGGGTGACCCCTGCACCCACCGTTAAGGCCGCGCTCCGTTGTTGCGCGCGAGCCCTGCCAACGGCTTAATACTGCGCTGCCGTCGCCACGGCCGGGGTGACCCCTGCCGGTTTCGGAGCGGGACCACGACTGTTATTCTTGGCGCAGAAAAAAATTCTTCAGGATTATTTTTTTCGGACGACGCAACGTGCATCTTTTCGACATCGCGCTCATTCTGATTATCGCCGCCGGCGCCGGTTCGGGCCTGGTTTTCATTGAAGTCCTGATTCAGTGGAGCCTCCGCAAGGCGCGCCCGTCGCCTCCGCCCCGTCTGGAAGCGGAACTGCCGCAGGCTGCCGAGCTCGCGGCTGAACCAACGCCCGAAACCGCCGAGCCGGCCGCCGCTCAGCCGGCACAATACGTCGCGCCGCCTCCGACTGTTCGCGAACCGGTCAGAATTGGGTTGGGATTGCGCAAGACGCGCGAAAACTTTCTCGCCCGCATCAGAGCCGCGCTGACCGGAAGCGCAAAGATCGACGACATTTATGAGGGCCTCGAGGAAGCGCTGATCGCCGCCGACGTTGGCGTCGAGGCGAGCATGAAGATTGCCTCCGCGGTGCGCGCAAAGTTAGGCAACGACAATCGCCCCGACGCGATCCGCGACGCGCTCAAGGCCGAGATCGCCACGATCCTGATGTCCGCAGAGCGCCGGCCTGCCGACTCGGGCGATGCGCCGTTGGTCATCATGCTGGTCGGCGTCAACGGCGTGGGCAAAACGACGACGGTCGCGAAACTCGCGGCCCGGCTCAAGGCCGAGCGCGGCAGCGTGATCGTTGCCGCGGCAGATACGTTTCGCGCGGCCGCAATCGAGCAGCTCGAGGTATGGTGCGATCGCGCCGGCGCCGACATCATCAAGCAATCGCAAGGCTCGGATCCCGCGGCGGTCGCCTTCGATGCGGTCAAAGCTGCGATCGCGCGAAAGACGCGCACGGTCCTGATCGACACCGCCGGGCGTCTTCAAACCAAGGTCAACCTGATGGAGGAGCTCAAGAAAATTGCCCGCGTAGTCGCGCGCGAGTTGCCCGGCGCCCCGCATGAGACGTGGCTCGTGCTCGACGCCAATACGGGCCAGAATGCGCTCAGCCAGGCGGCGATTTTTGGCGACGCAGTACCGCTGACGGGAGTGGTGCTGGCAAAGCTCGACAGCACGGCGAAGGGCGGCGTGGTGGTGGCGGTCGCGGATCGGCTCAAAATTCCGGTGCGGTTTGTGGGACTGGGCGAGGCGATCGAGGATTTGCGCGAGTTCGATGCGCGTGAGTTTGTCGATGCGCTGTTTGCAAGTGACGGCGCAGTAGAGCAGAGTGCCAGCGGCTCTTATGCAGCTTGACAGGTCAGTTAATCGAAAATTAGACTAAATTAAACTAAAGGTAGAAGATTCTTTCTCATGGCGACAGATGTATTAAAGCAATTAGACGAGCGAATTCAGGCTTCCGTGGCGCGCATTCAGCAATTGCGCAAGGAAAATGAGCAACTCGCTCAGAAACTCGCGGAAACCGAAAAACGCTATGCCGACGCCGCCGGCCAGGTGAAGCAGTTGAACGCCGAGCGCCAGCAGCATGAAAACGAGCGCAACGACGTGCGAAGCAGGATCGAAAAGATCCTCACCCGCTTCGACGGGATCGATCTTGGCTGAAGATGAAGGGCGTCAACGTCCAGATAATGGGACAAAACCTGACGGTCGCCAGCGATGCCGGCGATGAGTGGGTCAAGACCTTGGCCGAGACGGTGGACGAAAAGATCAAGGATATCCGCGCCGGGAGCCAGACCATCAATTCAGTGAACCTGGCAATCCTGGCTGCGTTAAATTTCGCCGAGGAGCTCGAGCACCTGCGCCGGGAGCATCAGGAGCTGGTGGATCGAATCGCGGCGATGAATAAACGGCTGTCCGCGGCTATCGACGGCGAATGAGCATCAATCGTCGTGACGGCGCGTGGCATCCCAGAGGTGACCGGTTTGGGACGGGGGCGGGAATTGTGGATCTCGAAAGTGGCCTAAGCGCGGTGCTTACAAGCATGAGGCCCGTGCAGTATTTTTCAACCGCAACGAAGGCTTTCGCGATGGAACGTATCGCGGATACAGGCCGGCTGTCAGCCGGATCGAGAATGACAACGACAGGCACGCGCGACGGCGCGGCGCAATCGAGTAGTTGAGCCGCTCCCGCCATGGCAACGACTGTGGCGGACGAAAAGAAAAATCTACGCGCGATCATGATCGCGTGCCGCGATGCGCTCCCCGGCGAGCGTGCCGCTGCATGGTCCGAAATGATCGAGCGGCAATTGATCGCCAGCGGGTTCTACCGCGCCGCATCCGCGATCGTTCTCTACAAAGCTCACGGTAACGAAGTCTCGACCGACCGCATCCTGTCCGACGCGCTGGCCGCTGGTCGCGCCGTCTTCTATCCGCGCGTTGACGCGGCGGCGGGCACGATCATCGCGCGAAGGATTCGCGATCGATCCGAACTCGCCCGCGGAGCGTATGGAATCCTCGAGCCGTCCGAGTCGGCCGAGCCTCTCGATCGCAAAAAGTTCGCGAAAATTCTCGTCTGTGTTCCCGGCGTCGCCTTCGGACTCGAAGGCACACGACTGGGCCGTGGCGGGGGTCATTATGATCGTTTTATCGGCCAGATGGGCCGCGAAGCGATCAGCGTGGGACTCGCCTATTCATTCCAGCTGCTCGATCGAATCCCCGAAACGGGGCTCGACCGGCGGCTAAACATCATTGTGACCGAATCCGCCGTTCATCGAGCCTGCGAAGCGCCACTGCCAGCTCGCGGAACGCGGACCAAGGAGGTAAACCCGGGTGGCTCTATTCACGGCAATCCTGGGATTCATAGTTGGTGGCGCGGTCTTTTTCATTTGGGGAATAACGAAACAGCGTAAGGACGCCGTTAACCTGCAGACCGCGCGCGCTCAGGCCGAAGAAATAACCAAGGAGGCTCAAGCCAGGAACCAGCTGGTAGTAAAGGAGGCCGAACTCAAGGCAAAGGATATCGTGGTCGGCGCGAAAGCCGACGCCGAGCGCGAGATGCGCGATCGCAGGCGCGAAATAGCTGCGATCGAACAGAAGCTCGAAGCACGCGAGGAGACTTTCGAAAAGCGCCAGGAAGCATTCGAACGGCGCGAAGCCGATCTTAACCGGCGCGATCAAAGTCTGCGCTCGCGCGAGAAAAGTCTCACCGATAAAGAAGAACTGCTGCAAGCCCATATCGACGAGGCGCGCACCAAGCTCGAAGCCGTCGCCGGCCTGACTCGCGAGGAAGCCAAGCGCTCGCTGATGGACGAGATGATCGGCCAGGCGCGCACCGACGCTGCCAAGCACATACGAATCGTCGAGGAAGAGGCGCGCGAGGAGGCCGACCGCCGCGCCAAACGAGTCATCGCAATCGCCATCGAGCGGCTGGCCGGCGAGTTCGTCGCCGAGCGCACGGTCTCGGTGCTGGCTCTGCCCAACGACGAGATGAAGGGCCGCATCATCGGCCGCGAAGGACGCAATATCCGGGCGATCGAGGCGGCCACCGGCGTCGATATAATTATCGACGATACTCCCGAGGCCGTGGTGATTTCCTGTCACAACCCCATCCGGCGCGAAATAGCGCGCGTCGCTCTCCAGCAGCTCATCTCGGATGGCCGCATTCATCCCGGTCGTATCGAGGAAGTCGTTCGCAAGGCCGAGCAGCAGGTCGAGGAATCGATTCGCGAGGCCGGTCAGCGCGCGATCATCGAGGTCGGCGTGCACGGAATCCATCCCGAACTGGTCAAGCTGCTCGGGATGCTCAAGTATCGCTACAGCTACGCGCAGAACGTGTTGATGCATTCGATCGAAGCCGCGTTCATCTGCGGCGCGATGGCCGCCGAGCTGGGGCTGAACGAAAAGCAGGCTCGTCGCGCTGCCCTGCTGCACGATATCGGCAAGGCGCTGACTCACGAGGTCGAAGGCTCGCACGCGTTGATCGGCGGCGAGATCGCCCGCAAATACGGCGAGTCGGCGAAGATCGTAAACGCGATCGCCGCGCATCATGAGGAAGTCAAGGCCGAGACTATTCTGGCGCCGCTGGTCGATGCGGCCGATGCGCTGTCGGGCGCGCGTCCGGGAGCCCGGCGCGAGGTGCTCGAGAGCTACGTCAAGCGGCTCGAGGATCTCGAGACGATTGCGAAGTCGTTCAAGGGTGTCGAAAAATGCTTCGCCGTGCAGGCCGGGCGCGAGATGCGCGTGATCGTCGAGCCCACCCAGATCTCGGACGAGGAAACCTCGATGCTGGCGCGCGACGTGGCGCACAAAATCGAAACCGACATGACCTATCCCGGGCAGATTCGGGTCATCGTCATTCGCGAGACGCGCGCGACCGAGCTCGCGAAATAACAGTTGCGCAATTCCATCCGGAGGCCCGATCGCTCGAACGCGGTCGGGCCTCCGCGCTTTACCGCCCGCGAAGATAGAAGGTATCATCGGTCCAAGATGCCCACGACGCGTGAAGTCCTCGATGCGACGATCGCATTGGAAAAACAAAGCATGGCGCTGTATGTGCGCTTCGCGAAGATCTTTGCGAGCGAACCGGGCCTGCAGGATTTCTGGTTCGCGATGGCGCGTGACGAAGCGCGCCACGTCGGCGCGCTGGACCTGGTCACTACCGTGCTCGATCAGGAATCGATGCTCGACAAGCCCAGTCCAATCTCGCTCGAAGACGCCACCATCGTGCGCCTGCGGGCGCTGCTCGAAAAGTCTCAGCGCGACGCAACCCCCGGAATCAAGCTCGAACGCGCGCTCGAGATCGCACTCGATGTCGAAGAAACCGAACTCGAAGACCTCGTCTCGGATCTGCTGAAGGCTTTGCAGGCGCCCGATGAGTACGAGCGATGCCTGCGCTTGCTGGTCCACGACCTCGGCGAGCTGAGCTACATGATCGAACGCCACTCGGCCAACCCGGCCCTGCTGTCGCGATGCGACGCGCTGGTCAATCGTCACGCCGAGACGCTTCGCCACACCGCAATCAGGTAGCATCGTACGCGGCGCCCGGTGGCGCGGGCGATGGCCGTTGGTTATATTTCAGGGCTGCGCTGAGGAGTGGCCAAATTGGTAAGGCACCTGACTCTGGATCAGGCGATTGCAGGTTCGAGTCCTGCCTCCTCAGCCAACGATTTTTGCAAAGCGCGCGCCGTCGGCGGCGCACGCGGCGATGGTCCCATCGTCTAGTGGTTAGGACACCGGCCTCTCACGTCGGGAACGCGGGTTCGACTCCCGCTGGGATCACCAATCAAATCAAAGGTTTTTCCGCGATCGGCTGCCGCCCGAAGGCGTTTGACAGCCACATTTGACAGCCACCGGATCCCAGACAGGCCGTAGTTGGGGAAACCGTGAGACTCTGCGCGTACTGTAAATCACCCGGCCCGCTGACCCGAGAAGAGATCTTTCCGAAATTTCTGTCAGAAAAGGTGGGGTACACTACCTTCGTTGATCAGACGCGAGACGGTGCCGTCCTTGGGCCTTTCACTGTGAGAGACGTCTGCGAACAGTGTAACGGGGTCCGTTTAAGCGCGCTCGACAACTACGTGGCCAGCCTGTATCGCGAGTACTTCTCTAAGCCAGTCGATGCTCCCGTCGACATTCTGTTCCGGTACAGCTATCGCCTTCTGGTCCGCTGGCTCTTCGGTAAGGGCCGCTCTTCGGCCGGAGTGCATGTGTTGGGATGCCCCAGCTTGGCGGGCCGTTTCTGGCTAAGCGATCGCCTATTTCAACGGTTCCTTGCCGGTCGTTTTGAGGTGGCCACAACTCTCGCAAACAACGAACCCCTGACGCCACTCGAAAGGACCTTGACGAGCGCCTGCTCAGGATGCTTTTGCCTTCCTTTCCGCCCAGCGCTTTTTCATCGCTTCGGACAGCCTCTTCCTGCCCGCGGGTGTGAGTCGCCCACGTGTCTTTGGCGCGACAGCCTTAGCGGGCAAATTTCTTGCTCGCCGCTGCGCCCAACGTCTTTTCATCGCCAGTGACAATCGGCGTCGCCCTGCCGGGGTAATGCCGCCTTGTCTCTTACGCGCAGCTTTTCGAGTGGCGCCTTTGCCGCTCACACCCGCGCTTCCGATTAGGGCAGCAATTGCCCGACCTATCCTCTCTCTTTCGCTCTTCAATTCTGCGATGATTGTGCTTAGGTCCAATATCGGTTCTCCTTGACTGAGCGGTTGAAACAGTGTCGTGTCTGCACGAAGGAACTTCAATAGCTTCCGCCGTCGCTCAAACGTGCAGCGAAACGGAGTACATTCAAGCTGGCAGAGCAGGTACACTTTGCCGAAAGATCCAAAATGGAAATCCCGGATGAAAGACGTCGCCGCACGAATTTTAATCTTTGCAATTTTCTTATCTGTCGGTCTCGGCGAGATTCAAGCCGCGGCTGCTGCGCCCGCGACTGACCAAACCTACGCGCTGGCCACGACCCTGAAAGTGGGCGGTGATGGGGGATGGGACGACGTCACGCTCAACGCGGCGGGCCAGCTTCTATACGTCACCCGAACGACTCATACGATGGTGATCGACGTGTCGACGGGCAAAACGGTCCACGACATCCCCGGAACTTCGCGGGCTCATGGTGTGGTTCTGGTGCCGGATGCTGGGCGCGGGTTTATCAGCGATGGCAAGGGCGCTTCGGTGATCGTGTTTGACCTGAACACAGGAGCGACTCTGGGCAAAGTCCCTGCGGCTGAAGATGCGGACGGTATCATCTACGATCCGGCGAGTAAGCAAGTGCTGGTCTTTTGCGGCGACGCGCACCAGATGGTTGCGATCGCGCCGGACGTTGACCCCAAGGGCGGGATGCCATCGGCGACGATCGATCTCGGAGGTTCACCGGAGTTCGCGGTCGCCGACGGCAAGGGCCGGGTGTACGTGAATATCGAAGACAGAGACGAAGTGGCCGTGGTCGATACGCATGCGATGAAAGTGATCGCGCGCTGGCCGCTCGGCCCGGGAAAGCATCCTACGGGAATATCCATGGACCGGGTATCGCGAAGGCTATTTGTCGGCTGCCGGAACGGCAAACTGGTGATCATGAATGCCGACGACGGAAAGATCGTGGCGGATTTTCCGATTGGCGCGTTCGTGGACGCGACTGCATTCGACGATGGACTCTTGTTTGCGAGCTGCTTCGACGGAACTTTGACGGTGGTTCGGGAAGTGTCGCCGGACAAATTCGAGCTGGCGCAGACGGTAAAGACCGAGCTGGGTGCGCGGACAATGGCCGTCGATGGCAATAGCGGGACAATTTATCTACCGACGTCGGACCTGACCCCACCGCCTGCGGCGACCGCGGAAAATCCTCGTCCGCGACCGATGCCGGTTCCCGGGACCTTCAGGATACTGGTCGTGACGCGAGGTGGGACGCATTGAGATTGGCTTGCCTCTGACACGGCTGGCAACTGCACGGCCAGCCGCAGCGTTACATCCTGAGGCAGGCTTCCGCGGCCAGCGTGAACAGGCGCTCGCGGATCTGATGGCGACTCCAGTTGCGATGGTCCTACTCGCCGCTCAGATCATCGCCGCCGTAAAGAAACTGACACTAGCGCGTCCAATCGCGATACTTGGCATTCGCCTCTAACGATGGCCAAGGCCGTTCAAAAGATGTTCGCCCTTATACAGATCGGCTATTTTGAAAGTCCCGCTTCGCTCCTCTCGACCAGTGTCTTCAGTTTCGTCTGACGCTTCCGCCTCGATGACTTTTTCCGCCGCCGAGTCTTTATCCGACGACTGTTCGATTCAGTATCGAGCTGAGTTTATGAACGGGCGGGTGCATCGCTCGACAATCATTGTGCGGCGATCGGCACGCGCAAAGCGGACCGAGTGAACGGCGAGCGGAGAAACTTAGCGAAATCCGCGACTATACCGGCAATTGGTGATTCTCCGGTCCCCATTGATTGCCATGAACCTGCGCACACGCGGGAATTTCACGCACTCCTGCGGAGAATGCTCAATATCGTGGACTAGGTGGTGGAGAAGAGGGGATTCGAACATGCGGTACCGGTACGTGCTGCGCGAGATTGATAGTCCGATGCGTTCTTGCACGAGGCTTTGACAGCCAATTTGACAGCCAAGGGCGTGGCCGATGGCGGATGTAGTGCCCTCGGGTGGACTGCAAACCCTGCGATTTGCTTAGGTTTGGACGCACGCGAAGTGCCTTCCGTCCACCTTTCACGTCGGTAACACGGGTTCAAATCCCGTCGGGGACGCCAAGGGGTTTCCCTTTTTTAGAGCGTTGACCGCCACGGGATCGTAGAAACAGAAAGTGACCTCGCTCTGAGGACCACACCAAACGCCGATCCTTCAACTTATCGCTGTCCTGGTTTTCGCGTTTTGGGTCAGTAGATAAACTTGGGGCAGGTCACTCCCTCAGTCTCCCCCTCACATAACTCGCCGCGAAGCCCAGCGCCAAAAACGCCACGATCGTCGGCCCGGTCGGAAGATCAAACCAGTACGACGCGAATATCCCGAGCAAGCTGCAGGTCAGTCCAAGGCTGGTCGCGACTATAAACGCGACGCTTAGGCTCCCCGCCACCGACAATGCCGCCGCACCTGGCGCCACCAGCATCGTGAACGTCAGCAGCGCTCCCACGCCTCGAATCGCGATCGCTACCGCAACTCCCGCCGTCACGTAGAAAATCGTGTTCCACAGATCGACTCGGATTCCGAGCGCGCGCGCCATGTCCGGATCGTACGCGACGATCAGGAATTCCTTGTACGCGAAATATTGAATTGCGATCACCAGCGCGAACGCCACCAGCATCGTCCACAGCAGCGGCACCGGCACGGTCAGAATATTTCCGAACAGTACATTTACGATATCGGCCTCGCCGCGTGGCGCTTTGACGATCAGCAACACCGCCGCCGCCGACCCGCCCGCATACAACATCCCGATCAGCGCTTCCGGCGGAAGCCGCGGCGAATCCGCCACCCGCGATAGAACCAGAAAAGTCAGCACCGTCAGCACCAGCGCGACTGCGAACGGCTCGTATTGCAGCAGGACGGCCAGCGCCACTCCCGCAGACGAGATCTCCGCGACCGCCGCCCCGACAAATACGATTCGCCGCAGCACCACGTAGACGCTGAGCGGCGCCAGGCCGAGCGCCACCAAAATGCCCGCGAACAGGACGTGGCGCATGAAGGGAATCGCCAGCAGATCCATCTATTCCACTTCCACGTATGCGCGCGCCAACATCTCGGGCGACAGCATCGCTTGCTTGTCGCCGATCAGCATCCCGCCGCCGCGCGTGATCAACGCCACCCGCCGCGCAAAGTGCTCGATCGCGCTCTGCAGATGAGTCACGAAGACGATTGTCGTCGATCGTTCGCGCTGTAGGTCCAGCAGCAGCTCCATGATCGCGCGCTCAGCCTGCACGTCCATTCCGTTGGTGGGCTCGTCGAGCAGCAGCGCTTCCGGCTCTCCCGCCAGAGCGCGCGCGATCAGCACGCGCTGTTGCTGTCCGCCGGATAGTTGCCGATAGGGCACATCGACTCGGTCGGCCATCCTGACCCGCTCCAGGCACGAGCGCGCCATCTCGAAATCGCGCACGCTCGCCGCGCGCATTGTGGGGATCAATCCGTAACGTCCCATCACTGCCACTTCCAGTGACGACAGTGGAAAATGCGGATCGAGCCGCTCGCGCTGCGGGACGTAGCCAAAGCGCGGCGGTTCACCGTTGATCCCCGGAAATTCGATCGCACCCCTAAGTGGCGGCACCAGCCCCAGGATCGCCTTGATTAGCGTGGTCTTGCCCGACCCGTTCGGACCCATCACGCCGAGAAAATCACCACGCTCGATCGTAAAGTCGAGCTTGTCGAGCACCACGTGGTCGCGGTAGCCGAGCGTCAAGCCGCGGCCCCGAACCAAATCAATTGCCATGGCCACTGAACGCCTTCACGAACTGGCTCACGACGTAGTCGATCATCGAGATGTAATCCTTCTGCTCGGACGTTCCGCCCACGTCGATTGTCAGATTCAGGCACGGCACGCCGGCCTCAGTCGCGATCAGTTGCGCGATCGAAATGTCGTAGTAAGGCTCGGTGACTATTGCGCGCACCTTTTCCTTCTTCGCGATCCCGATCACTTCCTGCACCCGCGAGGGTGACGGCGCGAACCCCGGCTTGTTCTCGATCGTAGTCGGAATCATGAGCTTGTAGGCGCGCGCGAAGTAGCTCCACGATTCGTGATACGGAATGATCGCGCTGCCGGCGAATGGCGCCATCTCGGCGTCCCATTTTTTCTCCGCCGCTGTCAGCCGCTCGTCAAACGTCTTCAGGTTGCCCGCGAAGTAGTCCTTGTCCGCCGGATCGGTGTAAGAAAGCGCGTTGAACACGTTCTTCGCCATGATTCGCCCGGCCTCCGGGTCGAGTTGGTAGTGCGGATTTCCGTAGGGGTGAATATCGCCGAAGCTGTAATCCACGCGCCCCTTCGGCACGTCCATCAGCGGGATTCCAACCGAGACCTGCGCCTTCACCAGCTCCGAGTTATTGGCCTCGTTGACCAGGTCGCGGGACCACTCCTCGAGTCCGAGTCCAATTTGCATGAACAGTTTTGCGCGATGAACTTTGAACAGGTCGCTCGGGCGCGGCTGATAAAAGTCTGCGTTGAAGCCGCCCGGCACCAGCGCCTCGACCTCGACTTTGTCGCCGCCCACCGTCGTAACCAGCGAGGCAAGGTCCGTGGTGGTAGTTACCACCCGAAGCGATGCCGCATCGGATCGCGAGACCAGCGTCAGGACGATCGCAATCGTCGATAGAATTTTCGCAACAGGTATTTGCATTTGATCAGTCCAGTGGTTTCAGGTTTCCGAGTGAGAAAGTCGCCTGCAGATAAACCACGTCGGCTGCGCGCAATGGTCCGTTCGCGGCCTGGGTCGCCGTCGTATGAGTGTACTGCAATCGGAGCCGCGTGTTGTCGGAAACGAAGTAGGTGAGGATCGGCGACAGCCCGAGTTCTGTCCCGCGGGGGACGCCCGGAACGTCGGCGACGTCGATCAGCGCTCCCGCGTGCCAGCGCAGCCGGAAGTTGTAATCGAGCAGCGTGTAGATACCGCGTTTCACCCCGTGATCGTTGGCACCCGTCCGCTCCGAGAGCAGCGCCTCCAGGTTCCAGGTCCATACCTGCCGCTGCGTTGGCGCATACCGTAATTGGATAAACGGATCCTCCATGTAGGTCGCGCCACCCGGCCCGGGACCGCCCGCGAAGCTCGCGCCGGTCGTCAGCGCGCCGGTCGTGAACAGGTCGCGCGAGTAGTCCAGCGTGCCGATATACGCGAAATCGTAAGTGCGTCCCTGATGCCGGTCGAAGGCGGTCTGGTTGATGCCGCTGACGAAATTGAAGTCGGCCTTGAGCGCGAGGTCCCACGGATTCGGGATGTAACCCTTGACATTCAATCCCGGCTCAATCAGCCCGTCGTCGCCGATATAGAACGCGAGCGCGTTGGGCCGGTTCACCATCGGCAATTGAAAGGTGTCGGTCTCGTTGAGCAGTCCGAACGCCGGCCGGAACTGTCCCGCGCGCAACGAGAGGTCATACGGCAGCTTGTTGAAGGTCAGGAACGCCTCCTCGATATTGAACGGGCCGTTATTGGGCTTGTCGATCGAAATCTGCGCGGTCGTGTACGGATCGATCGGCGAGAAAAAGATCAGTTGCGTGTCGCGCGGCTGAAACTTATCGTCCGCCGGATTGTAGCGCGCATCGCCGCGGCGAATGTCGCTCTGCCTGAAGGTGAAATCGCCGACCGCGCCGATATCCGGGATAAACGTCTTCGAAACTCCCTCCAGTCCCGGAACGATCACGCCTTGTCCACCAGGCTCCGCGTTGGCGTAAGCGGGCGCGAGCGAGGTCGGTCCCGTGACCGGCCCCGGCATCAGTTTCTTGACCGCACTTCCAAGCGTAATTCCAGCCGGAGGACTTGCCGGAAGCGGCTCGCCCGCGGGCGTCACACCCGGCGGTGGACCGCTGTGCTCCGACGCGGCCGGGTTGGCAGACACCGCGCTCTGTGCCGATGCGCCTTTCGCGGCGCTGCCGTTGACGCGCGCCTCGAGCGCTTCCATCCGCTGATGCATCTCGCGAAGCTCAGTCTGAAACTCCGCCAATTTTTTTTTCAGTTCAATATTCTGCGCCTTCAACGAGTCATCGCTATCCGCATACAGCGGCTTTGCAAAAACGATTAAAAGACCCGCATTCAGCACCCAAATCCATCGCCAAAGATTGGCCGCATTTCTCATCATAGTCACTCCTTTCCGCTCAGAGTTCGCGGAACGGCGACGCGTGAATCTTCGTCACGCAACGAAACAGACCGATATGTCTACAAACGAGGAGGAATCTATGCGGCGGCGGGAGGGGCCCGCGTCAGCGCTGATGCGGAATCGAACGAAGCGAAACCAAACCAGGAATCGGTGCTCGATATTGCGCGTCCAATCTCGAGAGGCTCGAGGAAGGGTGCTCGGGTTGGGGTTGGATTGAGACTCGAATGAAACGCGACCTGGCACAGCGCGCAGAGCCCGGTTTCGAGCGACGTCTGCGCCGATGAGACCGTCCGAGCCGACTCCACAGCCGGATGCCAATGCACCGCTGCGACAAACTGCGCAACCAGGATTAATAGCGCGCCGAAAACGGCAATCGAACGCCTCAGGCGTGAGCGAGTCGAACTCTTGCAGGAAATTGCCATTCGGACGCGAGGCCCCGCGCGAGTGCCTCAGTCACCCATTTATCAGGGTTTGCCCAGAGAATGAAATCGAGAGTGCGAAGCGCTCGCGCGAGAGTCTATGGAGAGCGATGTCTCGGTAGCCATCCGCGAAAAGACCAATCCGCTTGCACAGCGGACGCTCAGCAGCCTAATCATTTCCGAACGCAAGCACCTCGTGCGGAGGAAACGATGAAATCATTCGCGTCGATCGCAGGATTCGTTGCAGTCATGGCGCTATGCGCTGCGGCCGCTCGCGCGCAGGATCCGGCGAAGACCGACCCGGCGCACTTCAAGGTCGAGCTCGAAAACGACCGCGCCCGCGTCCTCCATGTCACGGTCGAACCGAACACCAAAATCGAGCTTCACGAACTCGACGATGCGGTGGTGGTCCCGCTCTCCGATTACGAATCGACTTTGAAGATGGCGAACGGCCAAACCACCAAAGTCGAACGCACCGCCGGCAAGCCCGGATGGGTTCCTGCGGGCGGCCGCGAATTCGAGGCGGGTTCGAAGGGTGTGGATGCGCTATTGATTGAGATCAAGCGCGCGCCTGCGCCGAAGTAGCGGCCCTCTCAAGGAACACCGCTCCTTCGCCCATGGTCGCGCATCGTCCACCGATGCGGATTCCGAGTGCGCCACTGTCTTTGCGCACAACCTCGACGTGAATTTCGCTCGGCCGGTGCATCGCGACGCCTTGTTGGATCCGGAACGAAGCCGACGGTTCAGGTTTGATCAATTTCCAAGAATTGCGCGAGTGCGCGGCATACTCAATGCTTCAACGTTTGGTTAGTTGAGAACCAAGCTTCAGGCCAGCCCCACTCGGTCAGAGCCTTCACCGGCGGAGAATCCGTGGAGGTGCAGACTGAGTGGCGGAGAGAGGGATTCGAACCCGCGGTACTGGTAAGCTGATACACGAGATTGATATCCTGATACGTTCTTGCGCGAAGTTTTTGACAGCCAATTTAACAGCCACGGGCTTGGAAAAGGGCGGATGAAGGCTATGCGGGCGGAAATAAAACCCCCGCAGTTTCGCTTGATTTGGACTCGCGCGGACGCCTTTCCCACCACCTCTCACGTCGGGAACGCGGGTTCGACTCCCGCTGGGATCAATCAGCCAAAAGCTCTGGGCAGTCGGACCCGGATCGACCTCCTGCCGCCGGCGTTAACATTGTGCTGGCAACGCGTTTAGACCCCCCTATCTTTGCCCACGACAATAGCGTACTATCATTTTCTAACGCCTCGGATTGTTCCTTTCTCTAAGCCCGGGAATTAGCCCGGGTTTTCTGTACGAGAGCTTCCCGGCAAATACTTACGGAGGGCAAATATGCCCAGCAAATTGTACGTAGGCAATCTGGCCTACTCGGTGTCCAACAGCGACCTGGAAGAACTGTTTTCACAAGCAGGCCAGGTTCAGAGTGTGGCGGTAATAACGGATAAATTTTCCGGCCAATCGAAGGGCTTCGGCTTCGTCGAGATGGCGAATGCGGAAGATGCTTCCAAGGCAATACAGACCCTGAATGACACGGATCTGAAGGGCAGGAACATCAAGGTTAGCGAGGCCAAGCCCCGCGAATCGAGCTTCGGCGGCGGCGGCGGCGGCGGTGGCGGTGGCAACCGGCGCGGCGGCGGTGAGAATCGCGGCGGCGGAGGCGGCGGCCGCTGGTAAATTAGTCTGAGGCTGGGCGGGCACGCGATGCCCGCTCAGTCGTTTTCGGGGGTCGCGGGAACTCCGAGTCCCGCTGCCTCTGCAAGTTTTCAACTGTCTTCGAGCTCCCGTCCTGGGAGACCAGAGACGCTCGCACGTCGCACGAGGAGGCCCGGTGCCCAGAGTATATGTAGGAAATCTCGCCGAGTCGGTCACGCGCGATGCGCTGCGGTCGCTATTCTCCAAAATCGGCCAAGTAGGCGGCGCGTTGGTGATCACCGACAAACTCACCGGCAAATCCAGGGGATTTGGCTTCGTGGAAATGATCGAAGTTGACGACGCGATTAACGCGGCCGTCTACTTCAGCGGCGTCGAACTCGAGGGCCGCAAAATTCACGTCGATCCATACCGTCCCAATGAACCCGGTGCTCAAAAATATCGCGGCGAACGCAAGCGCCGCGCTCCCGCCAAGCGCAAGGCCAGCAGCGGCGCCGCGTAGCCACGTCAGAGCGTCGGGGCGAGCTGAACAGTGAAAGACTGAAAAAGTCAAAAATGAAAAATTCAATCAGGAGACGATATGCGCGATGAAGGGTTGACGCCGTGGAGAACCCACGACTGGAAGATTCGTACGATCGAATCGATTGCTCCAGGAGGCGGTTCGCGGCTCGCCTTTACTTGCAGGAGTTGCGCCAGGGTGTTCAATCAAACGACGATCAACAGCCGGACCTGGGCGGTTGATGCGAGCGGCGTTGCGCTGTCCGATACGGTTACGACGCGATGGCTCGCGGAAAGCTGCACGCGTCGCCCCGCGGATAGCGACGAGGACGACCGCAAGCAATTCAAGAACGGCCCGGCGCTCCAAAGTTAGAATATTTTTTCCCGAACCATGCAGCGATTGAAATTGACAATCCGGGGATTCGCGCTTGGAGCGCTGATTTCATGTGCGATCGCTGCTTGTGCCGCAGCGAGTGCGATGGCGGATGCGTCGGTTGCGCCCGACGCGATGGGGTCGGTGAAAGCCGTCGTCGATCAGACATTCGTCGTTTTCAAGGACAAAAATATTGCGCCCGCGCAGCGAGAGCTGAAACTTCGCGCGATTGCCGAGCGCCACTTCGATTTTCAGGAGATGGCGCAATCGGCGACCGGCTACCATTGGCGCGCTTTCACGCCCGCGCAGAAGAGCGAGTTCGTGCCGTTGTTCACCGCGTTCATCGAGGACGCGTATTTGTCGCGGATCGAATCGTATTCGGTCGAGAAGGTGAACGAGCAGATAAAATCCTCGATCATTCAATTCACCCGGCAGACCATCGACAACGACAGCCCCGGCTACGCCGAAGTCTTCAGCACCGTCGTGTTGCAAGACCAAAAGGATCCGATTCCCGTCAACTACCTGATGCGCCGCGACGCAAATGAGTGGAAGATTTACGACATCTCGATTGACGCCATCAGCGTGATCGCCAACTACCGCAATCAGTTCAATCGCGTGCTGAACAACGACGGCTACGACAAACTCGTCAGCATCATCCGCCAGAAGACCGCGGGACTTCAGCAAAAGTAGCAAAGCGACGCGACGCCGTCGCGCGACCATCCAGTCCGGCGCCGGCGGTGGCGCGGCTTGGACGCGCCCGCGTTCGAGCGCGCGGATTTCGAGGCTGCTTGACCTCAAACCGGAGATGTTCTAGGCTTTCGTAGGAAAAGATACGTAAAGGCATGCAGATTTCAGCCGAAATTTCCCAAGCCACCAAGCAACTGCTCGAACGCTATTCGCGCGCTCATGGGGTGAAGAAACAGTTCCTCATCGAGAGCGCACTCCTTCATCACATCCAGGCACTGGAGGAACTTCCGGCCGGCGTTATCATTCCGCCGCGTCTCGTTGTGACTGCAGTTGGCGGCCGAAAGCTCGCCGAGTTGGTCGGCAAGAGGCAAAAGCCAACGAGCGCGCTCGTGGAGCTGATGCGCGGTGTCGATTGAGGTTCGCCTCCTCACAGAAACGGACGACCGGAGTTCCTTCCAATCCGGCGACGAGCAACTAAACCTCTTTTTCCGTCGATACGCTGGGCAGAACCAGTTCCGCCACCACATCGGAACGACCTACGTAGCACTTGAGGGCTCGGCAATTCTCGGCTTCGCGACGGTCACTGTTGGACACCTCGAGATCGAAGACATCCCCTCAAGTTTGAGGAAGAAGCTCCCCGAATATCCGCTCCCAATTCTCAGGCTTGCTCGGTTGGCAATCGATCGAAACGCCCAACGCAGTGGTGTCGGAGAGCGTCTTATGCGCACCGTATTCTCGGTCGCGATCGAACTTCGCGAGAAGCTGGGCTGTGTCGGCGTTGTCGTCGACGCGAAGCTGGGAGCGGAGAAATACTACGCGCGTTACGGATTCGTGGAGCTTGAAGTCGTCGAGGGAGCTCTCGATGAGCCTCCAGCGCCGAAGCCGATGTTTCTGCCTCTGTCTGCCGTCGCGCAAGCGGCCGGCATCTCCCCGCGGAAAAAGCCGGATCGCGGACCATAAACCTCGAAATGGCGTGTAGCCGACTTCGCGCCGACATGGCGAAGCGACGTGAGCGCGTCGCGCGACCATCTAGTCCGGCATGGGCGGGAGCATCGGCGACCGCGCGGCGCGGATGCTCCCGCGCGTGAGAGCGCCGTCGCCGGGTCGAAAGTCGCCGCCGCCGGCGCTATAAAGGGGCCTGTTCTATCAATTTGCCGCACTCTTCGAGTTGAACCCGATGAACATCCACGACATTCAGACCCCTGCGCTGCTCGCAGATGCCGACGCCCTCGAACATAATCTCAAGACCATGGCGACTGCTGTGCCGGGGCCGCGGCTGCGCCCGCACGTCAAGGCCCACAAATGTACGGCTCTTGCCAAAATGCAGGCACGCACCGGCCATAAGCGCTTCACCTGCGCCACGATCCGCGAGATCGAAGGGATGGCGGCGGCCGGGCTGGGCGACGATCTACTGCTCGCCAACGAAGTGCTCGATGCGCGCCGCCTGGCGGCCGTCAAGGCACGCGTCACGGTTGCCGTCGATTCCGCGCTCACTATTCTCGCCGCCGCCCAGGCCGGGGTAAAGGAAGTTCTCATCGACATAAACGTCGGCTTGCCGCGATGCGGTTGTGCTCCTGGCGATGCGGGGCGGCTCGCGGACCTGGCGCGCGGCAAAGGTCTCAAAGTCCGCGGTGTGATGGGCTACGAAGGACACGTTGTGGGCCTCGACGATCGAACGACTCGTGAGAAGCTGACTGCGGATGCAATGGAATTGCTGCTTCAAGGCCACCAGGCCGCCGGCGGCGACATAGTATCGGCGGGAGGCACCGGGACATACGACATCAACGTCTGGGCAAATGAAATCCAGGCCGGCTCCTACGTACTGATGGACACGACTTACGCCAAACTGGGTCTTCCCTTTCGTCAGGGGCTCACCGTGCTGGCCACGGTCATCTCCGTCTCATCCTCGTATGCGGTAGGGGATTGCGGGTTGAAGGCGCTTGGAATGGATCATGGCAATCCGTCGATCGACGGCGGTCATCAAGTGTTGTTCGTATCCGACGAGCACGTCACTTTTGTGCCTTCTTCACCGCTCAAGCCGGGCGACCGGATTCGCGTCATGCCGGCCCATATCGATCCGACAATCGCCTATCACGAGCGGATGCATCTGGTCCGCGGCGAAGAGATCCTCGAAACATGGCCGATCGATCTGCGCGGATGGTAGCGGCGTTGTCGTGCCGTATTGCCAAACGCGGTCGCAAGGGCCGGATCGGGTGCTCGGAGCCGGCCGCGAGCCTCAGCCGGACGACGAGTTGACAATCGAGTCGCGCGCGGAATAAGAGTTGCACGTTTAGCAACGTAAAATGGAAATTCCGGCTTGGAATAACGCTGGTCCGTACTCAAGTCCGCAATTCTGCCGCAGCGGGGAGGCTCTCATGAAAAAGATTCTGCTGATGGCCGGCGCCATGGTAATCGCGGTTGCGTGGTTCTCTTTTGCGCATCAGGTCAGCGCCAAGAGCGACGACGAAGCCGAGATCAAGGCGCTCGAAGAACAGTTTGCGGCGGCAGCAAATGCGAAGGACTTGGACAAGATGATGGCTGTCTATGTCGCCGACGACAGCCTGTTCGTCTTCGATGTGATCCCTCCGCGCCAGTACGTCGGCGCAAAGGCTTACCGCGACGACTGGAAGAGTTTCCTCGACGGCTTCAAAGGTCCCATCAAATTCGACATTAATGATGTCAGCGTTATTGCCCGAGGCAACCTCGCCTTCGGTCATAACATTCAACACGTGAGCGGCACGGGCAAAGACGGCAAGCCGGTCGATATGACTGTGCGGGTGACCGATGGTTATCGCAAGATAAAGGGCAAGTGGCTGATCGTCCTGGAGCACGTCTCGGTGCCGGTGGACATTGCCACGGGCAAGGCCGACCTCAGCTCGAAGCCGTAGCTCCGAGCTCTCCCCAAATGCAGCCGGGCGACCTTTTGCGTTTGCGTGTTCGCGCGGATCAGTTTTTGAGGAGCCACCGCCGATGGCGCCACACGTAAATGATCAGGAACGGCCCGAAGGTGAGCGAGAATAGATTGATCATGACCTCGGCCGCCATCGCACCGTCAATCGACGCGTACTTGCCGTTTTCGAGGTTGTAGAGCACGTCGAGCAGCCCGAGGTAAACGAACGAGCTGCCCGCGATCAGTCCCCACAGCAGAGCACGTGGGTCGCGTCGTGCAAGCATCAACGCGGAGGCTGCCGCCGCGATCACAAGCCACGCATCGGCGGCCGGAAACGCGCGTTCGAAAGCAATGTAGCCGCCCTCGCTGCTGGTCTGCACCGCGCCCGAGGTGAAGAAAGTCGTCCAGTACAGCACCGTGGCGCCGGCGCTTATCCAGAGCATCACCGTTACCGCGCGCAATGCCGCAGGCGCATCCGCCCCTGTCTCACTCCTGCCGTTCAGCAAGCGATCCACCGCTTCACGAATTCCCGGGCCGCCGGGCAGAGGGGAGCGGCGGCTGGGGCTCCAGCTCCACACGGGTCGATTCGAGAAATCGGCTCAGCATGTTGAAATAGCTGCAGCACAGGATGAGTTCTGTCGCCTGGCGCACGCCGTAGCGGTCCATGATTGCGGCGAGCGCCTCGTCGCTCAGCCGCACGTCGCGGCTGATCTCGTCCGCGACGCGGCACAGCAAGTTTCCCTCGGCATCGAGTCGCGTGACGGCGCCGTCCACCTTGATTGCGGCGATCTCGTCGTCGCTCACGCCGACGCTCTTCGCCACCGCTACGTGTTGCGTCCATTCGTAGCTCGATCGCGTAACCTGTGCGACGCGCAGCACCGCGATCTCGCGCTTGCGCTTGTCGAACTCACTGCGGAGCAGAATCGACATCGCGAAGTTGATGAGCGGCTCGAAGCTGGCCGGCGCGTTCGCCATCATTCGGAACACGTTCAGCGCCGGCAGCTTGCCCAGCGTCGCAACGATTTCCGGCGTGAGCCGCGCTTCGTTGGGCAGCGGAATCTTTATGGTCACGGGCATTTTACCTCGCGTTGATTCTTTTACCGCGACGCGCCAACCTGTCAACCGGTTGAGAGGTTGCGCGATGATTTTGAAAGTTGCCCGTCTCGGATTTCCGTCGCTGAGGACCGAAGCCGGCCCGGTGCCGCCCGATCGGATCAAAAGCAAAGAGTTTCAGCGCCTGATCGACGACATGATCGAGACGATGTACGAGTACAGCGGCGTCGGCCTCGCCGCTCCGCAGGTCCATCTTCCGATTCAACTGGCGGTGCTCGAAGTCCACGACCATCCGCGCTATCCCGACATGCCGGACGTGCCGCTTACGGTGCTGATCAACCCCGTGGTAACGATTCTCGACAGGACCTTGGTCGAAGAGTGGGAGGGATGCCTGAGCGTGCCGGATCTTCGGGGGCGGGTGCCGCGATTCAAGCATCTCCGCGTGACGGCGCTCGGGCGCGATGCGCAGCCGGTCGAAATTGCCGCGTCGGATTTCCACGCGCGGGTGATACAGCATGAGACCGATCATCTGAAGGGCGAAGTTTACCTGGACAGGATGCCGGACATGCGCACGCTGGGGTTTCTCCAGGAATGGCAGCGCTTCATGCTGAAGCCGGAGAACCAGGAGCAGTGACCGCGGCAGCGCGTGCCTACTTGGGGGGCGGAGGAATCTCCGGCATCTTGCCGGTGGCCTTGAACGACGCGATCGCCTTGCGCATCTCTTCGTTCTGTGCGGCCAGAATGTTTTGCTCGCCCTGGACTTTCGAGAGCTCGGCTTTGAGCTGCTCGTTTTCATTTTGAAGCTTGAGCAGTTCGGCGTTGAGCTGCGAGATCTGCTGGGTCTGCTCCTCGATGCGCGTGCGATAACTGCTCGAATAGAGAAAGAACAGCAGAGCTGCGACTATCGCGACGATCAATCCGCCTGTGAGCAATCGTGCCATCTATGCACCCCTTCCTCCGGAGTCACGAGCCGATTTTTTTTTGCAAGCGCGCGCATCGGACAGATTAGCCGATCGGCGCGCGAAAAAAACTGAATTGACTTCCCTGGCCAGCCGTCCCTAAAATGCCGTGGATCGCACTTCTGGTAGGGCGCCATTTGCACCATATTGAGAATTATGCACGATACCCCGGCGCCGATGAACGTGGGGATCGCTGTATTTCGCCCGCCGGCTAAAGCAGGCTTTTTTGCATGATAGAGGTCCAGGAGCTAACCAAGTATTTCGGCGCCACGCTTGCCGTAGACGACGTTTCGTTCAAGGTCGAGAAGGGCGAGATCATCGGATTGCTGGGCCCCAACGGCTCGGGCAAGACCACGATCATGCGGGTTTTGACGGGATTTTTCCCCGCCACCTCGGGACGCGCGCTAATCGGCGGCCTCGACGTCGCCGAACATTCGCTCGAAACGCGCCGCCGCGTCGGCTACCTGCCGGAAAACATGGTGCTGTATCCCGATCTCAGCGTCGATGCGCTGCTCGAGTTCGGCGCCCGCGTGCGCGAGATCGATCCCCGGACCACGCGCGATCGAATCGAATATTCGCTCGATACGTGCGGGCTCAAGGACGTGCGGCGCAAGCTTATCGGCAAGCTCTCGAAGGGCTATCGCCAGCGCGTGGGAATCGCGCAGGCAATCCTCAGCGATCCCGAGGTGCTGATTCTCGACGAGCCGACGGTCGGACTCGATCCGCGCCAGGTCGTCGAAATCCGCGACCTGATACGTTCGCTGGCCGGGCACTCGACGGTGCTGCTCTCGACGCACATACTGCCCGAGGTCAACATGACCTGCCGCCGCGTCGTGATTATCGACCGCGGACGAATCGTCGCGCAGGACACGCCCGAGCGCCTGACCGCGAAACTGCAGGGAACCGACCAGACGATGATCACGGTCGCAGGTCCGTCGCCGGCGGTGCGCGAGGCTTTGACGGCCGTCAAGTTCGTGCAACGGCTCGAGGATCGTCCGGTCGAAGCCGGCGCCACCGGCGTGTGCTCATTTGTCGCCTACTCCAGCGGCCACGGCGAAGAAGTCCGCTCGGCGCTCGCCGCTTGCGTCGTGCAGCACGGATGGAATCTGCTCGAAGTCAAACCCATGGCGCTCAGTCTCGAGGATCTGTTCATGCGCCTGGTCACCAGGGAGGAGCGGGTTTAGCTGCGCCGCGCGCGAAGTTCAATGTGCAGTGAGATTGAGGTAGTCGTAGTCGATGGCTAACGCTGCAGGCACGCTGGAAGTCGCTGGCGCCGCCACCGAGTCGCGCCGCGCCGCCATCCGCGCCGCGGGGACGGGCTTTTCAGTGGGCAGGATGCTCGCGGTGACGCGCAAGGAATTGCGCTCGTACTTCGCCTTTCCGCTGGTCTATGTGCTGTCGGGCGTGTTCCTGGTTTTGGCGGGATACTATGCGTACACCGACCTGGTTTTCTTCGAAACGATCGCGTTCGCCCGCGATATCATCCAGAACTATTGGTCGTTGCTGTTCTCGGATATCCGGCTGTGCCTGCTGCTGACGCTGCCGTTCATTACGATGCGGCTGTTCGCCGAGGAGCGCAAGCTCGGCACGATCGAGTTGCTATACACCTATCCGCTGCGCGACGGCGAAATACTCGGCGGCAAGTACCTCGCGTCGGTCGCGATCTTCATCATGATGCTCGTGCTGACGATGCTCTACCCGGTTTACATTTACAGCATCCACTGGTTTCCGCTGTTTCCGCTTATCGCGGGCTACCTCGGATTGCTGCTGATTGGATGCGCGTTTATCGCGTGCGGCGTGTTCATTTCGTCGCTGTGCGAGAGCCAGGTGATGGCGGGGATGGGCACGATCACGCTGCTGCTGTTTTTCTGGATTCTCAACTGGAACGAGGCCGCGTTCACCAACTCGTGGCTCGAACTGCTGCGCGCGTTCTCGTTGTTCGATCAGTTCGGCAGCTTCGCCAAGGGCGTGATCGATCTCGATCACGTCACCTACTTCATCTTTTTCATCGTCTTTTTCCTGTTTCTCACGCAGCGCTCGATGGAGGCACGCAAGTGGATCGGCCGGCGCTGAAGAATTCGTCCACGGCCGCGCGCCGATCGATCTGGATGAACTACGCGGTGCTCTTTTACACCGTGATCGCATTCGGCGCCGTGCTGTTCGTCGCCAATGCGATAATTTCCACCCAAAACATCCGATGGGACCTGACCCCGTCGAAACGATTTTCGCTCTCGGATTTCGACAAGCGCGTGCTCGGCGGACTGACCCACAGCGTCAAGGTGATGGCGTTTGTGCGCACCGAGGATCCCGCCTACCTCGAACTCGCGGATCTGTTGTTCCAGGCGGCCGCGTTCACCCCGCGCCTGACCTACCAGGTGATCGACGTCAACAAGGCGCCCGGGCTGGCGCGCGAGTATGGCGTGTCGAGTTACGGCGAGGTGGTCGTGGAATCGCAGGGGCGGCGCCGCGACTTCGACAACGCGCGCTCCGAGGAGCTAATCCCGGCCGTCCTGCAAGTCTCGACCGGCGCCAACAAGCACATCTATTTCACCATCGGGCACGGCGAGCGCGACCCGTTCGATTCCGATCGCAGCCTGGGCTACTCGCAATGGCGCGCGCTGCTCGAACAGAACAACTATCAGATCGATAACGTGTCGCTGTTCGCCAGCGGCGTGCCCGACGACGCCAGGGTGGTCGTGTCGCTTGGGCCGCGCAAGGATTTCCTGCCCGAAGAATTGGCGGCACTGGCCAGGTACCTGGGTCACGGCGGACATTACATCGCGATCGTCGATCCCTATGGATCGGCGACGCTGGTCGAGTTCCTCAAAAAGTACTACCTCGATTTTATTCCGCAGGTCGTCGTCGATCCCGCCTATCGCCTGACCGCCGGCGAAATCCTCACCACCCAGATTCCGATCCGCTCGGAAGAAAATCCGATGAGCCGCTCGATGTCCGCGCCGGCGGTCTTCTCTTTGGGGCGCGGCGTGATGATCACCGGGGCGGTCGGCGCCGCCGCGCCCGATGACTTGAAGATCGCGCAGGAGGACAAGTTCCTCTCCTCGTCGCATGAGAGCTGGGCGTCGAACGATCCCAATGCGTTGACGACCGGAATCACCCAGTACCAGGCGGGTCGCGATATCAAGGGGCCGATTCCGGTGGCCTCCGAAATTGATTTCGCTCCGGCGTCAAATCCGCACATCCCGGCAATCCGGATGACGCGGCTGGTGGGGATCGGCAGTTCGGCCTTCGCCTCGAACCAGTTTATCGAGATGCTGGGGAATCGCGACCTCGCGGTGAGCCTGATCAATGAGATGGCGGGCGATGAGATGCTGATCGCGAGCCGCGAACGGCTCAACAAAAACGAAACCGCCGCCTTCTATATCAGCGATCGAGAGGCGCGTCACATGCTCTTTTTTGGATCGGTCGTCGAACCGGGCATCCTGTTCCTGATCGCAATCACGGTCATGGTGCGCAGGAGGTTTTTCGCGTGAGAGCGCGTCCTGCAATCTTCTACACGATCGTTTTTTTCATCCTGCTGCCGATATATTTCTGGATTCAGCCGAGCATAAGGCCGGCGACCGCCTTGGAGCAGAGAAAAGAGAGCCTCTTGAACCTCAGCGGCGGTATCGACGCGATCGCCGTTTCCAGCGGATCGGAATCGCTGCGTTTTCAGAAGACCAAAGACGGCAAGCTCTACGAACTCGTCGTGCCGCCGGGAAAATTCGTCCCGCATGACCTGATGGACGCGATGGTGGCGCTGCTGACGACTGCGAAGTCAGTCGAAGTGGTGTCGGAGGATTCAAACGACCTCGCGCAGTTCGGACTCGACCATCCCAAGTCCGTGCTCACCATCGAGGCGCCCGGCAAGCCGCAGCCGATCAAGATTGCGTTCGGCAATGAAAACCCCACGCATACCGCCATCTACGCCCAGATCGAGGGAATCCCGAAAGTGTTTCTGCTCGGCCAGAACATCGAGTACTACCAATCGCTGATGTTCCAGTGGATCGAGGGCAAGCAGGGCAAGAACGCCTAGCCCGCTCCGCGATTGTCCCGGCTCGAATACCTCGCCCGCCCACGAGGTCGTCTGCTTTTTGTGTCATCCCGAGCGAAGCCGAGGGACCCCGGATCTTTGTTTTTCTTTCCCTGGCCGTGGCGACGGCAGCGCAGTATTAAAAGACCCCTGCCCGCGGGCTCTGCCATCGCATAGTCGCGAAAAGATGCGCTGCGCAGATTTTCGCGTCTTCTCACTGCGGGTGCAGGGGCCGCAGCCCCTGCCCAGGGAGGTGCGGAACCCACGGTCGGTTCCGCATTCAATAAAGTGATTTCCCCTTCCCACTAGCGCTCAACGGGCGCGATTCCCTTTTCGTCGAGCAGACGCTCCAGCGCGTGCAGGAAATGCTCGTAGTACTCGCCGCAGTCTGAAGTGCCGTCGCGGGCGCGGATTCGGTCCGACGCGCCAACTTCGGCAATCAGGCGATCGCGAAATTCGTCCCAGCTGAAATGCCCGGCCTCGGAAAGTTTCAGCGCGATTGCAAATGCGCGCGCTTCCCACGGCGCGCTGAAGACATGCTCGGCGTCAAGCCGCGCCGCCTCGATCAACTTGTTGAGTGCC
>Ga0097691_1000445_pt1 | contig 36316 bp, 33 predicted proteins | sample NGESurdeep072012_8_FD_72858 | JGI IMG/M metagenome (GOLD analysis project Ga0097691, IMG submission 72858) | Arctic peat soil microbial communities from Barrow, Alaska - NGEE Surface sample 210-1 deep-072012 | ecosystem: Environmental > Terrestrial > Soil > Wetlands > Peat ... | reverse complement strand
GGATATCCGTTTGGCCTGAAGGGCGATGAGATCCCGCTGGCGCCGCGCATTATCGGCGTCGCCGACACGTTCGACGCCATGACCACGAACCGCCCCTACCAGGCGGCGCGCCCGCCCGAGTATGCGCTGAAAATCATCCAGTCGCTGGCCAAGACGAAGTTCGATCCCAAGGTAGTGGATGCAATGCAACGCCTGCTGGAGCGCGGCGATTTGCACGTGCGCCGCGCGGCCGTAGTCGCCGACACACCGCTTCCGCCGGAAGACGCGAACACGGTCGCGGTGGAAACCACCCGTTCTTAGTTCGGTTGCACAACAGAACAGGCGAGCCCGTGGGCTCGCCTGAGTTTTTGTGCGGCCGTCCTCCGCGTAAGAGCCAATTTTCGACGATGCCGGACGCGATTCGTACGCGCACCCGGCCGTCGCCGCGCTGCCGATATAATTGTAGGTTTCAAGCTACCCAACAGGTGTTCATGGCCAAGATCCAAACGTTATTCGGCAGCCTCGACGAGGAGCCCCAGAAACCGGGTTTCCTGGACCGCATGAAGCAGGCGGTCCAGCGCACGCGCGAAAACCTGAGCGAGCGCATCGAGGAAGTAGTTTCGTTGGGCAAGGAGATTGACCGCTCCACGCTCGACGACCTGGAAGCCACCCTCCTTGGCGCCGACCTGGGCAACACCACGACGCAGGAGGTCCTGGCCGCCCTGCGCGAGAAGGTGGACCGCAAGCAGATCGGCAACGTCGAAGAACTCAAGCGGGTATTGAAGGAAGAACTGCTCAACATTCTCAGCCGCGCCAACATGCAGCCCGCAACCGCTGTTGAACCGCCGGAGGTCATCCTGGTGGTGGGCGTCAACGGGACCGGAAAGACCACGACCATCGGGAAATTGGCAAGCGTGCTGCGCTCCCAGGGCAAGACCGTCTTGCTGGCCGCGGCCGATACCTTTCGCGCGGCGGCGATCGAGCAACTGGAAATCTGGGGAGAGCGGACGGGGGTTGAGGTAATCAAAACCAAGCCCGGCGGAGATCCATCGGCGGTGCTGTTTGACGCGCTCCAGGCGGCAAAAGCTCGTAATACGGACTATGTGATCGTCGATACCGCCGGGCGCCTGCATACCAAGTCGAACCTGATGGACGAGCTTTCCAAGATGCGGCGCACCGCGCAGCGCATTATTCCCGGCTCGCCGCATGAAACCCTACTGGTGATGGACGCCACCACCGGGCAGAACGGGCTGCAGCAGGCGCGGCTCTTCACCGAGTCGGCGGGCGTAACCGGAATCGTGCTCACCAAGCTGGACGGTACGGCGAAGGGCGGCATCGTGGTCGCCATCTCGCGCGAGTTGGGTGTGCCGGTGAGATACGTGGGTGTGGGAGAGAAGCAGGGAGACTTGCTGCCGTTCGACCCACGCGGGTTCGTGGATTCGTTATTCGCATAGAGGTGCAGGATGTCGGGTGTGATTGCCGTCATCGTGGTTGCCATTGCCATTTGGTTTCTGTGGCGCGTGATGCTGCGCTTCATCGTCAACGAAGATGGATCCGTGGACAACGTGATCAGCGGGCAGCCGCCACTCGGTTTTGGTCTGGACGAACAGTCGGTGCGCACCGTCCAGCAATGGCGATTCACGCCCGCGATGCTCGACGGGCAGCCGGTCAAGGCTGATGTGCGGGCCGAAACTACTTTTTGTCTCTACTGATGCCGAAACATGACGATCTCGCGCTCTTGCGCCGCGCCCTGGAACTGGCGCGACAGGGAACAGGCCTGACTTCGCCCAACCCATGTGTGGGAGCCGTGATCGTCGATCATGACGGCAACACGGTTGGCGAAGGCAGTTACACCTATGACGGGTTGAAGCACGCGGAGGTCCTGGCGCTGGAGCAAGCAGGCGAGAAGGCCCGCGGCGCAACCGTGTACGTCAACCTGGAACCGTGCGCCCACCAGGGACGAACCGGTCCGTGCGCCGAAGCCTTGGTAGCGGCGCGCGTGGGGCGAGTGGTGGCGGCGGTGGAGGACCCAAACCCAGCCGTAAGCGGAAAGGGATTCGACATCCTGCGTGCCGCTGGAGTTGAAGTCAGTGTCGGTTTGGCTGCGGACGAAGCGCGCTCACTCAACGAAGGCTTTGCCCGGTACGTTCGCACCCGCCTGCCGCTGGTTACCCTGAAAACGGCAATGACTCTGGACGGCCGCATCGCGCCTCCACCCGGTGAATCAGAGGACCCGTCGGCGCTCGGCGTGGACGGTACTGCCGGCGGCTGGATCACCAGTGAAACGGCGCGCAATCACGTGCAGGAATTGCGCCATGCCGCCGACGCAATCATGGTCGGTGTGGGTACCGTGATTGCCGACGACCCGTTGCTCACCGACCGTACCGGACTTCCGCGGCGGCGCTCGCTGTTGCGCGTCATCGTCGACTCGCGCTTGCGGCTGCCGTTTGAGTCGCGTATCGCCAAGACTTGCCGCGACGACGTCATCATCTTCTGCTCCTTTGCGGAAGAGAAGCGCAAGGCCGAACTCATGGCGCGCGGTATCCGCGTCGAACAGATCGCGCTCGGGACCAGCGGCGGCCGCACCGACCTCAAGGCGCTCGTCAAACGCCTGGGCGAAATGGATATCACCAGCCTGATTATCGAAGGCGGAGCGATGGTCAATGGCGCGGCCCTGGTGACGGGAATCGTGGACAAGGTCTTCCTCTACTACGCGCCGAAGCTACTGGGCGGGTCCGGTTCGGTGCCGTTCGCCGCCGGGCCCGGCTTCCGCCGCATGAGCGAAGCCGCGGTGGTAAAGAACTTCCGGATTCATCGGTTTGGCGAGGACTTCGCGGTCGAGGGGTACATTCGGGATCCGTGGAGCGAGTGAAACAGTCGGTCAGTCTCTCAGTTTTTCAGTCACCGGGCTTCGGTTGCCCATCACAGACTCAGAACTGCCGCGACTGAGAGACTGATCGACTGAGAGACAGAAATACTATGTTTACCGGAATCATCGAAGAAGTCGGACGCATTACCTCCATCGTCAAAGAGCGCGGAACCCAGCGCATCACTATCGAAGCGCAGAACACGCCCCAACAACTCAAGGTAGGCGACAGCGTGGCCGTCAGCGGTGTCTGCCTGACGGCGGTTCGTATTGGCGAGAAGTCCTTCGGCGCCGATCTGGCGGAAGAAACGGTCAACCTCACTTCGTTTTCCCGCATCGCGCAAGGTGCATTGGTAAACCTTGAGCTGCCCATGAAAGCCGATGGCCGCTTCGGCGGTCATGTTGTCCAAGGCCACGTGGACGGAACCGGAAAATTTGTCGGCCTGGAGCCCATTCCGGGCGCCGAAGATTTTTGGCTGTACCTCGAGATCCCCGGCGAACTGGCGAAATACGTTGTGTACAAGGGCTCGATTTCGATCGAGGGCATCAGCCTGACGGTGGCAAAGGTCGAAGGCGTGCGTGTGGTCATCGCCATCATTCCGCATACCGCGCAGGCGACGAACCTGATCTCGCTCAAACGCGGCGACCCCATCAATATCGAGACCGACATCATCGCGAAATATGTCGAGAAGATGATTGGCGAGCGCTCAGCTCCAACGTCAACGATGAAGGTGGAAGACTTAGTTTCTCAAGGTTTCTGATTTTCTACCGGTTAGCAGCTAACGGCTGGGGAGCGCATCCAATTACAGTTGTTCGCGCTTCTCACCTGACTGAAAGAAGGAAGTGAACCATGGCAGCGATTCCCGAAAAGTACGCCGACCTGTTCAACAAGAAAGCATTCGCCAGCCTCGCCACCGTGTTGCCCTCCGGCCAGCCGCAGGTCACGCCCGTGTGGGTGGACTACGACGGCAGCCATGTCCTGGTGAACTCCGCCCTCGGCCGCAAGAAAGACGAGAATATGCGCAAGGACCCGCGCGTTTCGCTCGCCATCGTGGACCCCGAGAACCCGTATCGGTACATGGAAATCCGCGGCCGCGTTACGGAGATCACGCAGGACGGCGCCGATCAGCACATCGACAAGATGGCGAAGAAGTATCTCGACAAGGACAAGTACCCGTTCCGCGCGCCGGGCGAAGTGCGCGTGCTCTATAAGATCGAGCCGGAGCACGTCTCCAGCTGGGGATAAGTGGGATCAACGGGTCGACGGCGGCGTGGTGCGCGGTGGTGTCTGCGTGGAACGCTTGTCGGTGTGTTTCCGGCCGTCCGTGCGCGGGGCGGGAGCAGCCGTGCCGGCCTTGCGATGCCACCCGCCGGCGGGTGTGTAGCCGCGGCGCCGCGACTGCCCAAACATGGGCAGCGACAGCAAACAAACCGCGACCAGCATCCAACTCAGCTTGCGCATAAGTTACGGGATAACAGAATTGTGTCAGGCTTGGAGCGCTTCGTAAAGAGCACAATCGTGGATACGCGAAACGAGATCAGGGAGCAGCCGGCCTGCCGCCGCTGAGTCCGTCGTCGACATGCAGCCTGGAGACGTCGAGCATGTCCAATTCCAGGAACTGCCGGACGATCGGATTGTCAGCCTTGGGCATTTCTTCCACCGGGCCGTAGAAGGCAACCTTGCCTTCGTGCAGAAAAACCACCCGGTCGGCAAGCTTTTCCGCCAACCTCATGTCGTGCGTGACCACCACGCTCGTCAACCTCAACTGAAACTTTAACTTTTTGATTAAATCGCCTAGTAATTGGGCCATTAGCGGATCGACCATGGTTGTAGGCTCGTCGTAAAGCACGGCCTCCGGCTGGGCCGCCAGTGCCCGCGCGATGGCCACCGACCGCTTCATTCCGGTGGACAGGTCCGAGGGCAGAAGATCGCGCATGGCGCGCACGCCCACCATCTCCAGCAGGCCGTCCACGATCTGGTAAATCTGCTTTTCGTCCAGGTCCCTGCGTTCGCGCAGAGGAAAGGCGACATTCTCGCCGACGGTGATCGAGTCAAACAGCGCCCCATTCTGGAAGACCATCGTGACTTTCTTGCGGATGCGCTCCAGGTCGGGCTCACCGTAATCGGTAATGTCCTCGCCCGCCACCCAGACCCGCCCCGAATCCGGCTTGAGGAAGCCCATAATGTTGTGCAGCGAGACGCTCTTGCCCACGCCACTGCGCCCCAGGATGCACACCGTCTCGCCGGGCTCCACTTCGAAGCTGACGTCATCCAGCACCCGGTGGCTGCCGAACGCTTTGCTGACGTGCTGAAACTCTATATACGGTTTCTGGAAATCGTTCATTGCCGGTTCTGGGCCCGTGCGAAATCCTCGGGCGTATTCAGATTGTCGAACATTCGGGGATCAAAAGCCAGACGGATCAATTCCGCCTCTTCGATCCGCCGGACGGTAGTATGACAGAACAGCGGGTCGATCTTGTTGTGTCCGGCACGGAGAGCGGGTTCGGCGAGGGCGAGAAATTCGCGCCGGTACACGGCGCACAGCGGCTGGAACCTTCCACTCACGTAGGGAACTGTGACCGTCGTACCACGGCGCACGGCTTCCGCCACCAGGAAATGCAGAAACTCGGATGTAAGGAACGGCGTGTCCACGGACAAGATCAGGTTCAAGTCGGTTTTCGTAGCCGCCAGCGCCGCGTGAATTCCGCCTAGAGGCCCGCGAGCGGGGTAGGTGTCTTCTATGGTAGCCGGCCCATATTTTTTTCTCGAACCGGCAATTGCAACCTGCTCGGTGATGCTCCGCGCCAACTCTTGGGCGCGCTCGAGCAGCGTCTGCCCATCCAGGCGGAGCAGCGCCTTGTCGCGCCCCATGCGGGAGCTGCGTCCTCCGGCCAAGACAAATGCGGATAGGTCAGCCACGGCGGAATCATACAATTCCATCCGTAGAGCACCGGCTTCCAGCGGGCAGACGAGAGGGTCTTCTGCCCACGGAGGCCTGTTCCCGGAGGGTAACCACTTATTAACCCTTCTGTGCTACAATCCCGGCTCGCAACTGCCTGCTTGAGCGACACTGCGCGCTGTCGCGGCCTCACCGGACGCGGCGGTACGGCTCCCAGATGAACATCCGCCGACGGCTCCTTTACGCAATACTGATCCTGGCCTCGATGACCTCCATCGCGGTCATTGGTTACCGGGTGCTCGGCGGCCCCAAGGTCAGCCTCCTCGATTCCGTTTACATGGCCGTGATCACCCTGGCCGGCGTCGGATACGGGGAAATCATCGACACCAGTCATAACCCTCTGCTCCGCCTGTTCAATATGTTCGTGGTAGCGGTCGGGGTGATGATCACCGTGTACGTCTTTTCCGTCGTCACGGCGTTTTTGGTGGATAGCGAAATCCATAATCTTTTCTGGAGGCGCACGATGCAAAAGCGCATCCGCAACTTGAAGGAACATTTCATCGTCTGCGGCCTCGGCGACACCGGCCGCTATGCGGTGGAAGAACTTCACAAGACCGGCATGCCCTTCGTGGTAATTGAAAGCCACGAAGACAACATCAAGCGCTTTAAGGACCACGAGAGCGGCACCTACAAGGAGATCCTGTACGTCATCGGCGACTGTACCGACGAGATGACGCTGGACGCCGCCGGGGTGGAGCGCGCCCGCTGCGTGATCGCCGCCGTGCAGTCCGACAAGGACAACCTGGTCACCACCGTGGTCGTACGTCAGAAGAACCCGCGCGCCCGCATTGTGGCCCGCTGTAGCGATGTTAAGTTTGCCGACCGCGTTCTGCGCGCGGGCGCCAACACCGCGGTTTCCCCCAACGCCATCGGCGGACTTCGCCTGGCCAGCGAGGCGCTGCGCCCGCACGTCACCAGCTTCCTCGACCTGATGCTGCGGGAGAAATCACGTACCCTGCGCATCGACGAAATCGAGATCACCGGCAACTCACCGTGGTGCGGGAAGTCGCTCGACGAGATCCGTTTCCGTTCGCGCTATCACCTGATGGCGCTGGCGGTAAAGACCACCACGGACGAGGGCACGAACGACTTCATGGTGAATCCAGCGGAGAACCTCAGCCTGCAGGCGGGCACGGTGGTGATCGTGATGGGCGACGTGGATGAAATCCGGCGCGCTCGTGAGGATGCAAAACACGCGCTGCACGTGCACGCGGCGACCCCGGTCAGTTAGCCCTGTCGGCGTTCAAGTCGGTAGGCGCCCAGAGGATCTCCAGGCCGATGATGCGCCCGGTCAGGTCGAGTTCCAACCGGCCGGCGGCCAGCGTCACTGCGTCTCCGTTCAAGCCGGGAAAGCTGACGTACAGGCGGGGATCGACGTAGCGCGCGTTGTCCGAGTCCCTGATGAAATCCAGTGCCACCTTGTTACGAAGAATTTTTGGCAGTTCGAAATTGAAGTCGGCCAGGTCCCCGGTTTCCGAGAGCGACACCGCGACTTCCACCGGCACGCGCGTCTGCACCTCCTCCTCTTCGAAGGTGCCGTTGACGTTGAAGGCCACGTAGTACTGGTAGCCCGTCTGCGGATCGAAATCGCTGCGTTCGACTAAAATGGACATTGTCCGATCCGGCCCCGGGGGCCGCTTTCCGATTGTAGCGGACTCTTTTATCACAGTGCTTCGCCCGGCAGGAACCAAAAACGTGCGCCGCCGGACCTACGGAGATTCAATGTACAAACAGTCGCAGGCCCGGGCCATGCATCTAAGTTACAGAGCTATCATTACCCCAGGAGCATAAATATGAAGGCGAAAAATTCGCTGTCAATTCTCGCGCTCTGCCTGGCGCTGTCGTTGGCTGTTGCTTGCTCCAAGGGCGCCAGCGACGCCCAGATTTCGGGCCAGGTGCAAACCAGGATTGCTTCCGACGGCAATATTCAGAGCAAACAGATTAGCGTGCAATCCGCGAACGGCGTTGTGACCCTGTCCGGCAATGTCGCTACCGAGATGGAGCGCACCTCGGCAGCCAACGACGCGGCCACCGTTTCCGGCGTTAAGACCGTCATCAACAATTTGCAGGTACAGCCGCTATCGGCGCAGGCAATTCCTGCTGCGCCAGCGCCAGCCCCGACACCGATAGAACCGCCGCGGCGCGCGAGCGGTGCGACCCAGCGTCAGACCCCTCCGGCGCGCACCTCGCGGCAAAGCGCCGCTTCCGTTACCGACAGAACAACGACGACCCCGCAGATGGCGAACAATGCAACCCCTGCACCGGTGGCGCCGTTACCGCCCGCCAGGCCAGCGACGGTAACCGTGCCCCACGGAACGGAGATATCGGTCCGCTTGATCGATCCGCTGGACTCCGAAAGGAACCAAGCGGGCGACACCTTCCACGCCACGCTGGCCCAGGCGATCATGGTCGGTGATGAGATCGTGATTCCCAGTGGCGCCGGCGTTGAGGGGCGCGTGATCGAGGCCAAGAACGCCGCCCATTTCAGCGGATCGTCGTCGCTCACGGTTGAATTGACGCGCCTGATGGTCAACCGCAAAACTTACAACCTTCAGACCGACCAGTGGTCAAAACAGGGAACCGCGCGCGGCAAGAATACCGCCGTCAAGGTTGGTGGCGGCGCGGCGCTGGGCGCAATCATCGGCGGGATCGCGGGCGGCGGCAAGGGTGCGGCGATTGGCGCCGGCGTCGGCGCCGGTGCGGGAACAGGGGCGCAGGCGGTAACTCGCGGCCAGCAGACTCAGTTGGCGTCGGAAACCGTGCTGAACTTCCGTCTGCAGAACTCGCTCACGGTCACGCCAACGTCACACCGAAACCGCGAATAGCCCATGGTGTTAAAAACCAAGAGTCCCGGACCTTCCGGGGCTTTGTTGTTTTCGGGTGCTAAAAACTTACGAAACTTCAGCCCCGTTCGACTCGTCCGGGTCTTTTTCCAGCAGGACCGAGAAGAACTTATACGCACACAGGGGAATGGTAATCAGGCATCCGGCAACGCCTATCGCAAACAGCCCCACCAGTATGTGTGCGCCCAATTCCGTAAGGCTCATACGCAGATGCTAGCACTCTTTCGAATGGGGAGATTGCGATTCGTGAAATGCCGCGCCGCGACGGGTTAGTATGGGCACATGACGGAGCGGCTCTACTACACCGATCCCACGCTGCTGGAATTCGACGCGCAGATCGTCGACTTCCAGCCGGACGGCAATCGTGTACGGATGGTCCTGGACCGCAGCGCCTTCTACCCGACCAGCGGGGGCCAACTGCACGACACCGGCTGGCTCGGCTCTGCTACCGACGAGGTTCGTCTGCAGATCGTGGAAGTCGCGGAGGCAGATGACGGTACGGTGCTGCATCTCATCGATCCGGCCGGAATGCAGGTCGGAATCGCAAAGAACTCGTTGCTCCATTTCGTCGTCGACCGGGACCGTCGCCGCGATCACATGCAACAGCACACCGGTCAGCATCTGCTCTCCGCCGTGTTCCTCTCGTTGTTCGGCGCGCCCACGGTCTCCTTCCACATGGGCGACGAAACCTGCACCATCGACCTGGATACCAAGGGGCTCTCCGACCAGCAGGTGCGCACGGCTGAGGCGCGCGCCAACGAGGTCGTCGTCGAAGATGTTTCCGTCGAGATCCGCTTCGCTACCCCGGACGAGGCGCGTGCCCTGGGCGTCCGCAAGATTCCCGGCCACGTGGAAGACAAGCTGCGGCTGATCGAAATCAAGGGGCACGACTTGAATGCCTGCGGCGGCACGCACGTCAGCCGCACCGGCGAGATCGGCGCCATCCTGTTGCGCAAAATCGAGAAAGTAAAGCAGGGCATGCGGGTGGAATTCGTCTGCGGCAGGCGCGCGGTGGCGACGGCGCGCCAGGACTTCGACACCCTGACTTCGGCAGCGGCGCTGTTTTCTTCTCACCTTCACGATGTGCCGGTGCAGATTCGCAAGACCATTGACGACGCCAAGTCGGCAGGGAAGCGTGAATTCAAGCTACAGGAGGAATTGGCCGAATTCGTTGCCCTCCAGGTGCTGTCGGAAGCGCCCCAACGCGGCGGCGTGCGCGTGGTGCGCAAGCGTTTCGACGATCGCGACCTTAACTATGTCAAGCTGCTGGCGCAGCGCATTGCCCGCCGGCCGAATGCGGTGGCGCTGCTGGCCTGTAACCAGCCGCAGCCGTCGCTGGTCTTCGCCCAGTCGGCGGGAGGTCCATGCGATATGGGCGCGTGGATGAAGGAAGCAATGGCTTCGCTGGGAGGACGCGGCGGGGGCGCACGCGACATGGCCCAGGGCGGCGCACCCGCCGGCGCCGATTTGGGCGCAGCGCTGGATGCGGCTTTAGCCCGGATTCCAGCCTGATTTCCTGCTAAATTACGAACTCAGATGGACAAACTGGTCGCAATCAACCTGCTGGTGCAACTGGGTATCGCCGCCGCGATCGCCAGCGCCCTGGTGCGATCGAAGGAATTCAAGGCCCTCCTGTTTTTGCCTGTCCGCACCGCCACCCAGACCATCTATCTCGTCCTCTGGATCTGCATACCGTTCAGTCTCGGGGTAGTGGTCCGCTTTAGCACCCCAAACTTCCTCGCTGCCGACTTGTCATTTGAAGCGGCAATTCTGATCGGCGTGGTCGGAGGCCCACTGGCCGGCGTGATTGGCGGCATCAGCGTGGGCTTGCCGGCGGCCGTACACAAGGAGTGGCTGGCGATGCCGGTATGCGTGTTGGCGGGCGCTCTGGCTGGAGTGTTGCGCCGGATCGCGCCCAGCGAGGAAGATGTTTGGTCGTTCACGCCCTTTGTCGATCTCAGCATCTACCGCTGGTTCCACCGCAACTTTCCACGGCCCACGGTGGACTGGCAGATCGCGTTGCTGACCCTCATCCTGGTGTTGCGCTTCATCCGCACCGCGCTGCACCGCTGGTCCCCGGCGCACCTGTTCATGCTCGACAGCAACAGCCTGTTGTTGCAGGTCGGTATCTTTGCCGTGTCGGTTGCGGCCGTCGCCATCCCGCTGAAGATCTGGAACAACGCGCGCATCGAACGAAAGCTGGAGGAGCAAGCGCGCATGCTGCTGCAGGCGCGCCTGGAAGCGCTGCAAAGCCAGATCAACCCGCACTTCCTCTTCAATACGCTGAACTCCGTCGCCTCGCTGGTGCGATTCGACCCCGATACCGCCCGCGGCGTCATCATCAAGCTGTCGAATATCCTGCGCCGCCTTTTGCGCAAGGGAGACGCTTTCGTGCGCCTGCGCGAAGAATTCGAGTTCATTGACGATTACCTCGACATCGAGGTCGTGCGTTTCGGACGCGACAAGCTGCGCGTGGTGAAGGAACTTGAACCGGAATCGCTCGACGTCGTTGTGCCCGCCATGCTCATCCAACCGCTGGTGGAGAACTCCATCAAGCACGGCCTGGCCCCTAAGATCGAGGGTGGAACCATCTTTCTGCGCACGCAACTTCGCGAAGGGCAAGTCACCATCGAAATTCAGGACGATGGCGTGGGCATGGGCGCCGCTCAATTTCTGGAGCCGCCCACCGGTATGGGTGGCAGTGGCATCGGCATGGCGAACGTTGCCGACCGCCTGAAAGTCCTCTATGGCGACACCGCTCGACTGACCATGGAGGCCGTTCCCTCGGGCGGGACTATGGTGCGCATCACCCTGCCGGTAGTTCAGCCCTACGAAGCCGGCGTTTCCGTGGCGACCGCCTATTCGGAAGCACGGTCGAGCACTTCCCGATAATACTTTTCGTATTGCGGAATGATCTTGCTGGCGCAAAAGTGTCCGCGTGCCGCGATGCGCGCCTCCTCCGCCATGTGCTGCAGCTTGGACTCGTCGCTGAGCAGGTCGATCGCCTCTCGCGACATAGTATCCACATCTCCCACCTCGGCCAGGTAGCCGGTCTTTCCGTTTTCCACCACTTCCGGCAGGCCGCCGACGTTGGTCGCGATCGGCACTACCTTGCAGGCCATGGCTTCCAGCGCCGCCAGTCCGAACGACTCCAATTCGCTGGGCAACAACATGATGTCGGCCACGGCGAGTTTCTCGTGTACGCGGTCCTGTTTGCCGAGGAAGATGACTCGGTCGTGGATTTTCTTCTCCATCGCCATCCACTCGGCCCGCGAGCGGTCGGGACCATCGCCGATGAGCAACAGCTTGGCTGGGATTTTCTTCTGCACCCGATCGAAGATCTCGATCACGTCCTGGATCCTTTTCACCGGCCTGAAATTGGATAAGTGCACCAATAGCCGCTCATCGTCTTTCGCGTACTCGCGGCGACGCTCGGCCGCACCCGCGTCGCGCGTGTACAGGTCGCAATTCACGAAGTTGTAGATCACGCGGATGCAATCGCTGATCCCGAACTCCTTATTGGTGCGGTCGCGCAGGTACCTGGAGATCGCGGTCACGCCGTCGCTCTCCTCGATGGAGAAGCGCGTGATGGGCAGGTAGGAGCGGTCCTGCCCGACCAGCGTGATGTCGGTCCCGTGCAGCGTGGTGACAAACGGCAGCCGCTTGCCGGCACGCCGCAGCATCTGCCGCGCCAGGTACGCGCTTACCGAATGCGGGATCGCGTAGTGTACGTGCAGCAGGTCGAGCGAGTAGATCTCCGCCACTTCCGCCATGCGCGTCGCCAGCGCCAGGTCATAGGGTGGGTAATCGAATAACGGGTAGTGCGAAACCTCGACTTCGTGAAACGAGATGTTCTGATGGCTATCCGTCCCCAGGCGGAAGGGAGAGGAATAGGTGATGAAATGGATCTCGTGGCCGCGTTGCGCCAATTCGATGCCCAGTTCCGTGGCGACCACTCCGCTGCCGCCGTACGTCGGATAGCATGTGATGCCGATTTTCATGTAGGTCCCAAAAATACATCATTTGGATTCGCCAAACACACGCGCGATGCAGAAAGCGGCGGTGGGAAGCGCGCGCGCGCGCGTTTGACCGCTGTTTCCAGCCTACCGTATACTGACTGCGAGCCCGACCAGTGGCCCCCTCCGTGCGGGCCCCTGTAAGCCGCTTGCGGCAAGGGGTTGCACCAGGGGCGGTTAGCTCAGTTGGTTAGAGCGTCTCGCTTACACCGAGAAGGTCGCAGGTTCGAGTCCTGCACTGCCCACCAATCTCCTGCTTTGCGCGGCCGGGGACGTAGTTCAGTTGGTTAGAACGCTGCCCTGTCACGGCAGAGGTCGCGAGTTCGAGTCTCGTCGTCCCCGCCATTTCTCTTTGGCCTGCAAGGTGCCCAAAACGGGCACCTTGTTCTTTTCTACTTCCCGATTCCGGAAGATAACCACATAGTAACGAGCCGGAAGTAGCAGGTGTGGTCGCAGGGGGGTACCCCCCTATATCTGTAAGTCGTTTAGAAGACCAGAGCTGGGGGCATTGCCCGTAAAATCAGTTTTTCATTGGGTTTAAAGTCCCTGATTTTCTGGGAAGTTAACGCAGTCGTTAGCCGGACTCACTGTAGGGGTGGTGCTCGCGGAAGAGGGGAGCGGCGGAAGCGGAAATCTAACTGATGAGTTACTGGGTGGCGGGACCTAACGTTTGCCGTACTTCCGAGCGAGCACCGAGGACAGAACCCAGAATCTGGGCACCGGCGCCGGCAATTACGCGCTGCGGGCCAGCGGCTCGTCAGCGGTTTCGCGGATGGGAATAACCGTAGCGCGTATGCGCGGCATGGTTACCACCTTCATGGCGCGCCAGTCGTAGGGAAGTTCTTTCCCGCATTCCAGACAGGCTACGTATGTACCGGTCACGCTGGCGGCTTCAGTGCGCCGTTTTCCGGCCTTGGTAGTGAGCGGAAAACTGTAGTTGTCGTGCGTGCAACCGAATAAGAAATCCAGCATGTTTTGAAACATGGACCCACCCTCCACTTTGGTACCGGGAAAGAGCTTCCTTCCCTAGTTACTTAGATTCAGGAGGAAGGGAAAAGGTTCTCCGAACGCGCCCGCTTGATTGGCTTTGTATTGTTGGAGTTGTGAATCAGCGCGCGGATAGGAACCAGTGCGGGTACTGGCTTTACGCGATTTCGCCGGGCTTTTTGTCGTGGCACTTGCTCATGATCGCGGAGCGGAGCCGGGTGCGCAGGTCTTCGGGCAATTCGTAGAGTTCGGAATCGCGGTAAATCTCGATCGTCTTTTTTGTCGTATTGCAGATAACAAAGCAGTTATGGCACCACTGGAGGTGCTCATCGAGCTCCTCGCGGGTACGCGCGTCGAGCGTACCGTCGAGGTAGTCGGTGAGCTCTTTCAGGAAATCAGAGCAATTCACTTTTTTCCGTCCTTGCGCTTCTTGAAGTACTTATTCAGTCTCTCGCGCAACTGCAAGCGTGCGCGCAACAACCGCGACTTGACCGCAGGAATGCTGAGCCCGAGCGCTTCAGCCGTTTCCTCGGTGGACAACCCTTCCACGTCGCGCAAAACGAACACCGTCCGGAAGCTGGAGGGCAGTCCCTGGATCGTCCGCGTCAGGATCTCCCGCAGTTCCGCTTGCGAGTACAGCTGCTCGGGGTTGGGCGTCCAGTCCGCCACCTCCCGCGGCATGGAATCTTCCCCGATCTGAATCTCTTCGTCGAGGGATACCATGCGCTCGGGGCGCCGGCGGCGAAGCCTCATTAAGGCTTCATTGACCGCAATGCGCACCAGCCACGTATAAAACTTCGACTGCTCCTGAAAGTTCTTGAGGTTCTCGTACGCTTTCAGGAACGCGTCCTGTACAACGTCTTCCGCGTCCTCCCGGTTCTGCGTGATGTGCTGCGCGATCCGGAAGACGTTTCGATCGTACTGACGGACGAGCTGTTCGAAGGCGGATACATCGCCCGCCTTGGCCGCTCGCACCAGCGTCATCTCGTCGCTGAGTTGCTCGTTCACTTTTTCGATGGCGTCCATCTGTCTCCCGATGCAAAGTTTTAGCGGGTCTGGGCCATTTCCGTCAAAAACCTTGGCGGCGTTGACTCGGCGCAATTGCCGGGGCAACTATTGTACAAGCTAGAGCGCTTGCTGGGATGCCGCCGTCCGCCAGGATTGGGCGCCCGCCCCTGTTTTCGCCGTGTTTCCCACGGTTGCAATTGACAGTGCTGCGCAACGCCATATAATCCAAACTCCGATCACAAAGTGTATTGGGGTGGCCCACCCCGGCCGCTTTTGCCAGGGTGGGGAATGAGAAAGTTCGAGGGACTGGTCTGATGGGGGATGTCAGCAAGTTGCGTGAGGTAGTGGAACGGGTGGTAAGCGACACCCTGGAGGCGCACGTTGCGGCGCTGAAGAGCGAAATTGTCGAACGCGCCAGCCGGGAACTGGAATCATTAGTCACCGAACAGGCAGCCCGCGCGCCGGCGCCCGAGGCTTCCTCCGACGGCAGTACGCCCGCCGGTGGAGCCCCCACCGACCTTTTGAACGCCGCTTTCTGCACCGTCCTCGACTCCGGTTCGCAGTCGGAGATTCTCTCCTCGTTGCTGGAGGGCACCGGGAAGTTCTCTCAGCGCTCGGCCCTTTTCGTGCTCAAGGGAGGAAACGCCGTGGGATGGCGCGCCCGTGGCTTCGACAACAACGACGCCATCCGGTCCATCAGTTTCGACCCCAACTCCGGGCTGGCCGGTCGCGCCTATGGAGATCGCCAAACCGTCCAGGCTGCCGCTGCGGAATTCGATGCGAAGTTCATCTCGACCTTCGGCGAACCGCTGGTCGGCACCAACGCGATCGTTCTTCCGCTCGTTTTGCGGGACAAGGTGGCTGCGCTCGTCTACGCCGACGGTGGCGCCATCGGCAAGATGGATCCCTCCGCCCTCGAATGCCTGACCCGCGGCGCCGGACTGTGGTTGGAGATCGTTGCCGCGCGCAAAGCGGGCGTCCCTGTCGCCGCACCCGAGTCGGAACCGGACCGCACCGGCACGCAAAGAATGGCCGCCATGCCGGAGCCGTCCAAGCCACCAGCACCGGAAGTTCCTCCGCCTCCGCCTCCACCACCTCCGCCGGTGGTTTCTGCGCCACCACTTCCGCCAGCGCCTGCCCCGGTTCAGGCCGCTGCCGCCGTGGCCGCTGCGTCCGACGGAATCGCTCCTGAAGACGAGGAAGTCCACAAGAAGGCGAAGCGCTTTGCCAAGCTCCTGGTGGACGAGATCAAGCTATACAACCAGCAGAAAGTCGCGGAAGGCCGCGCCAACAAAGACCTCTATTCGCGACTGAAAGACGATATCGACAAGAGCCGCGGCAGCTACGAAAAGCGCTACGGCCAGGGCGCCGCCGGCCCCGCCGACTACTTCAACAAGGAACTCATTCGGATACTATGCGACGGCGATCCCGCGCTGCTGGGCAGCGGCTTTTCGCGCTAAACTGATCCTGCCGTGCGCATCAGGGTCCTGTTCGCAACCGTTCTTCTCGCCAGCTCGCTTTCCTCGTTCACCTTCGCCCAGCAGCGAACCCGCAGCAGTTCGTCCGCCAAGGCCAAGAGCAAGACTTCAAGTAAGACTTCGAGGAAAACTTCAAGGTCTCGTAAGCCGCAGAAGGCCAGCCCGACGCGCATTCGCCGCATCCAGCGCGCCTTTGTTGCTTCCAATGACCTGAAGCCGATGGCGCGCCAGTTGCTCGACCTGCGCAGCCGCGCCGCATTTGCCGGAGTAGAAGCCTACGCCCGCAAGCACGCCGACGACGACGCTGGAGTCCTGGCGAACCTCGCGCTCGGCTACGCCCACGTTCTCGACCACGATGGACGTTCCGCAATCCCGCCGTTGCAACGCGCCGAGCCCGGTGCGGGAGATCTTGCCGATTACGTCACCTATTTTCTCGGCGACTCTTACCAGGCGGCAGGGCAAAGCGAACAGGCCGTCGCAACTCTGCGCGACTTTCAGACAAAATACGCGAATTCGATCTTCTCGCGCGAAGCGTCCATCGTTTACGCCAACGCGCTGGTGGCCACCGGGAATCCGCAACTCGCAGTTACGGTCCTGTCCAGGACCCGCCTGCCCACGCGGGCGGATGTCGAATTGGCTTTGGGACAGGCGCAATTGAAGTCCGGCGATACGGATAAAGCCGCCGACACGCTACGCCATCTCTATTACTCCATGCCGATGTCCACGGAAGCGGACCGCGCCGGTGTGCTCTTGCGCGCAACTCCGGAAGGACTCGGGAGCACCTTCGCCTTGGAGAAAACGCGCGCCGACGCGCTCTTGCAGGGACGCCGCTATCGCGACGCAGCCGCCGACTATCGCGAACTGCTTTCGTTAGCCTCGCCCGCCGATCGTCCCGCGGTGCAGGTCGCGCTCGCGGCCGCACTGCACAAGGCGGGTGACGATCGCCAGGCGCGCATCATTCTCGAACCGATGACCGCCACCGGCGACACCAACGCCGAGCGCCTCTTCTACCTGCTCGAAATCGCGCGCTCCGACCGCGATGACGAGCGCTTTCTGCAGATACTCGGACAACTACGCCAGGCTGGCCCCAACAGTTCGTGGCTCGAACAGGCACTTCTCACCGTCGGCAACGTCTTTCTCCTGCGCAACGATTACGACCGCGCCATCGATTTTTATCGCGAGATCCGCGAGCGCTTCCCGCAAGGACAAGTGGCGCCCTATGCCAACTGGAAAGTGGCGTGGCTCAGCCTGCGCCAAAATCGCGTGGAGGATGCACGCAAGGGGTTCGAACTTCAGATAGCGCAGTACCCGACCTCAGCACAGGTTCCCGCCGCGATTTACTGGCGCGCGCGCCTGGCGGAAGAAAATGAAAAAGACCCGGCCAAAGCTCGCGCGTATTACGCCAAGCTGGCGGACCGTTTCCGTAACTATTACTATGCCGACCTCGCGCGTGCACGGCTGCGTGGATCGGGGTTGCCGCAAAGCAGCGCTGATGATCCAATCCTGGCGAAGGTCCCGGCCCTGCAAGTCAATGCGGCCTTGCGGGATGTCGAGCCACCGGCCGACAACCTTCGCCTGCAGAAAGCCCGTCTGCTGCAAAACGGTGGCCTTGGCGACTTCGCTCTCCGGGAGTTACGTGCGGCTGCATCGGAAGGCGGCTCCTCCTGGGCTATAGCGGAAATCGCACGCCAGTACAAAGACGACGGCCAGTACCATCGAGCACTGCAAGTCCTGAGGGCCGCGGTTCCGTCCTACTTTGCCATGGACATCCGTGCGCTGCCGCGTCCTTACTGGGAAGACCTCTTCCCGCGTCCGTACTGGGCCGACCTCAAGCGCTACTCGGAAGCCAACGGCCTCGATCCATTTCTGGTTGCGTCCCTGGTCCGGCAGGAATCGGAGTTCAACCCCGGCGCCATCTCGCACGCCAACGCCTGGGGTCTGATGCAGGTGCTGCCGTCAACCGGCAAAACGCTCGCCCGGGCAGAGAAGGTCCGCGGCTACCGGACCGAGTCATTGCTGGTGCCGAACGTGAACCTGCAACTGGGCACGCGCTACTTCCGCGAACTGGTGGACCACTTCAACGGGCGCCTCGAGTACGCGCTCGCCGCCTACAATGCGGGCACCGACCGCGTGGAAGGCTGGCTCGCCAGCGGCAATTTCCGTGACCCGCAGGAGTTTGTCGAGTCCATCCCCTTCACCGAAACCCGCGAATACGTCCAGGCAGTTCTCCGCAACGCGACGATGTATCGAAAACTATACGGAACTCCCTAATTGCGAGAATGAAGAGCTGAACGCCGTCAAAAGCGAAGCGCCGACTGCATAACCGCAGCCAGCGCTTGTCTTCCGTGTCCTGTCTCGGTACTCGTTACTCGGTACTAGTTCCTCACTGCATTCTGCTCGGCAGGTGTCTTGGCGAAGAGGATCTCGGCTACCAGCAGCAGCGCTCCCACGACGATGGCGCTGTCGGCGACATTGAACGCCGGCCAGTGGTAGCTGCGCAGGTAGAAGTCGAAGAAATCGACCACGTGCCCGCTGAACAACCGGTCCCACAGGTTTCCGATGGCACCGCCCAGGATCAGCGACAACCCTACCCCGGTCGAAGTGATGGAGTGGCTGTTCTTCCAGAGCAGCGCTGATACCACCACCAGCGCCAAAACCGAGAACACCACCAGGACGGATACTTTCCACTCGGAAGCCGAGTCAGCGAACAACCCGAAGGCCGCACCGCTGTTTTGCACATGCGTCAGGCGGAAGAATCCGGGCAGCACGACGATGCTGTCGTTCAGCGTGATATTGCCGGCCACCACCCACTTCGTGGCGCGGTCCAGCGCGACCACCAGCACTGCGATCAGGAAGTGGTACTTCCGCATCGCGTGAGGAATTTGCATATAACCGTCAGTCCGCATCCGTATGGGAATCGATCTCTTTCAATACGGCGCTGCACCGTTCGCATACCGTCGGATACCGCGCATCGGCTCCGACCTGCGTCGAATAGTTCCAGCAACGTTCGCATTTTTGGCCGGAAGCCTTGCGGATTTCAACCACAATCCCGCTGCTGCCGCCATTTTCCGGCGCTGCCTTCTGTAATTGGACGTCCGAAACCAAAAAGAAGTAGCGTAAATCCTTTTGATGCCGCTCCAGCAGCGCGTATGTGGTCTCCGGTGCGGACAGCGCCGCCGCGGCGTCCAGGGCCTTGCCGATTAACTGCTGGGCGCGAGCGCTTTCCAGCGCCTTCTGCACCTCGTCGCGCACCTTGGAGAGTTGGTCCCAATCCTGCAGCAGCCCGGACGCCTGCTCTTCCGATATGCCCGCTGCCGCACGTAGCTGGTTGGGATCGGGGAACAGCGCCAGGTGCACGCTCGCCTCTCGTCCCGCCAGTTTCGGCAGGAATCCCCAAACCTCGTCCGCGGTAAAGCTGAGGATCGGCGCCAGCAACCGCAGCAGCGCCTCGCCGATCATCCAGATCGCCGTCTGCGCCGACCGCCGCGCCTTCGACTTGGGCGCGCAGGTGTAGAGCCGGTCCTTCAATATGTCGAAGTACACCGCGCTCAAGTCCGTATTGCAGAACGCGTTCAGGTCCTGGTAGATGCGATGGAAGGTGAAATCGGCGTACCAGCGCACCGCCTGCTCCGCAATCTCGGCCGTACGCAGCAGCATCACCCGGTCGATAAACTCCATGTCTGCCGGAGCGACCGCATCCTTCGCCGGATCGAAGTCGTACAAATTGCTCAGTACGTAACGAAACGTGTTGCGGATTTTCCGGTAGTTTTCCGCCAGCACCTTCATCAGGTTCTCGTCGGCGCGCACATCTTCGCGGAAATCGACCGACGCCACCCACAGGCGCACGATCTCCGCGCCCATCTTTTCCGCGACTTCCACCGGGTCCACGCCGTTGTTGAGCGACTTCGACATGGCGCGGCCCTGCATGTCCAGCGTCCAGCCGTTGGTCGACACCATGTTGTAAGGCCGCTGGTTGCGCGCGCCGATGGAACAGAGCAGGGAACTGTGAAACCACCCGCGATATTGATCGCCGCCTTCCAGGTAAAGGTCCGAAGGCCAGGGCAGGCCGGGCTCGTTCGATTGCATCGCCAGGTAGCTCGATCCCGACTCAAACCACACGTCGATGATGTCCATCTCCTTGCGGAAACTCGCGCCACCGCACTTGCACTTCGTTCCCGCCGGAAGGATCTCGTCCGCCTTTTTCGTGTACCAGGCGTCGGCGCCCTCGCGGCGGAACAACGCGATGACCGCGCGGTTCACTTCCGCCGACTGCAAAAACTCGTTGCAGCCCTCGCAGAAAAACAGCGCGATGGGCACGCCCCACACGCGCTGGCGCGAGATGCACCAGTCCGGCCGGGTGGCGATCATGTTCGAGATTCGCTCCTCGCCCCATGCCGGGTCCCATTTCGTCGCCTTGATTTCGTCGAGTGCGCGCTGGCGCAGCGTCGAGCCGGCAATCGGCGATTCCATGGAGATGAACCACTGCTCGGTCGCGCGGAAAATCACCGGCTTGTGGCAGCGCCAGCAGTGCGGATACGAGTGCTCTATGTTTTCGCGATGCATGAGCACGCCGCGGCTCTTCAGCAGTTCGACGATCGGCTCGTTCGCCTTGAAGACCGTCAGCCCCTCGTACTCCGGCAATCCGTTGCGCAGCCGCCCCGCCTCGTCCACGTTGCACGACTGGTCGATTCCGTACTTCACGCCGGTGTAGAAATCGTCCGCCCCATGCGAAGGAGCGGTGTGCACCGCGCCCGTCCCCTGGTCCATGGTGACGTAATCCGCCAGCACGCCGAGAATTTGCCGGTCGAGAAACGGATGCGCGAACATTGTTCGGTCGAGCTTGCGTCCGGGGAAGCGCGCAACGACTTCGCGCGATAGCCCACACTTCTCCGCCGTCTCCTGCGCCAGTTTTTCGGCGACGATATACACTTCGCCGCCCGAGAGCAGTCCGACGTATTCCTCGTCCGGGTGATAGGCCACCGCCATCGAAGCCGGCAGTGTCCACGGCGTCGTGGTCCAGATGATCGTGCTGACCTGTTTGCCCGCCAATGCCGCATCCACCTGCGCCGGGTCGCCGGTCATCCGGTACTTCACCCAGATGCTCGGGCTGGTGTGGTTCTCGTACTCGACCTCGGCTTCGGCCAGCGCCGTCTTGTCGTTGATGCACCAGTACACCGGGCGCAGCCCCTTGTAGACCGCACCCTGCTCGACGAACCGGTACAGCGTCTCGATGACCGTCGCTTCGTACTCCGGTGTCATCGTCGAGTACGGCTCTTCCCAGCGTCCGAATACGCCGATGCGTTTGAACTGCTGCCGCTGCAAATCGAGATACTTTTCCGCGTACTTGCGGCACGCCTTCCGCACCTCGGCCGGGTCCATTTCCAGCTTCTTGCGCCCGAGCGACTCGTCCACCTTGATCTCGATAGGCAGCCCGTGGCAGTCCCATCCCGGAACGTATGGCGAATCGAATCCGGCCATCGTTTTCGACTTCACCACGAAGTCCTTCAGCGACTTGTTCAGTGCGTGCCCGAGGTGGATGGGCCCGTTCGCGTACGGCGGCCCATCATGCAGGACATACTTCGGCGCGCCTTTCCGCGCCTCGCGGATGCGGTCGTAGATGCCCAGTTCCGCCCACCGCGCGAGCATCTTGGGCTCGTTCTGCGGCAAGTTCGCCTTCATCGGGAAATCGGTTTTGGGCAGGTTTAGCGTTGCCTTGAGTTCTTGCGGCACCTAAGTCGGTTCTCCGGGATCTTGAATATCTCATCATTATAGCGGGCGATGCGGCCCGCTGCCCTCAACCGGTCCAATCGCAAGTCCCATAGAAATGACCCGCCATATTCGTTGTTTTCGGCGTAATTCCTGCCCCTCCGAAACATCTGCCCAGCGGGCGGGTTCTCACTCCTGAACGATGTGGGGTACTCAGGCCCTAAACCACAGAGCTTTCAAGGGCGCTATGTCATATCAGCCTCTAACACCTCCGTCGCAATACCAGTTCGGCTGGGCAGAAGAGCCAGAAGCTCTGGAACTCGACTTCCTGGTGAAGTCGGACCAGTTCGACAAGTCGCTTTGGCAATCCATTCGGCAGCAGATTCGCGAGCGGCTTCACCCCGAAAAGCTCCCCCCGCTGCAATTGACCTCGCGGCCGGTCAAGGTGCGCGACATCTGGGGCCAGTACAACTACAAGAAGCGCGGTGCTTTCAGTTCGGCCGTTCTGCATTTTCTGGTCATCGGCGCGATTGTCGGCATGACCATTGCCGGGCGCCAGGTCGTACAGCAGTTCAAGCAAGAGCACGTCATGCTCGTCGCTCCCAATATTTCGGATTACATGCCGCTCTCCAACAAGAAGAACGACACGCTCCACGGCGGCGGTGGCGGCGGCGATCGCGACAAGATTCAAGCGCCCAGGGGACGTTTGCCCAAGTTTGCCATGGAGCAGTTCACGCCGCCGGCGATGGTGATCCGTAACGATCATCCGAAGCTGGCTATGGAGCCGACAGTGGTGGTGCCGCCGCAGGTGAAGATCCCGCAGTCGACGCTGCCCAACTTCGGCGATCCCAAGTCACCGATCGTTTCTGGCCCGCCCTCCAATGGCACCGGTTCGGGTGGCGGCATCGGCTCCGGTTCCGGTGGCGGCATCGGCAGCGGCCAAGGTCCGGGCGTCGGTCCCGGCCGTGGTGGAGGCATGGGTGGCGGCGTATTCAGGGTCGGCGGCGGCGTTTCCGCTCCGCGCGCCATCTTCTACCCCGATCCCGAGTATTCCGAGGAAGCGCGCAGGGCGAAGTACCAGGGCACCTGCATCCTGTGGCTGGTCGTCGGACCTGACGGTCGTGCGCACGACATGAAGGTTTCCCGTACGCTCGGCTTGGGCCTCGATCAGAAGGCCATTGAAGCGGTCCGCCAGTGGAAATTCGAGCCGGCGATGAAGGATGGCAGGCCGGTAGCGGTTCAGATCAATGTCGAAGTGAATTTCCGGCTGTACTGATTCGTGTAGCCCGGCCGCCTTCGACCGGGACGCAGAAACAGCGAAAGGGAGAAGCGAACCTGCTTCTCCCTTTTAAACTTTTCGTTACTCGTTACTTTCCCCCATGCGCAAACAGCCGGTGCATGTTCTCCGCCGCCGGACGCGAGCAGCACTCTCCCGGTGGGATGGTCGCGCCATGCGGACACGTTTTCGGATGTCCGAGGAACGAGCAGATCCGCTCCGTCGCCTCGGGACTCAGCACATGTTCGAACTTGCAGGCCTGTTCTTCGACTTCGGTTTCATCCTGCATGCCGAAACTCTCGGTGAACAGCCGCTCCGCCAACCGGTGACGACGGATCACATCCGCCGCGCGCTTCCGGCCCCGCTCCGTGAAGTCCACCATCGTCGTACCGTCGGCAGGAATGTTGCCGCTGTAGATCAACACGTCGTGACACGGGTTGGCGACATGCTTGTGCCCATGAGGCGCTGCCGGATGCGGACGCACGGTCACCAGGTCCAGCTCCGCCATCCGCTCAATCGCAATCGACATGGGCAGCGTGCCCGGCCCGTGCACTTCCATGCGCTCCACTTCGGCCGGCTCGCCGTGCTCCTGCAAGACCCAGATTTCTTCCAGCACCTCGTCGAACTGTTCGTCGTCCCTGAGCAAGAACGATTCGCTGTGCGCGATTTTTCCGTGATGCAGCTCGATCCGCCGGTCCGCCATGCGCGCTACCACCGGATCGTGGGTCACCATCACGATGGTCCGTCCCTGGGCGTGCAGGTCGCGCAGCAGACGCATGACAATCTCTTCGTTCTGTGCGTCTAGGTTGCCGGTCGGCTCGTCGGCCAGCACGATCTTGGGATCGTTGATCAGCGCGCGCGCGATGCACACCCGCTGCTGCTCGCCGCCCGAAAGGTGCGCCGGCAAATGGGCCGCGCGATCGCGTAATCCGACACGTTCCAGCGCATCGAGCGCTTCCTTCTCGTCGGTCATGCTGTGGAAGTACTGCGCCAGCATGATGTTTTCCAGGGCGGTGAGGTAGGGAATCAAGTGGAACTGCTGAAAGACGAACCCGATCTTCTCCGCCCGGACGCGGTTCAGTTCCGAGCCGGAAATATCGGCGACATTCTCGCCGTCGAGCCAGATCTCGCCCGATGTCGGCCGGTCCAGGCACCCGATCAGGTTCACCAGCGTTGATTTCCCCGATCCCGATGGTCCCATCATGGCCAGCCACTCGCCCGGCTCCACGTGCAACAAGACCGCGTCCAGCGCCTTGATGACGCCGCCGCCGTCTTCCTGGGCCGGGTACTGCCGGCTTACATTGACGAGCCGTATCATCTCACTCTCCCCTCAGGATCGTAGCCGGCTGCACCCGCCGCAACATGCTGATCGGCAGCACCGCCGAGAGCAGCGCCACCGCGACGCTCCCCGCCAGCACCGCCGGGAACACGCTCCACCGCGGCTGCACCGCGGCATGGAAATTTGCGTGGCCGATCCATGTCGCCACGCCGATGCCAATGGCGAATCCGGCGACCGCGCCCGCCGCGCCCAGCAGCGCCGCTTCCGCGGCAAAGAAGCCGTTGATCAACTTTTCCGACGCGCCCAACGCCTTCATGATCGCGAAATCGCGCCGCCGGTCCAGCACCCACGTCGTCAACGTCGCCAGCACGCACAGAATTGCCGTCACGATAATGATCGCAATCGCCGCCAGCAGCGCCGCCCGCGTCTTCCCCAGCACTCGCGCCTCGCCTTCCACGATCTGGCGCACCGCGCGGACTTCCGAACCCGGCAGGGAAGAGGACAGCGAACGCAACGTCGCATCGATCTCCGCCGTCGAACCGCTGGCGCCAATCTCGATCGAGGACGCATGCACTCCCGTCCACTTTTCGAACTCGCCGAGGTCGAGATACACGCGGCTGTCTTCCGCCGCGCCGGTCCGCAACATCCCGCTCGTCGCAAACTGCTGCTCGCGACCGTCGAAGTCCAGCTTGAATGATCCGCCGCCGACTGCTTGCAGAGCTTTGACGCCGACGAGCGCTTCGACCGGTTTATTTCCGCTACCTGGTACCTGGTACTCGGCACTGCTGACCGCCCACCAGGAATTCAGTTTCCGCACCCGCTCAAAATCCGTTCCCGCCACCACGATGGGCGCTCCCTCTTTCGTCCTCGCCACCGCATACGCGAAGGGCACTGCGATTCCTTTTCCGCCCAGCACCCGCTCTACGTTCGTCAGCGCATCCGCCGGCAGCGGTTTTCCCTCGGGCGCCACGACGACGATATTCGCACCATAATTCCGGAATTCCTTGCGCAACTTGGCCTGCACGTCCATGTACAGCGTCATCATGGCGGTCGCAACCGTCGCCGCCACCACCACGGCCATGAGTGCCGAGGCCGCGCGTCCCGGCTGCACCAGCGCCGCCCGCATCAGCATGCGCACGAACATCCCCGTCCCGCTGCCTTGGCGTTTGATCATGCGTCGCCTCGCAATACCATCACCGGATCGAAGCGCATCGCCTTCCGTATCGAGGCCGCGCTCCCCGCGAAGGTCACAAACATCGCCAGTCCGATCACGATCGGGAAGAGCACCGGTTGGATTGCGATCCTCGACTGGAACACCCACTGCCCGATCTGTTGCGCCATCAGGTTCCCGGCCAGATATCCGATCGCGCCGCCGATCAGCGCCAGCAACGCCGCTTCGGCGAAAAAGATCGACGCCACCGACAAGTTTCCCGCGCCCAGCGCCTTCATCAGCCCGACCTCGCGCCGCCGCTCGAAGATTGCCGTCGCCATCGCCGCACTCACCGCCAGCGCCGACGCCAGCAGTGCCGCCAGCGTTACCAGAAGCATCAGCCCGCGGATCTTCTCCAGCACCGTCCCCTCGTTCTGAGCGACCTGCCGGATCTGCTCCGCGTGCGAGTGTGGGATCGCCTCCTGCAACTGGTACGCGATCGAGTTCACGTATGGCGAGCAGTACCAGCGGTCCCACAGCTCCGGATTGCTCTTCATGCTGTCCGGATTGCGCCGCGCCAGTTCGTCCTCCGGCTTGGTCAGAGCGCTCACGTACACCCGCTTTACCGCGCCTGCGCGCCCGAGAATCTGCTGTGCCACCGCCAGCGGGGCGATGATCTGCAAGTCTTCGGCGCCGCCGGATGACAGAATTCCGGTGACCCTGAGCTCGCGTCCGCCGACAACCAGCGTGTCGCCAGTCTTGCGATTCGTCTCCGCCGCCAGCTTTTCGCCGATCAGCACTTCATTCGACGCGTCCTTCGGCCACGCGCCGTTCACCTTCCAGTAGGGATAAACGGTTTGCACGCCGGTCTGATAAGCATCGTTGCCGTACTTGAAGTCTTTGTTGAAATACGTCCCGACCAGCGCCACCTGCTTGCCGTCGACCGTCACATTGACCGGCAGCATCGGCGCGAAGCCCACGATGTTGTGCCGCCAGAACATGCCCTTGATGTTCGGCAGGTCCGCTTCTTTCAGGAACGCGCCGTCGCCCGCCGGCTTCAGGTTCACGCCACCGATCTCGACGTCCAGCGTGTCCGCGTCCGGCGTGACCACCAGGTTCGCGCCATACGTACGCAGCTCGCGGTTGATTTTGTCGCCGATATCGGTCGCCACCGCGATCATCGCCGTCGCCACCGACACGCCGAGCGCGATCGCCACGCCCGCCAACAGCTTGCGCCGCCGCTGCCGCCGAAATGATTCATATACGACGCGAATGAACATTTAAGACCTGGGCGCCCCACACAGTCCTGGGTAGGCTACTTCTGAAACCACTTCGCTCCCGCCTGCAAATCCGTCTCACTAATCGTCACCGTATCTCCCGACGCGCTCGATTTCAGCGGAATTGGATTGCATCCGCCGGGCTCGCCCACCGACTGCGGATTGATCGGGGCCGCACAGTTCTTGCACACGATTCCGTTGCCGCTCTTGTAGAAACCAACCGGCCCGCAGATTTCGCACGCGTCGAACAGGCTCGCGATCTTTCCGTCCGGCTTCTTGTACAGCCAGAAGCGCACCTCGGTCTCGCCCAATCGCACCCGGTAGCGATGAAGGTCATCATCGGACACCTGCGCCACCGGGATGTGCACCTCGTGGTTCGTGAACGTCAGCTCCATCGCCGGAGACAGCGCGCTGGTGCTCTTGGCGTAGATAAACTGTGCGGTGACCAGGAAGATGAACACGAACGAGCTGGCGTAAACCGCCGCCGCCCAGCGGCGCTCCCGCTTGGCCGTCCACACGGCCTTGCGGATCTCCGCCTTGGTCGCGTCCGCCGGAATCACCGCCTGCCGCCGCCGGTATTCGAACAGGATCATCATTCCCGCCAGCGCCAGGATGGTCACGAAGAAGAACAGGTCGTTGCGAACGATCGGCCCGATCAGCGCCATCTCCTGTTTCGAGGAGGGAAGCACGCCGTTTTCCGACAGCTCATGCAGCCCCGAGATCAGCAACTGGAATGCAACGAAGAACAGGATGACGGTGGTCACTTTGAAGAACTTTTGCAGGTTCACGCGCACGCTGCCCTTGACGAACGTCACCCCGAACAGCACCGCCAGTGCGACGCCGATCAGGGTGCCGAGAAAACTCATCAGTTCAGTGGAGTTCAGCGAGACCGCGCTCAGGATCAGGACCGTCTCCACGCCTTCGCGCAGCACCATCAGGAAGACGAACAGGAACAGGCCCAGCCGCGAGCTCTTCGCTGCCATGCTTCCGACCTTGCCTTCGATCGCACCCTTCAGCTTGCGGCCGGTCCGCATCATGAAGACGATCATCGTCACCACGAAGACGGCCGCCACCAGCATCACCCAGCCTTCGAAGATGTCCTGGTTGAACTTGAGGCGCGAGAGCACCACCGCCACGCCGATGCTTCCCGCCGCGGCAGCGCCGAGGGCGGCATACACCGGCTGGCGCAGTTCCGGCCGCCCGATCTTGTTGATATAGGCCAGCGTAATGCCCACGATCAGGGCGGCTTCTACCCCTTCCCGCAGCGTGATAATCAGGGCCTCAAGCATGGAGTTGTGGGCCGCCTACGTTCTGAAAGTGAAATTCATTTTCATGAGTACTTCCATGATACGTGGCGCCCCGGGCAGGGTCAACGCAACTCGTCACGCTTGTTTGTGATGTGTGTCACACCGCCGAACCGGTTGCCGCAGCACCCCGTACCGCCGCCGAAAGGCCATTGCCTACAGCCGCTTCAAAAAGCTCTTGGCCGCCACCAACTCCGGAAACAGCTTTTCCTCAGCCTGAAACTGGGGCGGATGCACGCACCTTCGCCCGGAGCGCACCTTTACCGGATGCTTCAGGTGCAGCATCTCGTGGTACACGATGTACTCGATCGCGCACCTCGGCACCGGTGGCTCGTCAAACACCCGGCTCACCACGATCGCATTGTGGGCGGGATCGTAGTGCCCGAGCGCATTGCGCGCATGGCTTCGGCTCCACGTCATTTGCGGCCGCCCCAACAGCCCGTGGAAGAACCGCGTATTCAACTCGTCGAAGATCTGTTCCAGGTCGTACACATGTCCGCGTGCCGTGTCGATCTGCTTGCGCCCGCGCACCTGCCGGATCAACTCCGCCTTGTTGCGGACCGCCTTGCCGGTGACGTGGTCGCGATAGCGCTTATTCAGCCGGCTGTCGATGGGCTTCCGATAGAGCTTGGCCACCAGGATGTGCGCGATGGCATGCAATACGTCGTCCGTCGCGCCTTCCAGCAGGTCCGACACTCGCGCCAGCACCCGTCCCTGGCGCACGCGGATGGTGTTATTGATGTTGGAGAATGGATAGAAACGCGCCTCGAATTCCGGCATCGGCGCCCGCGGCCGCAGTTCGCGATACGCCTGCTGAAAAATGGGCACCAGTCGGGGAGACATCTCCTCCGATTGTACCTACTTCTTTTTCTTTTCATCCTTGAGCGCGGTTTCCAGGTCTTGGAGTGCCTGACGCGCGTTGTCCAGGCTGCTGTTGACCGCTTCGGTGGCATTTTGCAGGACGAAGCTGTACTCGCTGAGTTCCTTCGGCGCCGCCTTCTGCTCCTTCAGCGCCCGCAGCTTCGCTTGAAAACTTGTGTGCGACTCGATCACATTCTTGAGCGACTTCCGGATGTCCGACTTCTTTTCGGTGTAGTCGTCGATGTTGTCGTCCAGCTCGTCGATCAGCGACGTGAAGTCCTCAAGCAAATCGTGGACCTGTTTGCCTCGTCCTGTCGCCAGCCGCGCATCAGCTTCCATCTGTTCGATCGTCACCAGGCGCGCCTGGATGAACTTGAGCAACAACTTGATCCGCTGGTCGGGCTCCTGCGCCAGTTCGCGTATCTGGTCGGACTCGTCTTCGGTGAGCGGATCTCGCTTTTGCGCGACCGAAGGCATAACCGTCGCGGCCAGCAAGAGGGCGGGGAATATGAATCGTAGCGCTCTCATATCACTTGAACATGCGGAACAGCAGATCGTTCCGCGCCGCCTCCAGTTTCTGTACCCCGTCCACCACCGGCGGACGCGAATCGACTTCGACCGATTTCCCGATTCCGTCCAGCCGGTCGGCTATCTTGCGCAGGGCAATCTCGGTTTGCTTCATGCGCTTGCCGGTATTGGTTGCTTCCTTGGCGGCGCGCACTCCGTAATCGACCACGTCCGCCAGCGCCGCCTGTGCCCGGTCCACGTTGCCGGCGGAGTACGCCTCGTCGGTGACCTTCAGTTGACGCTCGGCGATCTCGGTCATCAGCTCGATCTGATGCTTGCCCTCGGCGGTTTCGGCGCGCGCCTTGAGTTGCTCGAGCGTGTCCTTCTTGTCCGCCGCGGCCCCCAGCGCCACCGCCAACAGCACAACGATTCCGGCGATTCGTCTCATGTCCCCTATTTCTTTTTCGGATCGATGGCGATCAAACGATGGCGCGCCTGCCATTCCTGGTCAGGATACTTCCCATTCGACGCTGCCAGGAAGTCCCGGTAGCTGTTCGATGCGTTGACCTTATCGCCCAGGTGGTCCAGTGCCGTCGCCCGCAGAAACAGCGTATACGGATTTTCCGGCACAAATTTCACCCTGGCGTCGAGTGCCTTCAACGTCAACGCGTAATTCTTGTTCTCCGACGCGGCGGAGGCAAGGTCAGCGTACGCCTCGCTCAAGTCGCCCTTCAACTGCACTGCCTGGATGAACTCCTGCTGTGCTTCCGGAAATTTCCTCTGCTGCAGCAGCGCGGACCCGAGCCCGTGATGCATTTCCGCATCCTTGGGCGATTTCTCCAGCAACCAGCGGAATTGCGCCTCCGCCTTGTCGTATTGCTTGTCCTGCAGGTACAGCCACGCCAGTTGGCCCGGCGCCTTTGGATCGCCGGGCGCCAGCTTCAGCGCCTCTTCAAATTCCGTGATTGCCTCGGCCCGGCGGTGCAGCTCCAGCAGCACGCGGCCGAGTTGCACGTGCGCGCTCGCGGTCTGTACAGCCCGGCCGCCCTCGGCCGGAGCGGCCTGTTCCGCGATCGCCAAATACCTCCGCAGCGCCTGTTCCGCTTCCTCCATGCGCTGCGTTTCCATGTAAACGTTTGCCAGTCCCGCCGCGGCCTCCACCGACTTCGGGTCCAGCCGCGCCGCCGCCTGGTATTCCTTTTCTGCAGTGGCGAAATCTTTCGCTCCATCCGCAATCAACGCCGCCGACAGGTGTGGTCCCGGATCGTTGGGGAGCAACTGCGAGACCTTCGCATACGCCTCCAACGCTCTCTTCGGATCTGATTTCCGCAGGAGTTGTCCCAGCGCCAGCCAGGCGTGCGCAATGTTCTCGTTGGCGTTCGACGTCGGCTTCAGCGCCGTCGCCGCGCGCAAATACTTTTCCGCCGACGCATCGCCGGCCTGCGCCAGTATCAGTCCCAGGTTAAGGTTGGATTCGAAGACGTCCGGCTTGGCCGCCACCGACTTCCGGTACGCGTCCATCGCTTCCTGCTGCCGGCCGGTGATGTTGTACACGAATCCCAGGTCGTACCAGGCCCGGTAATTCTGCGGGTCCGTCTGCACTGCCTGTTGCAGCGCTTGTTCCGCGGCGGGGAAATCCTTCTTGTCGATTGCGGCTTCGGCACGCGCCAACGAGTCGTCCGCGATGCGCGTCCGCCGCACCGTTTTGCCCGACTGCGTAACCCGGCCGCCGGGTGCCCCACCCTGACCGATTTTGGAAGGGTGGGATTTGGCCTGTGCGCCTGTTGCCAAGCACAGCGCCAGCACTGCCACGCTGATCGCTTTATCGGTTGCCGTTCCCATTGCCCTTGTCGGAACTTTTTCGAGCCTTCGCCGTCCGCGCTCCAGCGCCGCGCTTGGTGGCCCGCGCCGCCGGTGGACGCTCCGCCAGAACTACTGCTTCCTGCTCCTCTTGTGAGTCCCCGTTTCCCGGTAAGATGCGCGCCAGCCACTGGCCGGTGTATGACTTTGCATTCTTCGCGATTGCCTCCGGCGTGCCCACCGCCACTACGTGACCGCCGCGCTCCCCGCCTTCGGGCCCCAGATCGATGACCCAGTCCGCCGCCTTGATCACGTCCAGGTTGTGCTCGATCACCAGGATCGACCCGCCCGCATCGATCAGCCGCCGGAACGCCGCCAACAGCTTGCTGACATCATCGAAGTGCAGGCCGGTCGTCGGCTCGTCGAACATATAGAGCACGCGCGGACGATGCCGCTTCTCCTCGTCCTTATGTGCCGCGAAATCGCGCGCCCGCGATTGAAGGTGGGCCGCCAGTTTGATGCGCTGCGCCTCGCCGCCGGACAGCGTCGTTGCCGATTGTCCCAGCCGCAAGTATCCCAACCCGATCTCATCCAGAACGCGCAGCTTCTCCGTAGTCTTGGGCGCCTCGCGGAAGAATTGCAGCGCCTCGCGCACCGTGAGATTCAGCACTTCGAAAATGTTTTTGCCGCGGTACCGGACATCCAGTACCTCGGGCTTGAAGCGCGCGCCCTTGCACTCCTCGCAAATCAGTTCCACATCGGCGAGGAACTGCATCTCGACCGTGACCGTCCCGTCTCCCTGGCAGGTCTCGCAGCGTCCGCCGGGGATGTTGAACGAGAAGTGCCCGGCCGCGAACCCGCGCTTCTGCGCCTCGGGCAGGGAAGCGAACAATTCGCGGATACCGTCGAACGCCTTGATGTACGTCACCGGGTTCGACCGCGGCGTGCGTCCGATCGGCGACTGGTCCACCAGGATCACGTCGTCAATCAACTCCGCGCCCTTGATGTTCTTGAACCCGCTCGCGCCCGCCGTGTTGCCGTTCGACTGCTTCTTCGCCTCCATCAGCGCGTAGTACAGAACGTCGTGCACCAGGGTGGACTTGCCCGAGCCCGACACGCCGGTCACTGCGACGATCATTCCCAGCGGAAAGGTGATGTCGAAACCCTTCAGGTTGTGCGCCCGCGCACCTTCAAGCGTTACTTTAAGAGGTCCGGCTTTCCTGCGGTTCTGCGGGATTTGTATGTGCAGCTCGTCGTTCAGGTAACGCCCGGTCAGCGACGCCGGTGTGTGCTTGATCTCGTCGTAGGTTCCCACCGCCACTACCTTGCCGCCGTGCTCGCCTGCGCCCGGCCCAAGATCCAGTATCCGGTCGGCGGCGCGCATGATCGCCGGATCGTGCTCCACCACCAGGATGGTGTTCCCCAGGTCGCGCAGGTCGTACAGGATCTTCACCAGCCGCTCGGTATCGCGCGAGTGCAGCCCGATCGAAGGCTCATCCAGCACGTACAGCGTTCCCACCAGTCGCGACCCCAGCGAAGTCGCCAGTTGGATTCGTTGCGCCTCACCGCCCGATAGTGTCGACGCCAGCCGGTCCAGTGTCAGGTACTCCAGCCCAACGTCATTCAGGAAGCGCAGCCGGTCGCGAATCTCGATCAGCAGCTTGTCCGCGACCTCCGCCTCTGCTTCCGTCAGCGCCAGCGTGTTGAAGAACTCCGCCGCCTGCTCCACGGTCATCGCGCACACGCGGCAGATGTCCTTGCCTGCGATCTTTACGTGCCGCGCTTCCGGACGCAACCTCGCCCCGCCGCACGTCGAGCACACCGAATATCCGCGGTACCGGCTCAGGAAAACCCGCACGTGCAGTTTGTATTTCTTGCGCTCCAAGTGATTGAAGAAGCCGCGCACGCCCCAGAACTTGCCGTCGCCATCAATGATGACGCGCTGCTGCTCCGCTGCGAGTTCGTTCCACGGCACGTCGAGCGGGATGTCGGCGGATTTCGCGTAGCGCTTCAGTTCGTTGTTGAGCGGCTTGTATTTCGGCTTCGTCCAGGGCTCAATCGCGCCCTCGGCCAGCGTTTTACCTTTGTCGGGGATCACCAGGTCAATGTCGAAATCAATCGTGTTGCCGAACCCCTGGCAGCGCGGGCATGCGCCGAACGGGTTGTTGAACGAGAACAGCCGCGGCTCCGGCTCCTCGTAGCGGATCCCGCACTTCTTGCACTCAAACCGCTGGTTGAACCTCAACCGTTGGGGTGCCCCACCCTGACTTGTGTTGGAAGGGTGGGGAATGTCTCTGTGTTCTTCTGCGGTGATCTTTTCTTCGTGTTCCTTCGTGTCCTTTGTGGTGAGTATTTCTTCAGGACGCCGTGCGACCTCGAAAACCACTTCTCCCGCTTCCCGGTACGCGATCTCGACCGCATCCACAATTCGCGCCCGCGATTCCGCCGATACCACGATGCGGTCCATCAATACCCACAGCGGTTCTGCGAAATTGATGTCCAACAACGACTCCGGGGTTGAGAACTCGAAAATCCTTTCGCCCTGCCACAAGCGGTTGAAGCCCCGCTTGCGCAGTTCAAACAGCGTCGCCCGGAGCAGGTCCGATTCTGCCAGCTTCGCCGCCTCCGGCTCAGCCTTCTTGTTGCGGGTGCCCCACCCTTTCGCCCGCTTTTGGCGAAGGGTGGGCTCGGCTATCTCAATCGACGCTCCCTCCGGCGGACGCACCGGGAACAACACGTTCAACCGTGTGCCTTCGCCGAGTGCGATCACCGCAGCGGCGACCTCATCCACCGTATCTTTCTTTACCTCGGCGCCGCACTGCATGCAGTACGTCCGCCCCACGCGCGCAAACAGCAGCCGCAGGTAGTCGTAGATTTCGGTTGCCGTGGCGACCGTCGATCGCGGGTTACGCGTCGTGTTCTTCTGCCGGATCGCCACCGCCGGCGCGATGCCATCGATCAGGTCCACATCCGGCTTCTCAATCCGCTCCAGGAACTGCCGCGCGTAGGCCGACAGCGACTCCACGTACCTCCGCTGTCCCTCGGCATAGATGGTGTCGAAGGCGAGCGACGACTTGCCCGATCCCGACACTCCCGTGACCACCGTCAGCCGGTTGTGCGGGATCTCGAAATCGATATTTTTGAGGTTGTGTACGCGGGCGCCGCGGACAACGATGTTATCGCTCGACATCAGGAAAACCGGTGCATCCCCGCTCGAATCCATCACCGGGCGTACATACGCGTTCGACGGGGTTGCTGAATCTTTCGATTATAGAAGGAAATTCAGAGCAATGTCATGCCGAGCGGAGCGTTCGGTTTTGAAAACCAAAAACGGTTTCATCCCAGCGCTATCACCGCAAACACATACACCCACAGCATCCCCATGAAGTGCCAGTACCACGCGGCGACGTCCACCACCACGCGCTTGCGCTGCAGCGGACGCGGCAGGAAACCGGTCAGTACCGCGTAACCCAGGGCCAGCACTCCACCGAGCAGGTGCAGCGCATGCAGCCCGGTCAACAAATAGAAAAACGAGTTGGCAGGATTCGACGCCAGAAGATACCCACGCTGCGTCAACTGCCGCCACGCCAGCGCTTGACCGGCAAGGAATGTCAGGCCGAGGAGTGCCGTTACTCCTACCCACGGCACGCGCCACCCACGCTCAGCCGCGATGCCCGGCAACGCCGTGATCGGCGCCACCACCGCCTGCTCGAACGCCTGCCGCCGCCCCTTCTCGATGGTGAAGCTGCCCAGCAGCAGAATCGCGGTGTTCAACAACAGCAGGCCATAGGGAAGAGGAATGGGCGTCCAGTCGCTGATGTAATTGCCCGTCCGTGGGTCCAGACGCTGGATGTGGTGGCGGAAGAGGAACGTGCTGCTGAAGGTGATGAACAGCATCACCACCGACACCATCCCGACCATCAGTCCCAAGCGGTAGCGCTGCAAACGCTCGCCGAAGTCCGGGGCATCGTCGCGGCCGCCGTCGCCTCCGCCGCCATACTGCGGAAAATCGATGACCGGCGGACGTCCGCCCCCGCCCACCCTTGGGCGCAAGTCTCCCTCTCTTCGGTTCCGGATTGGCGTGATCGTCGCCATGAATACGACTCGGAGCGCCGGCTTCCTGCCGGCGGCGGCTTTTGCCAGAAGGCTATCACAACATAATGTGATAACGCTCAACTCCCGAGGTGGGCCAGGGAAAACGGAAAGGGCCGGCATTGCTCCCGGCCCACTGAAACTGAAACTCGAAACTGAAACCGCTCTTACGTTATAGGATAATGACCGGCCAAATGAATTAAGGCGAAAAAGTCCTTTGCTTTTATGAGTTTCACTGGACGGTCGCCATCCGCCAACGCACGGAGGGAATCGGCCCTATGCCAAGTTACGACAGCAGTGACGAACGCCAGGATTGGAACCGGCGCTACAGCGACGGCTCGCATGCCAGCTTCGAGCCCGACCCCTTCCTCCTCAGCGCCTATGACGATTTCATCCAACCGCTTTTTCCGAAGAGCGGCTCCGCGCTCGACATCGCCGGCGGCACCGGCCGCCACGCCATCTGGCTCGCCGAGTTGCGCTGGAAAGTCACCGTGGTTGACATCTCCGAAGTCGCCTTCAAGAAAGCCAAGCAGAAAGCCGACGAGCGCGACGTCAAAATCAATTTCCTCGTCCGCGACCTCCGCTCCTTCGATCCCGGGGAAGAGAAGTACGACCTCGTCGTCGTTTTCTTCTACCTCCAGCGCGATCTCTATCCCTCACTGGTGAAAGCGCTCAAGCCCGGCGGCCTGCTCGTTTACAAGACCTATACCGAAGAACACAAGACACGCCACGCGCGCACCATCCGTCATCCCGAGTACTACTTGCAGCCGAACGAACTTCTCCATACTTTCCTGCGCCTCGACATCCTGCACTATCGCGAGACGGTCGAGGAAAAAGGCCTGGCCGAACTCGTCGCCCGCAAGCCGAAGTAGGGAGTGTCGGACGCCGATGGCCGTGGGTCTTGTGCAGTAATTCTTTCCCGCGCCC
>Ga0097691_1000444_pt1 | contig 36319 bp, 28 predicted proteins | sample NGESurdeep072012_8_FD_72858 | JGI IMG/M metagenome (GOLD analysis project Ga0097691, IMG submission 72858) | Arctic peat soil microbial communities from Barrow, Alaska - NGEE Surface sample 210-1 deep-072012 | ecosystem: Environmental > Terrestrial > Soil > Wetlands > Peat ... | reverse complement strand
CGAACGTTGCAGCTGACAAGCACTTTTCGGATGCGGCTTCGCCGCAATGGTGGTAGTGTGCTTGCAGCTGAACTTGGGCGTTAGGTAGCCATAGTAAAGTTCTGAGGATGATTCATGCGCGCTGTCAAACTGCCTCTCGTTGTTATTGCTTTCGCTTTGTTTCCTTCGGAGAGTCCTGCGCAACAGGATCAACCCACCAAGGCAAATGCTCTGCGCGGCTGCTGGAAACTAGAAGTGGGCACTTTCCAAGTGAGTGAGTCCACTCACGTGGATAGAGGCCAGACAACGCTACCGCAATTCATCCGGCTTGATACAGCTGGCGGCCGTTCGTTTTTTGATAGGCCAATGGGTCGCTTGGTTCGTGCGCTCCCCGGAAAGACTGATACATATTATCGGGACGGGTACTATACGTTTCCTCACCCCGATACTGTTAGCATCCATTGGACGAACGGTTTTGTCGGGATGACGATGACATTTCCATTCGACACGGTCGTGATGCGCGGTCGCGCCCAAGCATGGACCGACTACGGGGGTTCCGAGCACGCCCCAATCACGATGCGACGAAGTCAGTGCCCGAGCTGAAATATCTCGCGCATGCTACCTAACGGTAGTTGCAGCAGACGAGCGCGTAATAGTCGTTGGGTTGGGCGCGTTTCGAGCCTTTTGCGAATGCGAGAAGCAATTCGCTTCTTAAGTAGTGCGCTCGCAGCTGAACATGGGCGTTAGGCATCGATCCGGCAGTGGAACCCAACGAACGCGAAGCTCACGAATTGCTAGCGGAATTCCGGCGCCTCGGCGTGGTGACGCCGGAGGAGTTTGCCTCTGCCCGCCCGCGAGTGCGTCCCATCGGACCGCTCGTGCGGATGATGCCACGCGACATGACTGCGATTCTTCGGCGTTTGCCCAACAACGCAGGGCCGGTCGCCGTCCGCGATCTTTCCGAGGCTGCGTTGGCTGAGTATCACGGATTTCCGATCCTCCAAGCCGATGCCTAACGAACGCTGAAGCTGACAAAGGAGCTATTGATGGTGCTTGCTCCGCGCGCACTCTTATATGTTCCTTTGCAGCTTAGCTATGGCGTTAGGCGGACGGATATGCGCTATAGCAGTTGGGCTTTCGCCGCGGTTTTGTTTGTCGTGATGGGTTGTATTCATCGGGACCCGAACGCGTCCGTATTGTCTCCCCTTGGCGAGTCCGTCGGTAAAGGGGTTCTTGGTGATTCGATTCCGCCCCAGTTTATCGGATTCACTGATGATTTGACGGAGTCGGTGTTCAAGAACTTAGCTCGCAGCGGACGCTACCAGATTGCTCCCCGTGGCACCCATTTACTCTGTCCGTCGAATCAGACCCCGGGCCAGCACGGTTATGTGCTTGGGACACACGTGGACACATTAATGGGAGACAGTGCTCTGGTGACAATGAGCTGGTCTTGCACTCGACCCAATCAAAGTATGGAGCAAACCGGGGTCTATTTGCTCCGTCGTCGACACGGAAAATGGCAAATCGAAAGGGCTCTTGGCGGCGGAATCGGCGTATTAGTTATCGCACCGCGACGCCGCCTAACGAACGTTGCAGCAGACGAGCGTGCGTGCTAATGAACAATGATGATCGCCATTCGCCTTGGTCGACCACTCAACTTCTTGGGCGCTCTTTTAGTCGATCGCTCGCAGCTGAACTAAGGCGTTAGGTAGCGAAAAGCCTTTTCAACGTGAGGACGAGCACGCCGGAGTTTATACGTCGAATCATTCGCGATGTACGCCTCACCGTTCCAGCAGGCCTATTGTTCGGAGCGATGTGGTCTGCCATCGCGCTTGTGATTTACGTCTTCGGGGGCAATAGACCGTTGGGGCACCTTCAGGTCTCCCTAGTCCGCGCAATTATGACTTACCTCGTCGCCGGTGGATTGGCTGGTTTGTTAATTGGGCTGGTCCTTCCCCTGACACGATGGATGCTCGGCGCGGCATTGCTGGCCTTCGTCGTGGCATTCGTCATCTGGTTCGTAATCGGCTGGTCTACCAGTCCGGACGATCCAATGCTGGACATTTTGAAATCGAGCGCTCTACTCGGAGCAGCGTTCGGGCTGCCAATGGGAATCGGTTTTTGGTATCAAGCACGCCATTACGATCGAAGTGGGAAGTGGACATGACGGGAATTCGAGCAGCGCTAGTTCCGCTCGGTGTCGCTGCCTAACGAACGTTGCAGCAGACAAGCACTTTTCGGATGCGACTTCGCCGCAAGGGTGATAGTGTGCTTGCAGCTGAAGTAGGGCGTTAGGCAGACAACCCCTCTTACTGGTGCTGTCCAGAGTGCGCATTCCTCAGATTTCCTTGCTGGCCGCCGCCGTATTCCTCGACGCGTCCGCGCTTCACGCTCAGCCTTCCATTGTAATCACACGCCCGCGATCGACACCGGGTGACATCGTCGGCGTTCGTGTGATGGATCTGGACCGGCACTTGGTGTTTCGCGTTTACTTTGACAGCGCTAGTCGAGCTGTGGCCCTGACGGCTATCCCCGTGATTGCCGATATGTACGCGACGCTTTCCCAAAGCGTGGGTGCAGATCCAGCTAAGGTAGAGTGGGCCGCGGTCGCTTTCGTCAGGGACACCGGATATATACCGCCGCGCAACGCTGGCGAGGTCCGCTGGAGTGTGACTGTTGAACCGTCGGGCCTGCTTGGAGCTCGAGGAGAAACCGATCTATATCTCACCCTTCCCCACGAACAGGTTCATTCAATTCAGAATTCCCTGAGCGAAGGCGTTCCGCGCTGGTTTCAGGAAGGCCAAGCCGAGTGGGCTGGCCTTCGCGTTACTGACCGCTTGCGTCCTTCGCTCGGCACAAGGAAACGTCGGGAAGATGCCGCGGCTTATGCGAGCTTACCCCGACACCTTGCGCGCTGGGGCAGCGTCAGCGTCAAACGGGAGGCAATCTTGCGCCAGATGACACCCGAACAACGCGCTCAGCAAGCGCAGGATTCGACATATATGCCGCCAGGTCCTTGGACGTTTGGCCCATCAGACTTCATCAGCGATGAGTCCGAAGCTGCCGCACGTTATGGGGCCGCCCTTGCCCTCTTTTCCGAGCTTGAGGGTGCACGCGGTTCAAATCAGCTTGTTGACTGGTACCACCGGCTGTGGGACGAGCCGAAACCTCTGACAACGGAATCGTTGACCGCATCGATTCGAGAGCATTTCGGTTTGGATATCGCACCACGCCTTCGTTGACCGTGCTGCCTAACGTACGTTGGAGCCTGTCAGCCCGCGGCAGCTGGACGACGCTTCGCTCCCGTCGCCCGACACTGCCCGCCCAGTGATGTCGAGCGGCGCCGACTGCAGCGTCAGCGTGATCGCGGAATTGAAGTGGTCGACGATCTCCGTCGCCAGCACCATCGCGCTGTAGAGGGAGATCCCGCGAAAGCGTTAGACATACAACAGGCCTTCATGAACTCTGTCCTTCGGATATTTGCATTTGGGCTAGTGACGCTCGTTCCCGTCAGAGTCACGGGTCAAACCTCTTCTTATGCTGATTCGCTCGAATGGGCGCGCTATCAGCCAGGTTCCCTTGGAGCCATTATCCGCCAAAAAACGCCGGTCTGGCTGAGCGGAATTCCCGCAAAGGGAACGACGTTCGCCGTCGGTGCGCGATATCCTACCCGAGCACGAGTCGTGTTTCTTGGAAAGACTCGGCCAATGCCGTCGACCCGGACGCAGTTCATTGGCGCCTGGGTTCGGTCCCAGCTGCGAATGGACAGCGCGAGTGTTCTCGCTCTATACAAACGCGAAGTGTTGGTCCGAGAAGGCAAGCGTCGCTTCTGGCTGCCTGTCCAAGAAGTAGTTTGGGCAAACAACAAGGAACTATGGGTGCGAAATCGTCCGATCGTTGTGCTTGTGCAGCTTGTCGGCGCTCGCGTTGTTGATCGGATTCCGGATTGGGTGTTCCTGGTGATGACGGTTGAGCCGCCCCCTGATGCCTAGCGATCATTGCAGCAGACGGTCGCGGCCAAGTCATTGGGTTGTGTATGTTCAGAGTACAGTCGCCCGCAGCTGAACTAGGGCGTTAGGCAGACATCATAGACTTTGTGCAAGATTCCGTGCGCCGCCTATTTCTCGCCCTCCCGTTACTCACCGCGTGTGACGCCACTGGCCCACTGCTTCCGCCTGGGGCTAAGCGATTCGTGGCTCCCGCCGTCTACCAGCAGTGGTGGGACCTGACAGAACAATGTTCGGGCCTATCTGCAAACTTATCCGACGTCATCTGGTACCGCGTTCCAGGCACCGCCGACATTCCGTTGGGAGACGGGAGTTCGGTGAACGGCCGATGGGACGCGGTTGGAAATCGAATCATATTAGCCGGTGACTCACAGTTTGCTGGTGATCTCGTTCGTCATGAAATGCTGCACGCGCTCCTGCAGTCTGCCGGTCATCCACGTTCTGCGTTCATCGGCCGTTGCAGTGGAACGGTGGTATGCACAAAGCAGTGCATAACTGACGGTGGCCCGGCACCTCGACCTGACCCGTCCGCCCAACTTGTGAGTCCAAGCGCACTCCAGATCGGAGTTGAAGTCACACCCTCGGTGCCCGGCTCCGCCGTCAACAACGGAACGTTTATGATGTTCGTAACCGCGCAGAACACGGCCGCAAATCCGGTCATCGTGCAATTAGCGCCATCCGGAGACGCGGGCCCGAGTGCGAGCTTCAGCTACCAAATCGTGGGCAGTTCGAGCATTACGTGGTACGACATGCGGGCAGAAGTACCAGAGGTCACAAGATTCGCCGCATTCGAGGCCAAGCGTTTCATCTTCGATTTCCATATTGGCGCAGGCGATTTGCGGTATAACCAGTCTCCAGGCACCTTCCAATTCAATGGTGCCTATGGTGGGGTCTGGGCGCAAAACCCACAGACTGTCATCGTGAGTCCATGAAAGCGGCTTTCGATTTTGCTCGCCTGCCGCCTAACGAACGTTGCAGCAGACGGGCGGGTCCAAGTCGTTTGGTTGTGTATCGTATGGTAGAATCGCCCGCAGCTGAACTTGGGCGTTAGGCAGCACGCAATCGTCTCGAATCGCGATTGAAAATGCTGGCAAGATTACGCACGGCGCTCCTCCGGTGGGTACTGTCGTCGATGAAAGAAGTTCACGACGTCTCCGGCTTTCGAGTCATTGTCGACAACAAAGGGGAAGGTGTGGAAACCGCAGCTTTGCTTTCGCGGCTAGGGATATCTCTCGGTTGGATAGAGCGCTATCAGCCTTGGCGCTTGCGCAACATGAGACGGGACATCACGCAAATTCTAATTGGACCTTGGCCAAGGCGCGGCGCTTTTCTGACTGACACCGGCACGTGTGTTCTCGATCTCGCATTTCTCGTCGGACGCGAAAGTAGTCCTGCCTCAGTGGCCGCTACGCTTATTCATGAAGGTATGCACGCCCGAATTCACCGTCGCGGCATCGTGTACGATGGACCGACTAAAGGACGCCAAGAGCGGATCTGCATTCGCGCGCAGTTGGAGTTCGGTCAATCGCTGCCAGAGGAACTGGGAGCCGGAGTCATGCAAAGAGCCCGCGACCACCTCGGCTCGGAGGACGGAGACATCTCACGGGGAGTTAGTTGGACGGAGATGAGACGCAAATACCTCGACAATGCATAACCTAAAAGTCGGCTCGCGCCCGTGCACTCATCAATCCTGAAATCGGGCTTACCGTGAGCATCTTACTGGCGTCAATAATGCAGCCTCTTTCGCATATGCTTTCATGCTCTATCGTTTCGCGCGCTGCCAGGGCACTTCCGTTCCTTATGATCTTCGGATGCTCCACGAGCACCGCGCCCGGTGCGCCCCCGACAATCAGCACCGATGCCGGTCAGTACGTCGCACGTCCCTCCGGCGGGTCGGGAACGTACCAGCTCTATTCGTTTCGTTTGATCGCGACCTATCGGAACGAGCGGTCCGACACAGTCTTCCTCGCGAACTGTTTTCCCAACGTGCCTACGCCGACCTACGGGGTAGTGCTTGCTAATGGGTCGCGTTCGACCACCGTGGGATATAATCCGACTTATGCATGTGTCGGGCACGATCAGCAGATTGCGGTTCCACCTGGTCAAAGCCACACCGACACCTTGATAGTGCAAGGACCAAACATGTGGGACGGTAAAACCGGGATACCCTTTGGAATCATGGAAGGACGCTTCACGCTACTGTATCAAGCGCAAACTTGCCGAGGCGATGGAATGTGCCGACTACCTGAATCGTTCGGCCTTTCGAATCCCTTTGAAGTGACAATCGCGGCGCCATAACAGAGTAGCTCAGGTCCCATTAGCTAGCTAGAGTGCCTCACGAAATGGGGTACACAGCACGGCCGACTAGGCGGGCGGGCGAGGAAGGCGCCACCACCACCCGGTCCCGCACGTGAGATCGCGCAGCTGCAGGCACTCGAGAAGGCGCATGCACTGCTGGAAGAGGAGCACGAACTCCTAAAAAATCTGACCACCAACTCTGCTTTCGCGACATCGATGCCGACGAACATGCTGCCTCCAGCGCAGGAGTATCGCCTCGGCCCGTCCTTGTAAGAATTCGGGCTCGACCAAGTCGGCCCCCGCAACTGTTCGGGCTCATGCGACCGACGATCAGAGACGCCGCTCCGGCTAACGCACGGTGTTCACCACCCAGACAGCATCGAGCTGGCGCCCCGATCAGAATGTCTGCAAACTCTCTCGAGTGCTAGATACAAGGCAGCCGCTAACGGATACGATCCGAGGCAGCTTGAACTTTCAACCCTCACTCGCAGTCGCGGCACTACTCTTGGCAGCGTGCGCGCCCCACGCCATTAATCGAGAGGTGTCAACACCATTGGACATGCAGTCGAGGAGCTTTGCGAGCTTTCGCGACCCGGAAGGGATTACTGCAATACCCACCGTGAGTCTTAAGGACCCAATCGTTCGAGCCCATACAAAGTACCCGTCGGAACTTGAAAGCAGGCAGATCTCAGGGGCTGCCGTCGTTGCTTTCGTCATTGATACAACCGGAAGTGTTGAACCTGGAACAGTGACCTTTCTGAACGGACCGCGCCACGAATTCGCTGCCGCTGTCTGCGATGGCTTGCCGAAGTCTCGGTATCCTCCTTTCGTTATCGAAGGAAGAAAACGGCGCGTGCTTATAGTGCAGATGCACGCGTTCCTATCACAGCAATACCCCGATCCTTCAGTAGTCCCTGACGCGTTAAGCCTCCGTTCGCGGATCGAGGAAGAATTTGCGGTGACGCCGATCGTCACCGTGATAGACCGGCTTAAAGAGCTGCCGCATTGCGAAGTGAGGCAACGATGAGGACGCGCTGCCTAACGAACGTTGCAGCAGACGGGCGCGGCCAAGTCATTGGGTTGTGTATGTTCGAAGTAGAATCGCCCGCAGCTGAACTGGGGCGTTAGGCTGATCGAGACGGTGATGAAACTCTCTTCGTGGCTAGTCGTTGCTTCCGTGGTCAGCGCGCCGGCCAGCGCACAGCCAACTGGTTATCACGTCGGGGCAGCGGTCGTTCTTCCGGACTCGCTGGTCGAGGTACTCGCACGTGGCAGATTTCGCGCCTCAGTTCTCCGCGTCGCTGCGAACACGAATGATGCGCGCCTCATTGCGGCGGCAGAGCAACTCTACCCGGCTCCAGACGCGATTATCGCGACCGCGACGACCGCCAACGAACGCAATCGGCTGTTGGCGACCGCTGTCGGCGTCTCACTCAATACGCCCAAAATACCGCAACGTACGGCTGGGAGCCCAGCGGATCGATGGTGGCTCGATGCTTTCGACGAGACTTGGATCCCGTTTGCCGTAACAGCTGGTGCGGTTGACTACTATCTCGGCAGGCTGCACGACTACGCCGCAGGACGCAGCCCGTTTGGGTTCAGCGCGACCGACGGGGCAGACCATGGTTCTCTCTCTTACACTGCCAGAGTAGTCCCGAGCTCGGATCCCGGCGTCGCCTATATAGTGGAACTTGAGCTCCGGTGGGAATACTGGTGCGGTATGCTTTGCGCCATGGCATTCATACACTCTCGACGAGTGTTCTTTGACGCGGCTGGCCGAGCCGTTCGCGTAGAGGGCGACGAGCGGCCGGAGGTCGGGGTATCATGACGATGAGCACAGGACACGACGGCCTAACGAACGTTGCAGCGGACAAGCACTTTTCGGATGCGGCTTCGCCGCAATGGTTGTAACGTGCTTGCAGCTGAACTAACGCGTTAGCTGGACATAATAACGCTTGACGGTAATACCGTAACGCGTTATGGTTATGGGTGATTAAAAGCTTCGGGGATCGGGACACGGAGCGCCTGTTCAGCCGCGAGCCCGCTAGGCGTTTTCCGGCAGACCTTCTCCGAACTATGTTGCGAAAGCTCGTCGCTTTGGACGCCGCAGAGGCATTAGCCGATCTGCGAGTACCTCCGGGCAATCGATTGGAGAAGCTTAAGGGTCGGCGCAGCGGCCAGTACAGTATTCGTGTCAACGACCAATGGCGTGTCTGCTTCGGCTGGAAGGATGGCGACGCCCACGATGTCGAGATCGTTGACTATCACTAGGACTCTTTTATGACTGCTCGAAAGCTTGCGCCGATTCATCCGGGCGAGATTCTGCTTTACGACTTCCTCGAACCAATGGGAATCTCCCAGTATCGAGTCGCCCAGGACATCAGTGTCTCCGCGCGACGGATTAACGAGATTGTTCATGGGACTCGCCGAATCACAGCCGATACCGCCTTACGCCTCTCCCGCTACTTCGGCACTACCGAGCGCTTTTGGCTCAACCTACAATCTCGGTTCGATCTGGAGGAGCAGAAAGATCTGCTAGGTAACCGATTGGCAAAGGAAGTGACGGTTCTTCGCGCCGCCAGCTAACGAACATCGCAGCAGACGGGCGCGGCCAAGTCGTTTGGTTGGGTATCGTAGATTAGAATCGCCCGCAGCTGAACTAAGGCGTTAGATAGCAACAAGAATCAATAATTCGTGATGCGCTCTCGCTTTTTATCGTTGAGTGTGGCTATCGCCCTCGCGCCCCCCGGTGCTTCTGCGGTCGGTCAAGAAGTCGAAACGCCAGCAGGTGTTGTGGAATTTGTCGGTCTTCATCGTTGGACCATCCCGATGATTCAGGACTCGATGAAAGTTCATGCACCCGGGCAACCGTTAGGTCGATGTGCCGCAGTTCTACGCGCGCTTGGGTTTCCGTCGGCCGAATCTCTGTATACGACGTCCCCCGACGGGCGTTCATCGACTCTCGTCATCCTTGTTGAGCCTCAGGACTCGGCCCTCGTTCGGTATCGGAGGCTACCCACTCGGGCGCGGACCTCACTAAAGGCCTGGGGCCCAGCGTACCGAATCCTAAGAACCGACGTCGCGGCATATCAGACCAGCGCGCAAACGTTCGGAATCCATGCCATCGGCGACAGCGCACGCGAGCATTTGATACTCCGAAGCTTTCCCACCGAAAGCGCCCAGTTGCGCTCCTTCTGGCGTTTCCTCGAAAGCACTCGCAATGCTCAAACCGCTAACCTCGCCGAGCACACGCTTCTTGAGGATGCGAACGTTGAAAATCGCATACTTGCCGCGGCTATCCTCGGAGCGCAGCGCGGGCGAGTACGAGCTTGGTATGCGCTCGTTAAAGGCCTCCGCGACCCGGACGAACGCGTCGCCGCCGCTGCTGAGATGGGACTCACGTCTTTGTTAACGGGGGCGCAGTCTCGCATCGATTGGCGACCTGCACTCGCAGACGTAAGAGCAATACTCGACGGAACGAACGTGCTCGCACTGCGCACGACGTTAGTCGTGCTCACCAAGACGCAGATTGATCCAACGCTCGCACCGGCCTTGTTTCGGGAGAACGGTGGGTTAGTAATGGATCTTCTCGGTTCTCACTCGCCAGCACACAGAGACGCTGCTCACGAGTTCCTTGTTCGGCTTGCTGGGAAAGATCTAGGCCTTTCACCGGATAACTGGAAAATGTGGCTGCAAGGAGTCCGCGCGCGTGCTATCTAACGAACGTTGCAGCTGACAAGCACTTTTCGGATGCGGCTTCGCCGCAATGGTTGCACTGTGCTAGCAGCTGAACTAAGGTGTTAGATAGCGACTACAGATCTGGACGATGAGAAACGATTGGGAAGAATGCGATTCTGCTGATCGACTTCGCGAAGTGGGCGCGCGAGAAGGAGGGCATGCCGTTGCGCGAGGCGCTGATCGAAGCGGGCGCGATTCGTCTGGGGCGGGTGAGGCAGAAGCCGCTCACCACGGACCACGCGCCCTGATCCACTCGCCTACGGCGCGAGACCGGAAATCTCCCGTTCGGCGGTGATTTCCATCTCGCGCTCCTTCGACACGAAGTGGTGCTTGACCCACAGCCCGAAGTCGTCCAGGTAGCTGTACGCTACCGGCACCACCACCAGCGTGAGCATCGTCGACGTGATGAGCCCGCCGATCACGGCGCGGGCCATCGGCGCGCGGAACTCGCCGCCCTCGCCCAGGGCCAGCGCGATCGGCAGCATTCCGGCGATCATCGCCAGCGTCGTCATCATGATGGGCCGGAGTCGTACCGCGCCCGCCTCCACGAGCGCCGTGAAACGGTCCGTCCCCTGCCCGCGCCGTTCGTTCGCGTTGTCCACGAGCAAAATCGCGTTCTTCGTCACCAGCCCCATGAGCATGATCACCCCGATCATCGACATGATGTTGAGCGTCGTGCGCGTGAGCAGCAGCGCGAGCAATACGCCCACCAGCGAGAGCGGGAGCGAGAGCATGATCGCCACCGGCTGCGTGAACGACTCGAACTGCGACGCGAGAATCAGAAAGATCAGGATGACCGCGAGCGAGATGGCTTCGATGACGTAGCCGCCCGTCTCCGCCAGTAGCTGCGTTTGCCCGCCGAGGTCGATCGAGTAGCCCGGCGGCAGCGGGATTCCCGCGAGTCTCGCGCGGATCGCCGATGACGCCTCCGACAGCGAAATGTCGGGCGACGTATTGCCGGAAATACTGACCACGCGCTCCAGACGCATGCGGTCGATCTGCGATGGTGCGCTGGAGACGCTGATGTGCGCGACGTCTCCGAGCCTGGCGGACGTCACGCCGTTCGGTCCCGCCTTGGCGGTCGGGACTGGCAGTGCCATCACGTCCGCGATCGATCGCCGCAGTTCCGGCGCGAGCTGCACCCGCACGTCGCGTTCCTCGCCGGTCGGGTCTTCCCAGCGCGTGACCACCTCGCCGGCGAAGAGCGGACGGATCGTCGACGAGATGGCGCCGATGTCGAGTCCCACCTGGTTGGCCTCGTCGCGGTCCACCTCCACGCGCAGCTCGGGCTTCGGATCTCCGAGCGACGATGTCACGTCGACGACCCCAGGGATAGTCCGCACCTGGGCGAGCACCAACTGCGACAGCCGCTGCAACTCGCCGATGTCGGGGCCGCGTAGCTCCACCTGCAACGGCGCCTGTCCACCGCCCGGGCCTGAGTTCTGAAGTGCGAACGTGCGCACGCCGTAGATCGGAGCGAGACGCGCACGCACCACCATCATCATCCGGCTCTGCGAGAGCGGACGCGCCCCCGGCGGTGTGAGGCGCACGTAGATATCACCCGCGCGCACCGTTCCAGTAGGGCCGGCGCCGATGGTGGTGTACGTGTACGCCACACCCTTGATTGCGCGCAGCGTCTCTCCCACCTGCTCGGCCTTCGCTCGCGTCTGGGCCAGGCTCGACCCTTCTGGCGTTTCGAAGTGCACGGTGAACTCGCTGTTGTCCGAGTCCGGCGAGAACGAGCCGCCAATGAACGGCACCAGTGCGAGTGCCGCCACCAGACTCAGCACCGCCACCGCGATCGTCGTCTTCCGGTGTCCGAGCGCCCACCGGATGATTCCGCGATAGCCCGTGCTGGCGGTATCGAACCAGCGGTTGAAGCGGCCGAGCGTGCGCGTGATCAGGTTGCCGTGCGACGCGCCGCCGGTGTGCGGATTCACCCCCCACCACGCGCTCAGCATCGGCGTGAGCGTGAACGATACGAACAGCGACACCAGCACCGCCCACGCCACGGTGATGCCGAAGGCGAAAAAGAAGCGCCCGATGATGCCGCCCATGAACGCCACCGGCACGAACACGGCGACGATCGACAGGGTCGTGGCCATCACGGCGAGAATGATCTCGCGCGTGCCGTTCCCCGCCGCCGTGAAGTGGTCCTCCTTCATCTCGCGGTGACGCACGATGTTCTCCACCACCACGATCGCGTCGTCGATCAGGATGCCGATCGACAGCGACAGCGCCATCAGCGTGAGCACGTTGAGCGTGAAGCCGAGCGCGCGCATCAGAATGAACGACGAGATCACCGACACCGGAAGCGAAAGCGCCGTGATCGCGGTGGCCTTCCAGTCGTTCAGGAAGAGCATCACAATGATCACGGTGAGCAGGGCGCCGAGCAGCAACTCGCTGATCACGTCGTGCACCGAGTTGCGGATGAGCACCGAGTTGTCGCGCACGATCTGCAACTGCGTGCCTGGCGGAAGGTCGGCCTGGAGTGTGCCGATCACCTGCTTCACTCCGTCAGCCACGGCCACGGTGTTGGCGCCCGACACCTTGATGAGGTCGATGCCGATGGTGCGGCGGGCGTCCACCAGGGCGAGCGAGCGCTCCTCTTCCGTGGCGTCGTCCACGCGGGCCACGTCCGAGAGCCGCACGGTGAGCCCGGCGCGCGTGGTGATGATCACGTTGTTGAACTGCTGCGGGTCGACGATCCGCCCGGTGACGCGCACGAGTTGCTCCTGCGCGCCCTGTTCCACCCGCCCCGCGGGCACCTCGATGTTCTGCTGCTGCAGCGCCGCGGAAATCTGCGGCACCGTCACGCCCAGCGCTTCCATGCGGGCGGGCTGGAGATAGACGCGGACCTCGCGCTTGAGCCCGCCCGAGAGGCGCACCTCGCCAACTCCCGGCACCGACTCGAGCCGCCGGCGGATCGTCTCGTCGGCCAGGGCGGTGAGGCGCACGAGCGGCACATTCGGGTTCGAGAGTGCAAGCGAGATGATCGGCGCGGCGCTCAGGTCGAGCTTCTGCACCACCGGCGGGTCCACTCCCACCGGCAGGTTCCGGCGGATGCCGTCGATCTTCGAGCGCAGGTCCTGCGCGGCCACGTCCACCGGGCGCGTGAGCTCGAACTCCACGATGACCTGCGACACCCCCTCGAGCGAGACCGAGGTGATCTTCTTGACCTGCTCGACGGGATTGAAGGCCTCCTCGAGGCGCCGCGTGACCTCGCGCTCGATGGTCCCGGCGCTCGCGCCCGGGTACGTGGTCTGCACCGTCACGATGGGCAGGTCAATGGCCGGAAACTGGTCGATCGGCAGGCGGCGATAGCTGAAGAATCCGAGTACGATCAGCGCCGTCATCACCATTGCGGTGAATACGGGACGCCGGATCGCGAGGTCGCTCAGACCGCCCGAAGGGGGGCTGGTGGGCATCCTACTTCTCCCTGGTCTCGGTGATCTTCGTCCCATCGGCAATCTCGACGCCCAACGTGACGATCACGCGCTCCCCCGCCGTGAGGCCGCTGGTGATGGCGACCATGCCCGTGTCGTCGTTGCGCGCTCCGGGAACCACCACGCGGCGGCGGGCGACGTTGCCGGCGACGACGAGCACGTAGCTCTCCTTTTCGCCGGCGCGCACCGCGGTGAACGGCACGACGACCGCCCGCGCGGCGGCGCCCGTGTGGATTTGGCCGTGCGCGAACTGGCCGGCGACGATCCGGCCGGTCACGTTGGGCAGCCGCACGAACACGCCCACCTGACGCGTCGCGGCGTTTGCGACCGGATCCACCCGCGCCACCATGCCGCTGAATTCCTGACCCGGCATTGCATCGAGGTTGAAGGTCACCTTCTGCCCGGCGCGCACGCGCGCGGCGTCGAGCGCGCCCACCTGTCCCTTGAGTTCCAGAGTGCGCGGGTCGACGACCGTCATCACCGGATCCTCGACCTTCACCGATTCGCCATCTTCCACGCTCCGCTCGCTGACCCAACCGTCAAGCGGCGACCGGATGCTCGTACGCGCGGCGGCCTCGCCCGCGCTCGCGTTCATCGCCCGTGCGGCGGCCACCTGTGCGAGAGCGGCGTCGTAGCCTGCCTCTGCCGTCTTGAGGTCGAGTTGCGATGTGGCGCCAGCCGCGAAGAGCCGCTTGCCGGCGTCGAGCCGCTGCCTGGCCACGGCGAGCGCCGCCTCCGCACTGGCCACGTTGGCCTTGGCGCCCAGCGCCTGACTCGTGACGCCCTGCGCCTCCACGCGAGCCAGCACCTGGCCTCGGCTCACCTTCGTGCCGCGGTCCACCCGAAGGTCGCGGATGGTACCGGCCACCTGGGCGCGCAATCTCACGACATCGGCGGGGTCGAGCGCTCCGCTCACGACGACAGTCGAACCGATGTCGGCGGTGGTCGCGGCCACGACGTCTGCGGCACTCAAGAGCACGCTCGGCGGCGCGCTCGCAGCGTCTTTACCCTTGGGGGCACCGCACGCGGCGAACGCGGCAGCGAAAAGGATGGAGCACACGCCCCGCACGGAACGGTGCACGTATGTCGGATGTGGATTCATGACTGAGAGAGATATTGGGTAGGGCGAGTTCACGAGTGCGTTGCTCTGCGCTTGCCGACGGCGGCCCGCACGCTGATCGTCGGGCGAAGGCTGTGAAGGAAGAGTTCGATGGTGGAGTCCACCATCCGGTCCTTGTCGAACGGGTCCAGCTCGTCGAGTCCCATGCCGCCGCGCCACAGCTGCTGGAGGACCAGGCCGGAGGTGAACACCCGCGCAGCCACCTCGGCGTCCGCGTCCTGCCGGAACTCGCCTGACGCCTTGCCGCGCTCGATCAGCTTGGCAATGAGCTTCCATCCCTCGACGAGATTGTTCTGGACGGTGCGCGCGAAGACCTTGGGGGCGTCGGCGTGCAGCTCCTGGAAGACGACGGACAACAGCCGCCGCGATTCGTCGGTCGGCTCACAGAAGCCCTTGCGCATCAACATTCGCAGCTTCGACGAAACCGGCCCCGTGAGGCCGCCCATGAGCGCCTCGAGATCGCCGAAGATCTCCCGCTCGCGACTGGCGACCAACCTGAGGAGGAGATCCTCCTTGTTCTCGAAGTAGTAGTAGATGGTACCCTTCGTGACGCCGGCAGCGGCGGCGACATCCTCGAGTCGGGTGGCGCTGTAGCCATGTGCCGCGAAGACACGGAGCGCCGCATCCAGGATCTCTCGCGGGCGCTCGTCCGGGCGCCGCTCCCACTTCGGGTGCGGTGGGCCGAGAGTTTTCAATCTCTTCTTGACCATGACGTCAGATGCTTCCGATGCGGTCGGCCAACGATTCCTAGAGATAGACAGCCCACCAGCGCACACCCAGTGAGAGCGTACGGGCAAGAGTGTGAATATAATTGTCGTTCGGGTAGAATACCCCGCGACTGCCCGCTCGTCAACGATGACCGAATGCCACGGGTTCGAATCGAGCGCGTTGTTGGTTCAACGGACGAGAGGGTGAGAGTGCTGATTTTATTCTGACGCCCTGAGGCGTCTACATGCGCTACCTAACGAACGTTGCAGCTGCCAAGGGTTCTTGCACCACTTTTGTAGACACTTCCACCTAACCACCATGGAGTGTCAATCATGCCACGAGCAGGGCCACGCGCGGTGCGGAAGTACAGCGACGAGTTCAAGCTGACTGCTGTGCGACTCAGTCAGCAGCCGGGGTTGCAAGTGAAGAGCGTGGCTGCTGCGCTGACGATTCATCCCTTCATGCTCTCGAAGTGGCGTAAGGATGCGCGGGACGGCCGACTACGCGGGCGGGCGCGGAAGGCGCCACCGCCCGGTCCCGCACGTGAGATCGCGCAGCTGCAGGCCCTCGAGAAGGCGCATGCACTGCTGCTAGAGGAGCACGAACTCCTAAAAAAAGCCATTCGGTTCTGTTCCGCTCGAAAGGCGACACGTTCGCCTTCATCGACACGCAGCGCGCGCAGTTCAGTGTAGCGTCATTGTGTCGGCGCTACGCCGTAACACTGGCCGGCTTCTATGCTTGGCGTCGACGCGGTGAGAGTGCCCATGCAGAACAGGACCGACTCCTCACAAGGGAGATCGAACGCCTCTTTGATGCGCATCAGGAACGTTACGGCAGCCCACGTCTCTATCAACTCCTGCGCAATGCGGGCTGGAGTGTGAGTCGCCGTCGGGTGGCGCGCCTCATGCGCGCGGCGGGGCTCCGCGCGAAGGCGGTGCAAGGTTATCGGGCGAAGATGAATGTTCATCATCTCTACGCGCGGCACCCGAACCGGCTCTGGACCACACCGGTGAGCGCGCCCAATCAGGTCTGGGTCGGCGACATCACGTACCTCACGGTCGGCGGCACCTGGCGGTATCTCGCCATCGTAATGGATCTCTTCTCGCGGCGCATCCTCGCGTGGTCATTGACGCGACGCCGCACCGCGACGGTCACGTGCGCGGTGCTCGTCCGGGCTATGCGGCACCGGGCCGCGCGTGGCGTGATCTTCCATAGTGATCGCGGCTCGGAGTACATGGGGGCACCCTTTTGCGCGCAGCTGGTGCAGCTCGGCCTCCTGCAGAGTGCCAGCGCCAGGGGCCCCGGCGACAATGCGCACGCCGAGTCGTTCTTTCATTCCCTCAAGGCCGAACTCACGCGTGGAGTCACGTTTCCAACCGATCGTGCGCTGGATCGCGCGCTGCGTATCTATATCCGCTACTACAACGAGACGCGCCTTCACTCGAGCCTCGACTACCTGTCGCCGCTTGCCTTTGAACGGCGAGTGGCGTAAAACCATGAGTGTCAACGAAAGTGATACAAGATCCCAAGCACTTTTCGGATGCGGCTTCGTCGCAATGGTTGTAACGTGCTTGCAGCTTAACTAGAGCGTTAGGCGTCGCGGAAGGACTAGTAACTCGACGTCGGGTTCACGACGAGTCAATCGGAGCGGATCGCGTCACACGCAGGCGAGAAGTCGCTCGGCGCTCCCTGCGGCCTTCGGCGGAGTACGGAGTTGGGGTGTCACGATCGAAGCCGAGTCCGACGCCGTCGGACCGGGATCGGGCTTTCCTGGACGCGCCGAGCATTAGTAACCTGCTGGTTAGCGGCCAGGGAGCCGCGGCTTCTAATTTGCAAACGTCAAAGCAAACCCAATAACCCATTCCATGTTTACAGGCGCACATCTCCATCTGCTGGTCAACCATGCACCGATCTTCGGATCGCTGTTCGCGTTGGCGCTGCTCGTCGCATCATATTTCACATCCGCCGACGTTCTCAGGCGTACGGCTTTCCTGGTTCTCATCGGAACTGCCATTGCCGGCGCAGCGGCCGACCTCAGCGGCGATGCGGCGGAGGACGCGGTGCGCGGACTCCCGGGAGTTCGCCGCGAGGTGATTGAGGCCCATTCACATATGGCGGACAAGGCATACATCCTTGCAGGCGTTCTCGGCGTACTCTCATTGGTCGCGCTCGTGCGTTGGCGACGGCGGCCGATACCGGCTAGTGCCACGCTGGTGGCGCTGTTGGGAACGGCGTTCGTCGGCGGCGCCATGATGTACACGGGACTTCTCGGAGGCCAAATCCGCCACACCGAGGTGCGACCGGGAGCCACTGCGGCGGACGCAATGACAATCGAGCCACCACGCCAGCGGCGTCCTCCGGCAACTGGTAAGTAACTGGGCGGGCGATTGCAGCCAAGTCGTGGCATACAATTCTTAACGATCTTCGACGAGGTACTCATGGACCGACGTGAATTTCTCGCGGCTACCGCCGTTGCCGCCGTGTCGCCGCGGCCTCATCTCAACACACTCAGCCAATCCGCCGCCCGCCAGTACATCGAGCTGCGGCGCTACCACTTGCTCCCTGGCACGAAGCAGCGCGCGTTCGACGCTTTCATTGGCGACGCTGCAATCCCCGCGATGAATCGAGCGGGAGTTGGCCGGGTCGGGGCGTTTAACGTCGTCTACGGCGAAAACGCGCCGTCGCTGCTCCTCGTCCTTACGCACCAGACACTCGATAGCGTGGTATCGCTGCGCGACCGCCTCGCGAGCGACGCGGTGTACGCGCGCGCCGGCGCCGCGATTCTTGACGCGCCGATGTCTGACCCGGCCTTCGTGCGCGTCGAGAGCACGCTGTTGCGCGCCTTCGACGCGATGCCGACACTGGAACCCTCAGCGGGCGCCGGTGCGGCGACACCTCGCATCTTCGAGCTCCGGACGTATGAGAGTCACAGCGATCGCGCCGCGCTCAACAAGCTGAAAATGTTCAACGCCGGCGAGGTGCCGATCTTTCGCAGGACGGGTCTCACGCCCGTCTTCTTCGGCGAGACTGTTGTCGGCGCGAAGATGCCCAGCCTGACCTACATGCTCACCTTCTCCGACATGTCGGCGCGCGACGCGGCTTGGGGCAAGTTCGGCCAGGACCCGGCGTGGAAGACTCTCTCCGCCGACCCGCAGTATCGCGACAACGTCTCGGCCATCTCGGACATCATCCTCGAGCCGACGGCCTACTCGCAAATCTGAGCCAGCGCGCGGAGCAAATTCCCATCAACATTGACAGCCGCCAGGCGGAGAGAACGGTGATACCTGTATGAGACCAATATCTCGTCGTTTGGCACTGATCAATTGGCTTTCAGTGATAACGCTGGCGCAGGTTGCCCAATCGCAACAAACGCCCACAAATCCACCGCCTGATGAACGGTTCAAAGCCGATATTCTCGTCATCTCGCCACATCCTGATGACGAGTCGACGATCGCGGGCTACCTGGCCAAAGCTGTACTCGACGAGCACCGGCGCGTCGCCGTTGTCGTCACCACCCGCGGCGATGCAGGGCAGAACCTTGTCGGCTACGAGCAGGCCCGCTCATTGGCTGAAATACGCGAGATCGAGACGCGACAGGCGCTGGCCTCGATCGGCATCGATCACGTCTTTTTCCTGCGCGCTCCCGACACGTGGGGGCAGGATGTCGCCGACGTATTGCGTTCGCTCGAGACGTCGAACCACGGCAGCTCACTCGGCGAGGCGGTGCGATTCATCAGACTGACCCGCCCGGAAGTGGTGATCACCATGTTGCCCGCTACAGTCGTTGGCGAAAACCATGAGGACCATCAGGCAGCAGGCGTAATTGCCACCGAGGCATTCGACCTCGCGGGCGATCCGACGTGGTTTCCTGAACAAGTCGCAGCGCCCGAAGACCGGCTGTGGTACGGCAACCTGATGGAAGGATTGCGCGCATGGCAGCCGAAGAAACTCTACTACTATACTGATGCGTCGCACCTCGATTTCGTAAAAGGCAAAGGTCCGGAATATTCGATGACCGCGGTGTCGCCGTCGCAACACGTCTCATACGCGCGGCTCGCAGCCAGGGAGCTGTCGTTCCATCGCACGCAGTATGGCGACGATCCCGCAAAGGCTCTCGCGACGAACAACCTGCATGATTACGAGCAGCCGCTGCCGTTTGTACTCGCCAAGTCGCTGGTGGGCGGCTCGGTTATCGGTGACATCATGGACGGAGTTCGCTCAGCGCCGATCGCATTCGCACCTGTGCGCGGATACCGCCCGCCTGAAAATACTGCCGGCTTGTCGATCGAGTTGGGCGAAGGATGGGCGTTCTACAGGCGCTTCTACCCGGCGCACAATCTCGACGTCATGCCCGGGCTGCTCTCGCCAGAGCTCGGCGTTGGAAGCGGACAGCATTTCCCCGTGCTGCTGTTGCTCCACAACACTACGGACAAGCCCGTCACCTTCCATTTGCGAACGCAGCTTCCGCAAGGCTGGATCGTAGACAGTACTTCAGCAGAGCACGCGCATCCCTGGCCGATGAACACTTTCACTGCTGCTGCGCACAGCGACTTCACGGTACGAATCCGCCTCGTGGCGCCACGAGTTGAGAAATCTCAATGGCAAACGATTTCCTGGACCGCTGACGCTGACGGTCAGCAGATTGGACCGGTGACGCTTAGGGTTTATGTCGGAGGGCAATAAGATGCCGGGAGGCACAGAAGAAATGGCAAGTAGGAAATTGACAACCCTCTCGACGGATGGAATACAATTTTGGGGATCGCTCCCGGCCGCCTAACGAACGTTGCAGCAGACAAGCACATTTCGGATGTGGTTTCGTCGCAATGGTTGTACTGTGCTTGCAGTTGAACTAAGGCATTAAGTAGCTCTCACGCGTCTGAGGAGATCATGCTCCTGAAACTCGAAGATCCAGTCGGGAAAGGAGCATATGCCGGTGTCTTCTCGCCCGACGGTATGCGAGCTTACAAACTGTTTCGACAAATCGCGACATGAGCGCGCCGACCACTCCGCCGGTCAGCACTAAGACTCCGCCCAAGCAACCCCACCTCGTCCGCCGCTTCAGCCTCCTGCCCGCGACGGCGCTGAACATGACCAACATGATCGGCGTGGGACCGTTCATCACAATCCCGCTGCTCATGACGGCGCTGGGCGGCCCGCAGGCGATGCTGGGCTGGATCGTGGCGCTCGTGATCGTGATCTGCGACGGGATGGTATGGAGCGAGCTGGGCGCGGCGATGCCCGGGTCGGGCGGATCGTTCCACTACCTGCGCGAGGCGTTCGGGCGCGAGCGGTTTGGCCGGCTGATGGCGTTCCTGTTCGTCTGGCAGTTCGTGCTCAGTGGGCCGCTGGAGATCGCCTCCGGGTACATCGGCTTCGCTGATTACGCGAGCTACATCTGGAAGGGACTGACCCGGACCGGCGTGATCGCGCTCGTTACGGTCGTGGGGCTGGTCAACATCGCGCTGCTGTACCGGCGGATCCACTCGATCGTCAAGATCACCGTCTCGCTCTGGGTCGGCACGCTGATCACTGTGCTCGCGGTGATCGTCACGGGCGCCACGCACTTCGATCCGCACATCGCCTTTGATTTTCCGCCGGGCGCGTTCACCTTCTCGCTGGGCTTCTTCCTCGGCCTCGGCGCGGCCTCACGCATCGGGATCTACGACTACCTGGGCTACTACGACGTCTGCTACATCGGCGACGAGGTGCGCGACCCGGGGCGCGTCATACCACGGTCGATCCTGATCAGCACCGCCGCCGTGGCCGTCATCTACTTTGGCATCAACCTGTCAATCATCGGGGTGGTCCCGTGGCGGGAGTTCGTGCCGGCCGCCGCGCACCCGGAGTCGAACTTCGTCGTCTCGGTCTTCATGGAGAAGATCTATGGCTCACGCATAGCGACGATCTTCACGCTGCTGATCCTCTGGACGGCGTTCGGGTCGGTGTTCGCGCTGTTGCTCGGGTACTCGCGCATCCCTTTTGCAGCGGCGCAAAGCGGCTACTTCTTCCGCGCATTCGGTCGGCTACATCCGACGAAGGACTTCCCGTACATCTCGCTGCTCGTGCTGGGCGTAATCTCGATCGTGGCGGGCTTCTTCTCGCTCGGCACCGTCATTGACGCGCTCATCGTCACCCGCATCCTCGTGCAGTTCATGGGACAGGCTTTCGGTTTGATACTGCTGCGACGGCAAGCACCGGACATGCCGCGCCCCTACCGCATGTGGCTCTATCCGCTTCCGGCACTGGTTGCGCTCGTGGGGTGGATCTTCGTCTTCGCCACCACGCAGCTCGTGGTGATCCTGTTCGGCGTCGGAGTACTGGCACTCGGTTGCCTGGCGTTCCTGCTCTGGTCCTGGAATACAAAACGTTGGCCGTTCGGTTTACAGGAGACAACGTCGTGAAGCAATCTCAATGAATCACCATCAGCTGAACTAATGCTGTCCAACGAACGTTTCAACGTCGCCGGATGGCTGGAGACGCGGGATCTTGCTAAGATTCAGGATGAAGATTTTCGTTCATCAGGAGGCAGCGTCATGAAGCGGTTCTCGGCGATCCTCTCACTTCTTCTCTGGAGCGCCGGCGTCGCGCCGGCGCAAGAGCGGCAGATGCTGCACGCTGGCTGGCTCCTCCAGTCGTCGGCAGCGGTCGGCGTTGATGGCGCGACAATCTCCTCGCTCGCTTACCATCCGACGGGCTGGCACCGCGCGACGGTGCCGTCGACTGTGGTGGGGTCGTTGGTCGAGGACGGCGTCTATAGCGACCCGTTCTTCGGGATGAACTTCCGCGCGCTGCCCGGGATGACTTACGCGATCGGCGAGAACTTCGTGCACATACCGATGGCGACGAATAGCCCCTTCGCCGTGCCCTGGTGGTACCGCACGACCTTCCGCGTACCCGCGACGATGCGCGGCAGGCGCGTCGCGCTACACTTCGACGGCATCAACTACCGCGCGAACATCTGGCTGAACGGTCGCCGCCTCGCGGATTCAAGCATGGCGGCCGGCACATACCGACGTTACGAGCTGGACGTAACGGACGCGGTGAGATGGGACGGGTCTAACGTACTCGCCGTCGAGGTCTTTGCGCCCACGCCGGCGGACCTGCAGACTACCTGGGTCGACTGGAACCCGTCACCGCCAGACAAAAACATGGGGCTGTGGCAACCGACGTACCTCACCGCCAGCGGCGACGTTGTCGTACGCTATCCGGAGGTCGTGAGTCGCGTCGACACCGCCACTCTGCGGAGCGCGGAGCTGACAGTCGCGACCGATCTCAGGAACCTCGCACCGCGCCCGGTCACTGGGACGCTGCGCGGGCGGATCGGAAATGTTGCCTTCAGCCGGCCCGTCACGCTTGCGGCCAACGACAGTGCGTTGGTGCGCTTCACGCCGGACAGTTTCCCGCAGCTACGCTTCGCTAACCCTCGGCTCTGGTGGCCCGCGGAGCTGGGGAGTGGTAAGCCCGAGCTGTACGACCTGGCTCTCGAGTTCGTGATCGGCGCTCGCGTGTCGGATAGCCAACGCATGCCCTTCGGCATCCGCGAGATCACGTCGGAATCAACGCCGAAGGGCGCGCGTCTCTTCCGCGTGAACGGCCGCCGAATCCTGATCCGCGGAGGCGGCTGGGCTCCCGACATCTTCTTCCGCCCGCAGCCGGAGCGGCAGGACGCGCAGCTCCGCTACGCGCTCGACCTGCATCTCAACACCATCCGGTTGGAAGGCAATTACGAGAACGACCGCTTCTGGCAGCGGACCGACAGCCTCGGATTGCTCGTGATGACCGGTTGGGTGTGCTGTAACGCATGGGAGGAATGGGACAAGTGGGGCCCGGAACAGTACGCGGTGGCGGCGTCGTCGTTGCGCGATCAGATCCGCCGGCTACGGGGTCACCCGAGCGCACTCGTTTGGCTGAATGGCAGCGACAATCCGCCGCCGGCGAACGTCGAGCGGATCTACTTGAACGTTGAGCAGCAGGAGGCGTGGCCGAACCCGACAATCTCCTCGGCTAGCGCCAAGCCAGCCGAGTTCTCGGGAGCGAGCGGCGTTAAAATGACCGGGCCGTACGATTGGGTGCCGCCATCGTACTGGCTGCAGGACAGCACCCACGGCGGAGCGTGGGCGTACAACACGGAGACGAGCCCGGGCGCCGCGGTGCCGCCGATCGAGAGCATGCGCCGCATGATTCCAGCGGCCGACATCAAGTGGCCGCCCGACAGCGTGTGGCTCTTCCACGCCGCGGGCGGGCAGTTCACGCACCTGCTGGATGCGTTCAACACCGCGCTGGCCACGCGCTTCGGCGCGCCCACGAGCGCCGAGGACTACACCGTCACGTCTCAACTGATGACGTACGAGGGCGAGCGCGCGATGTTCGAGGCGTATCGCCGCAACGAGTACGTATCCACAGGAGTGATCCAGTGGATGTTCAACAACGCGTGGCCCTCCATCTACTGGCATCTGTTCGACTGGTACCTGCTGCCGGCGGGCGGCTACTTCGGCGCCAAAAAGGCAAACGAGCCCGTGCACGTGCTGTTCTCGTACGACGATCGATCGGTGGCAGTCGTGAACAGCGGCCGGATCCGGGCGCCGCTGCGCGGCGTGCGCCTGCGGGCGCGAATGCTGGGACTCGACGGCTCGGAGAAATTCGCGCGGGACACCGTTTTCGATCTGCCACCAGACAGCAGTACGCGCGTCTTCGTCCTGCCAGAGCCGACGAGCATCTCGGGCGGGGCGGCGTATTTCGCGGACCTGCGCCTGACGGGCGCCGACGGACATCCCCTCAGCACCAACTTCTACTGGCTGTCCACCCGTCCGGACATTTTGGCTGACACTTCCACCTGGTACATGACGCCCGTAAAGAGCTACGCGGACTTTACCGCGCTCAGGGGCATGCCCGCGGGCGCGGTGACGGCGACCGCGCGCTTCAGCAGCCGCGCCGACAGTGGCGAGGCACGGGTGACGCTGAGAAACCCCGGCCCGTCCATCGCGTTCTTCATGCGCCTGCAAGTCACCGGACGCGGCGGCCAGGAAGCGTTGCCAGTCCTCTGGGAGGACAACTACCTGTCGCTGCTGCCGGGAGAGACGCGCGTTGTCACGGCCACCTACCGAGTGCGCGACCTTGGCGGCGCGCCTCCGCAAGTGGTCGTGAGCGGGTGGAACGTGAAGCGGACCGTTGCTCGTTAGACGCAGCCAACGAGTTCATTGAACGTTGGGCGTCTGCTTTCCATACGACCTCGGCGCTGGTAGCGTTGCATCATGCTGTCCTCGATCCTTACCCGATCTCAAAGGCCTACCATGCACCCGCTGCTTTGGACGTCGGTGGTATCGTTTCTCGTTGTATCAACGCTTCCTGCCCAGACCAAAACCATAGCCGAGCGCCTCGGCCATCCCGCCGACTCGAAACTCCTCATTATCCACGCGGACGATCTTGCCGTCGCCCATTCCGTCGATGTGGCGACCTTCGACGCGCTCGAGAAAGGCGCTATCTCGTCCGCGAGCGTCATGGTGCCGAGCCCGTGGATCACCGAGGTCGCCGCCTACGCCAAGGCGCATCCCAATGCAGATCTCGGCCTGCATCTCACACTCACTAGCGAATGGGAAACGTATCGATGGGGCAGCGTCGCGCCTGTGGACAAGGTGCAGAGCTTGCTCGATTCGGCCGGTACCTTCCCAAGGGATGAGAAAGTCGTTGCGGCGACGGCGAAGCCCCTCGAGGTTGAGCGTGAGATCCGCGCGCAAATCGACCGCGCCTTGGCGCTCGGGATTCGTCCCACACATATCGATAGCCACATGGGCGCTCTTTTCACCACGCCCGAGCTGATTGCTACATACGTCAAGGTGGCGCGCGACTATCGTCTCCCATTTCTCGCTCTCAGGGGCGATCCGCACGCCGCGCCTCAACCGCCGCTCACGGACAAGGACGTCTTGCTCGATGCGGTGATCATCGCCGGCCCGGAAGTTCCTCGCGATCAGTGGAAGGCGTTCTATCTGAAGTCGATTGCCAACCTCAAGCCCGGTCTCACCGAGATCATCGTCCATCTCGGGCGTGACGACAGCGAGCTCCAAGCCGTGACCGTCAACCACGAGCCCTACGGCTCCGCGTGGCGCCAACGCGATTACGACGTCGTGACCAGCCCGGAGTTCAAGAAGGCCCTGCAGGACAACCACGTCATTCTCGTCACGTGGAAGGAACTGCAGAAGCTCGCGCAACAGCCCTGAGGCCTTAGACCGAGACATCCCATGCGCTTCCCTAACTTCTGCCGCTTTTTCACGCTCGCGTTGAGCCTCGCATTGTTCAGCGACGTCGTTAGCGCTCAAAGTCCGGTCGGTATCTTCGACGCGCAAACGGACATCGGTCGCGGAAGAGTTTCAGGATCCGCCTCTTACGACTCGCAGCGCCAGGCGTATCTGGTTGCGGGCTCGGGTCAGAACATGTGGAACGACCGCGACGATTTTCATTTCGTATGGAAGCGGATGACGGGCAACTTCATTCTCTCCACGCGGGCGCGCTTCATCGGCGCGGGAATCGAGGAACACCGGAAGATCGGCTGGACCATTCGCCCGTCGCTCGAGACCAACAGCGCGCACGTAACCGCGGCGTTGCATGGCAACGGACTCATGTCGCTCCAGTTTCGTCGAACGACCGGCGGGATGACGGAGGAGGCTAAGTCGCGCGACAGCCTGCAGGGCCCGGACGCGGTGCTCCAACTCGAGCGGCGCGACGGCGTCTATGTCATGTCGGTCGCGCGATTCGGTGACACGCTCGTCACGCAGGAACTCGCCGGCGTGTCGCTCCCGGATACGGTATACGTCGGCCTGTTCGTGTGCGCGCACAACGACACCGTTGTGGAGCGGGCCGCGTTCAGCAACGTGCGCATCACGACGCCGGCGAAGCGGGATTTCGTCCCCTATCGCGATTACATCGGCAGCAACCTCGAGATTCTCGACGTTGTGACCGGTAGCGCGACGATTGTGCATCAGTACCGCGGATCATTTCAGGCTCCCAACTGGACTCGCGACGGCAAGGCGCTGATTTACGCACAGGAGGGCCGCCTCTACCGCTTTGATCTCGCATCACGCTCGGCCGAGTTGATCAACACGGGATTCGCGACGCGCAACAACAACGATCACGTCCTTTCGGCTGACGGTCGGATGATGGGCATCAGTCACCACGCGGTGGAGGACAGCGGCGCATCCATCGTCTACACGGTGCCGGCAACCGGCGGCACGCCCACGCGCGTGACCGCGAAAGGACCATCGTACCTGCATGGCTGGTCCCCCGATGGCCGCTGGCTGGTGTACACGGGGCAGCGAAGCGGCGAGTTCGACATTTATAAGATTCTCGTCGCCGGTGCCGACGAGATTCGCCTCACTTCCGCGCCGGGATTGGACGACGGGCCGGAGTTCACGCCGGACGGCGCGTACATCTACTTCAATTCATCGCGCAGCGGACTGATGCAGATCTGGCGGATGCGGCCCGATGGGAGCGGCCAGCAGCAGGTCACGAACGACGGCTTCAACAACTGGTTCCCGCACATCTCGCCAGACGGCAAGTGGATGGTGTACATCTCCTTTCCACCAGCCGTTGCCGCGGATGATCATCCATTCTACAAGCACGTGCTGCTTCGATTGATGCCAGTCGGTGGCGGACCGGCGCGAGTCATCGCCTATGTGTATGGGGGCCAGGGAACGATCAACGTCCCGTCGTGGTCGCCGGATGGAAAGCGACTGGCGTTCGTGAGCAACTCAACGATGCCATAGTCGCGGGCGCTGCGCTCGCCATCAACGCATGACGCAATTTCTCTTTCTGCTCGGAGGAATAATCAGCGCCCTTGTGGTGGCGTTCGTCTATATCACGCTTGCCGCGAACGCCGAAGCGAATCACCAGGATCGGGTGATGAGCGTACCGCTGATCGGGCCCGAGCTGGATGCATTTCTCCGGGCGCTGCACGGCGCGGCGTGATGGTGCGGCTTGTTCTCGACAGCGAAGGAACTGAGCCGATGCCCCGCGAGCTCGTCGATCAGATGCGCGACGCCGGCTGCAAGGTCACCTGGTTTCGGCGGGTGCAGTGGTTCGACGGGATGAAGTACAACCACAGAACGCATGCCGTCTGCTGATCGTGGACGGCAAGATCGGGTTCACAGGCGGCGTCGGCATTGCCGACGAGTGGACGGGACATGCGCAGAGTCCTTCACACTGGCGCGACACGCACGTGCGTCTCATGGGGCCCATCGTTGCCGCGCTTCAGAGCGCGTGATGGCTGCGCTCATCGCCGGCGCCACGCGCACACTGTACATCAGCCGCCACAGCTGGCCACGTCTCGTCGAGCACGGTGTCGGCATCTATGAGTATCAGCCGACTATGATGCACGCCAAGACCGTCGTCGCCGACGGTGAGCTCCTGCTCGTGGGCTCGATCAATTTCGATCCACGTTCGTTCGCACTGAACGCGGAATTCGGCGTGGTCATCGTCAGTCGCCGGCTCGCCGCCGACAGGGTGCGCTCCTTCGAGGCCGATATCGAGCGCTCGATCCGTGTACTTCCAGCCACAATCGCATCGCGCGGCATCGCCAATCGCGCAGTGGATACGATCTGCTACTGGGCGCGCGCGCAGCTCTAGACTCGTCCCTAACATTTGGGCGGTGCTGTTCGGGAGACAAAAAAACAGAGAGGGCAGCGACCAAAGTCGCTGCCCTCTCTGTTTTTCCCTCTCGTGCTGGACCGGAAGGCGAGCTTACGGGACCGGCTTGAGGCTTGTTCCGTACTTCGCGTTGATCACGCCGATCAGCTCGTTGGCGATGAGCTTGTGGGTCGCGCCGGACGGGTGGATCCCGTCGAGCGTGATGAGCGTTCCGTAGGTTGCGGTCGCGCTGGCGAAGTTCGGGAAGGGCGGAATCGCGCCGCTCGCCCGGCTGGCCGCGAACAGGATGTTCGGATCGTAGTAGGCGAAGCCAATTGCCGCCGCCTTGCCCTGGATGTAGGTGTTGTAACCGGTAATGGCGGCGTTCAACGTCACCTGCTCGGCCGCATCGAGAACGAACAGGTCGCCGACCGGTGCTGGGAAGATCCCCTTGGCACAGGCGATCACCGGCGGGTGTGTGCCGGGGGCCCTGATGGCCAGGATCAACTGCGGGATGTTCAACAGCGATGTCGAGCCGTTACAGCTCGCATCGATCACGACCGTCTTGCCTGTGGCGGCGTTGATTGCGCCCTGCGCTGCCGGGCTTGAGAAGACCAGCGCGCCAGAGCTCACCGACGGCAGAAACTGCACCATCGCCACCCCGATCAGAACTCCCTTCACGGTGGGCACGCTATCCAACAGCTGCTGGATCATCAAGTCGTAGGACGTCTGGAACTGCGGCAGGGTACTGACGATCGGCTGGAAGAGACCCGACAGCGCCGGCTGGAGTACGTCGTTGTTGCCGATCCAGATCGAGACGAAGGTCGGATTCGCGTCCAATGCCCGCTGGACCTGGGTCTTTCCGCCGAGAATGAACGTGGTCAGCGCGTTCGAGGCGGGTGCGGAGGTCGACGTCGGATCCAGCACGCGGGCGCCCGGCACAGCGACGTTGTTCAGGATGTCGGTCACAGAGGCCGGGGTGCGCAGGTCGCACGTCCCCGCCGGAGCATTCGCGTAGAGCGCGCCAGTCAGCCCGTTGACAATCGGTGGGGTGCAGCCGCGACCGAAAAGCGCCGCGTAGTGGTACTGCGTCCCCATCTGGATGGCGAGGAGCCGCGCGTAGCTTTGTCGCTGAGTGGAGTCGTTGATCCCGTTGCTCTGGAATCCGGCGGTGATGCTGTTCCCGAGGGCGACGTAGCTCTTGAAGATGTCCCCGCCGACGGGTGTCGAGGGACCGAGGGGGTTTGGCTTATCACTGCACGCCGCGAGCGCCACGACGGCGCCGAGGGCCGCCACGCGAGTGAGAGTATTCAGTCGTAACATCTTTGATGTCTCCGGGCGTGGGTTAGAAGGAGGCTTTGAGGCTGAACGACAGGATATTGGCGTTCAACGAGTAGACGCCGCTGTTCAGGGCGAGGGCCTGCGCGGAAGTGCTCCCCGCCGCTCGCTCGTCGATGCGGCCGCGCCGGCCGGAGGTAAAGACGTGCGCGTACGCCGCGTCGAGGGCGAACCGTCCCATGAGCGGGACGCCGACGCCGAACATGCCGTAGGCGCGGTCCATCTCCGGAAGAAGCGGCGTTACGGTCTCATTGGGAGCAGCGGAGGTCGCGGCGGAGACGCCCCCGCGCAGGGCAACGCCGTTCGTCATGCGGTGCTCGACGCCCAACCGGATGGAGGAGATGTTGTTGTAGTCCTCCACGAGCACCTTGGAGGGTGCGGCGCCCGCGAAGGTGACCGGGAGCTGGTTGAACGACTTCCAGCCGACGTAGGCATAGTCGAAGCTCAGCGTGGTGCTCTCGAAGCCAGTGTAGGCGAAACCCGCCTGGATCTGGGCTGGGTGACGGATCTGAGTGCTGACCTTCTGCGCGGTGAGAGGGCCGGTTCCGGTGAACTGACTGGCGAGCAGCGCGTCTACCGGCGTACCGGGCGGCGCACCTAACGGGTTGTTCGCCGCGAGTACGAGCCCGGTCGGCCGCACCTCGAACGTGGCGTCAGCGTTGTCGTAGTTGAAGGAGAGCTGCGACAGAAAGCGCACGCCCATCTCCCACGTCGGGGTGAGCTTGCCGTTCACGCCAAGGGCGAAGCCGAAGGCGTTCGCCGATCCCTTGAGTCGCGCACGGGCGAACTCGGTGTACTTGGGAATGCCGAGCTGGCCGAAGGTGATCGGGTTCCCGTTGACCACGGTCGCGGTCTGACCGGACAGATCCACCGCCTGGATCAACTCGACCGTCGAGTGACCGTAGATCGGGCCGCCACCCACCGACCAGTTGTCCGTCAGCTGGTACGCGATGTTCGGTTGCACGTAGATCGTTTGCAACGCTGCCTTCTTCGCGGAGAAGCGGCCGGGGAAATTGTCACCCCATTGCGACGTCAATCCATAGGGAACGTAGGCGCCGAGCCCGAACGCCAGCTTGCCGGCGCCGCGGTAGTCGATGAAGAGGTGCGGCACAATGGCGGTGGGGGCCTCGGCGTTGTAGGAGGTGAAGCTCGTGTCGCGGGTGAAGTCGCCCTTGATCTTGATGATCGCGGCGCCGCCGTAGATTGAGAATCCGCGGGTCTTCGGCAGCGCGCCCGGGTTCCAATAGATGCTCGAGGCATCGTCGCAGGGCGCGGCGGTTGCCGCGAATCCGCGAGCTTCCGCGCAGGAGCCGATCTCGTTCAGCCCGAACGCCTGGGCTCCGGCCGCGGCCGGTGGTCCGAGCAGCGCGAAAGCGAGGGTGTGCCGCAAGGTACGGTGTAACGTCATCTCCATTCTCCTTGTGAGGTTCGGCGACAGAGCCGGACGTACAAGCGCCGGTCGAGCGAGGCGGTTCATTGTTTTGTCGGTGGGACGCGAAGCGGAACAAGCATGGCCAATATAGGAGATGCGACCGCGCATGGCACTACCCAACTTCCTTACTTAATTCGGTCATGGCCGCGTGGTTCGACCACTCCATCGTCCTCACCGTCACCAAGGGGGTGCGGACTGACGACATCGTGACTCCCGACGCACCGCCAGCCGCTAACCGCCCGCTACACTTGTCTAGACGACAAGTTTAACAGACAATTTGCCAAGCCTACTTGACATCTTGTGCAGCCCACCCTATTTTGTAGCCCATGATCGAAGGAGGCAACAATTAGTAATCCGCGCTTGGAAAATCGACTCAAGGTCGCTCGCGCCGAGCGAGGGCTCTCACAGGAGGAGCTCGCCAGCCGGGCCGGCGTTACCCGCCAGAGCATCAGCTCGATCGAAACGGGGCAATACGTCCCTTCGGCGCTCTTGGCCTTTGTACTGGCGGAGCGTTTAGGAAAGCCAGTCGACGAGCTGTTCACCCTACACGAAGGAGACAACCCATGACTACCCAACCGATCATGCGCGACGAACGCACTGTCGCGACCGAAAACGCCAGCTACCGCTGGGCATACCTCGTTCTTTCGTTCGGCCTACTCGTGAGCACCGCCTACCGGGCGTTCGCGCGGCACGAGTCCGCATGGGATCTGCTTGCCCTCGTGATACTAGGCGGAGTAGTCACGACGTTCTACCAGGGCAGCCGCCAAGTCCTGTCGCGGCGCTGGGCCGTTGCGTCAGCCGCGGCGGCGCTGCTTGCACTGGTCTTCGCTGTCGTGCTCGTCCTCGCCCGTCGTTAGGAGTGGTGCTTGCAGCATCTGTGAAGCGGGAGTCCAGCCGCTTCATTCCAACTGAACTGAGGTGTTAGCCCGACAACAACTTCAATTCACGCTGGATGTCCTGCCGATGCTCAAACGAATCGGTGTCGCCCTCGGCCTGCTCGTCCTCTGCGCGGCCTCGATTCTCCGTGTTGCGCGGCCTCCGCGTGCCGTTCCGGCGACGGCCCCCGATACGGCGTTCTCTGCCGAGCGCGCGATGCGGCACGTCGAGCAGATCGCGCAGCGGCCGCATGCGATGGGCACCGCGGATCACGATCGCGTGCGCGATTACATCGTCGAGCAGCTCTCCGCGCTCGGGCTCCGCTCGCAGATCCAGCAAGCGACCGCGATCGGCACGCGCTACCCTGAAGCGGGGCGCGTTCAGAACATTCTCGCCCGGCTTCCGGGCAGCGAAGCGAACGGCAAGGCGGTGCTCGTCATGGTGCACTACGACGGCGTCGAGGCTGGACCGGCGGCGTCTGACGACGGCGCCGGATCCGCCGCGCTGCTCGAAACGCTCCGCGCGTTGCGGGCGCGCAAGCGGCCATTGGCGCACGACGTCATCGCGCTGTTCACCGACGGCGAGGAAGCGGGGCTCCTCGGCGCCGCCGCATTCGTGCGCGAGCATCCGTGGGCGAAAGACGTCGCCGTCGTGCTCAATTTCGAGGCCCGTGGCACCAGCGGGCGTTCGTTCATGTTCGAGACGGGCCCGGGCAATCTCGACGCCGCTCGAGCGCTACGCAACGCCCGCGACGCGACGGCGGGATCGGTCTACGCGACGATCTATCGCACACTGCCCAACGACACCGACCTCTCCGAGGTCGCCGTGCTCGATCTTCCCGCGCTCAACTTCGCGTTTGCCGACGGGGTCGAGCGCTACCATACGAGTCACGACGATGTCGCGCACCTGAATCCGGGCAGTCTGCAGCATCACGGGTCGCAGATGCTCGCGATGGCTCGTACGTTCGGCACCGAACCGTTGCCGCGCGCGCGTACCGGCGATGGCGTGTTCTTCGACCTGCCGATCATCGGCCTCGTCGTTTATCCGCAGGGACTCGAGCTCCCCCTGGCAATTCTCGCGTTGGGGCTCGTCGGAACGCTCGTTGTTCGCGACCGAAAGGGAGTGGGCACGGGCGTGCTCGCGGCGCTCGTCGCACTTGTGCTGTCCGGCGGCGTGGGGTGGGTCGTCGGCAGAATGCTCGACGGTCCCGCGGTGTGGAGTGGGTTGTATGCGACAGCCATCGTGCTGCTCGCTCTATCGGTGACGGCTGCGTGCCATGCGGTTGCCAAGCGATGGTCCACTCCTCGCGGGCTGCACGTCGGCGCTGTCATCGTATGGCTGGCACTCGCGCTTGCGCTCGGCATGCGAGTCCCGGGTGTGGGCTACCTCTTCACCTGGCCTCTTCTGTTCGCCGCGGGCGCGGCGCTACTCACGCGCGGCCGCGAGGTGGCCAACTGGGCGGCCGCCATCGTGACGCTGCTCATCCTCGTCGGTTTCATCTACGGTGTTTCGGTGGTGATGCTTGGCGTCGCCGGAACCGGCGCGATCGCGCTGGGTGTGGTGGCGTCGCTCGTCACACTTCTGCTCTCGCCGCAGCTCGAGCTCATCGCCGGCGACGTGCGCTGGTCGGCCGCGCCGTGGCTCGCCGGCGCGGGTGTGGTATGTCTCGTGATCGCCGCTCTCACGGTGCATCCGAGCGCCGACCATCCTCTGCGCTCCGCCCTGGTGTACGCCGAGAACGCTGACTCGGGCGACGCGTGGTTTGGTACGCTCGGCAGCTCGACAAATGCGTGGACGCGCGACGCGATCGGGATGCCCGGGCTCAGTCCCGGGTGGACGGCGCGTCTGTCTGATAGCGCAGGCCGCTTCACCGGCCGAAAGGTCCAACGCGTGCCGCTCGGCGCCCCCAACGCCACGTTGGTTCGCGACACGCTGATCGACGGAGCCAGGCGCGTCGTGCTCCGTGTCAGCGCGCCCGCGGGAACCACTGGGTTGGTAATGCGGGCGCGCGGCGCCAAAGTGCTCGAGTCGTCGATCGACGGACGCGTCGTCGACACCACGCGATACCGCCATCGCGCGCGGGACTGGGTCATGCAATACTGGGCCGTTCCCGACACCGGCGCGATCGTCGCGCTTTCGATTCCCGCGGGCGGCCATATAGACTTCGACCTTGCAGCACGACGGCCCGGCATTCCGCCAGTTCCCGGAGTGACGATTCCCCCGCGTCCGCCATACGTCGTGCCGAGTCAGACGGGGGACGTGAGCATTGTATACCGGCAGTGGCGCTTTTGAGTCTGACGGATTCCTTACAGGATTCGGACGGCCCGCGCTCGCGCCCGCAGCCCGTCTGCACTCTTGTTTATTTATCGCTGGCAGCTGAGCTAGGGCGTTCTGGTGGCCACGGTCGGTGCGATCGCAATGATCCCCATGCACTTGGGCCCGAGCTGGCTATCCGATCGCGCTCGTGGTTACTGCCCTGCCCTGTACCTGGCTGGGCGGTGTTTTATACCGCGGAAGGCACGCCGATCGTTGAGCAAACCTGGCCATCCGACTGGCCGGGTCCAGGACGCCGGATGGCCATACCTGGGATGCCCTAGGAGCCCGCGGCGCGGTTCTTCCGGTAGAGCTCGTCATGATCACCGTCGCAATCATCGAGGACAATCGACTCGTTCGCGAGGGCATGACGGACAAGCTCAATGAGCTGCCCGACGTGAAGGTCGTGCTCGCCGCGACCAGCTTCGAGGCGGAGATGCTAAAGGAGACGAACCCTCGCGTGGTCCTTCTCGACGTTGGCCTGCAGGACAAGAACTCTCTGCGCCTGGCCGAGACCGTGAAAAAGGAGATGGCGGATGCCCGGGTCATCGTCATGGACCTCCTTCCGGTGCACGAGGAAATCGCCGAGTTCGTGAATGCCGGCGTCGCGGGATTCATTCTGAAGGATGCGACATTCGAGGATTTTATCGGGACCATCCGATCCGTGGCCGAGGGCGCGCAGGTGTTGCCGCCCCGGATGACCAGCACGCTGTTCTCGCAGATCGCACACATAGCCGTCAAACGAGGCCGGACGGCGGCTCTCGAAGAGGTAAGGATGACGCTGCGGGAGCGCGAGGTGATCGCGCTCATCGTGGTCGGGCTGAGCAACAAGGAAATCGCGCAACGTCTCAACATCGCCACTGACACCGTGAAGAGCCACGTGCGGAACGTGATGGACAAGCTGGCCCTGCACTCGCGCCTGAAGATAGCCGCATATGCGCACAGCCACGACGCTTAGAAGCTCGGCGCCTCAGGCGATTGAGGCGCTGTAGCTCAGGCGCGCCGGCGCCATTTCAATAGTTGGTCCGTTGGTTAGCTCGCACCCCCGCTGAGCCTCGCCGCGGCTCAGCCGCGCGAGACGCGCTACGGCTCGATCGACTGGGCACAGGTGCGCCGTGCATCTGTATTCTTGATCGGCGGAGGGTTCCACCCCCTCCCCCAAAAGGAGTACTCCCTCTTTCACCATTTCAGGCGATACGTGAGGGAAATGACGTGCACTAACGTCAAAGCATCTCTTCCCCGACGGCCTATGTCGCGGACGAGAAATTCGCGTCCACACATGCATCCGGTCAGGAGGAGTTCGATGAAAAGCGTCATGAAAAGCCGCATCCTACGAGCGCTAGGTCAGCGCACGCGCATCGCACGAGTCATCGTGGCGGTGGCGTTTGCCGGGTTGTTCACGGCGGCGTGTAAGGACTCCACTTCGCCTCGCACCGTGACGGCGCTTACCATCTCGCCGACTTCGCCGCAGACCATCCCGGTGAACGGCACAATACAGTTCACGGTGGTAGCCAAAAACACCGACGGCGACGTCCTCGCGGTCAAGCCCACTTGGTCTATCGTCTCCGGTGGCGGAACGATCGGCAGTACCACCGGGCTGTTTACGGCGGGCACGACGCCAGGGACCACCGTTATTGCGGTAACCTGTAGCGGTATCACGGTCAACGTAACGATCACCGTGACCGCCGGGCCGGCCGCGTCGATCGTGGTCGCGCCGGACACAACGCTGGTCATCGGTGCCACGGCGCAGTTCAGGGCGGTCGTCAAGGACGCGGCTGGCAACGTCCTCACGGTCCCGCTCGTCTGGTCGGTCATTAATCCTGTCGCCGGCACTCTCGCCGGCACCATCATTCCCACCACGGGTCTCTTCACCGCGGGCAACACGGTCAATACGTACCCCAACAGCGTCCAGGCATGCGTTGGCACGACGACGCTCTGCGATCAGGCGAACGTTATCGTGATCGCCGGGCCGGCCGCGTCGATCGTGGTCGCGCCGGACACAACGCTGCAAGTCGGTGCCACGGCGCAGTTCAGGGCGGTCGTCAAGGACGCGGGTGGCAACGTCCTCACGGTCCCGCTCGTCTGGTCGGTCATTAATCCTGTCGCCGGCACTCTCGCCGGCACCATCATTCCCACCACGGGTCTCTTCACCGCGGGCAACACGATCAATACGTACCCCAACAGCGTCCAGGCATGCGTTGGCACGACGACGCTCTGCGATCAGGCGAACGTTATCGTGATATCGCCTCCCGGCCCGCCGTTCACGGTGCTCGGCCGCGCGGCGGTGACCTGCACCCTCGGGACCATCATCGGAGACGTGGGCACCTTCCAGGCCGCGGGTGATGCTCCCCCCGGCTCGATCACCCCCAGTTGCATTCCTATTACGACGGGGACGGTTCACGCCCCGGGGGACGCGGCAACGAAGACGGCTTACAATAACTTCCTCAGC
>Ga0097691_1000443_pt1 | contig 36340 bp, 33 predicted proteins | sample NGESurdeep072012_8_FD_72858 | JGI IMG/M metagenome (GOLD analysis project Ga0097691, IMG submission 72858) | Arctic peat soil microbial communities from Barrow, Alaska - NGEE Surface sample 210-1 deep-072012 | ecosystem: Environmental > Terrestrial > Soil > Wetlands > Peat ... | reverse complement strand
TGGTGAAGCCGATCTCGCGCGATCCGCGAATGGCCGCCTGCATCGGCGCCTCGCCCTGCTCGATGTGGCGCACGATGTTCTCCAGCATCACGATGGCGTCGTCCACGACGAAGCCGACGGAGAGCGTGAGCGCCATCAGAGACAGGTTATCGAGCGAGTATCCGAGGACGTACATCACCGCGAAGGTCGCGACGATGGAAAAAGGCAGCGCGAGCGACGGGATCAGCGTCGCCGACACGTTCCTCAGAAAGAGGAAGATCACCATGATCACCAGAGCCAGTGACAGGAACAGGGTGAACTTCACGTCGTTCACGGAATCGCGGATCCCCTTCGAGCGGTCGTACAGGAAACCGAGGTTGACGGCGGCTGGCATTTGCTGGCGCAGCGTCGGCACCAGGGCACGAATGTCGTCCACCACCTGCACGGTGTTGGTGCCGGGCTGCTTCTGGATGGCAAGCACCATGCCGCGCGCCAGTTTCCGGTCTTCGCCGGCGAACCACCCGGCGGTCTTATCGTTCTCGACACTGTCGAAAACGTTGGCCACCTGTTCCAGGCGAACCGGCGAGCCGTTGCGGTAGGCGACCACCAGCGGCGCGTACTGGTCCGCCTTGGTGAGCTGTCCGCTGGCCTGCACCGTATAGGCCTGGCGATTGCCCCACAGAGTTCCCGTCGGCAGATTGACGTTGCCCGCCTGCACCGCCGTGGTGACCTCGTCCACGCCGATCTGCATGCTGGCCAGCTTTTCTGGGTCCAGTTGCACGCGCACGGCGTACTTCTGCGCGCCGAACACGCTAACCTGGGCGACGCCGCTGACCATCGAGATGCGCTGCGCCAGCAGGGTTTCGGCGTACTCGTCCACATCGGACAGACGAAGCGTTGGCGAGCTCACCGCCATGTACAGTACCGGCTGGTCCGCCGGATTGACCTTCTGGTAGGAGGGCGGCGACGGCATGTTCTGCGGCAGGTCGCGGGCGGCCTTGGCGATCATCGCCTGCACGTCTTGCGCGGCCGCATCAATGTTGCGGTCGAGCGAGAACTGCAGCGTGATCGAGGTGCTTCCCAGCGTGTTCGTGGACGTCATCTGGTCCACGCCGGCGATGGTGGAGAACTGCTTCTCCAGCGGCATCGCCACCGCCGACGCCATCGTATCCGGGCTGGCGCCCGGCAGGCCGGCGCTCACCTGGATGGTCGGGAAATCCACGTTCGGCAGGTCGCTGACTGGCAGCGCCCGGTAGGCAACAATGCCGAACAGCAGAAGTGCCAACATGACCAGGGTGGTCATGATCGGACGTTTAATAAAAAGCTCAGCCATATCTACAGCCCACTACCCTTGCCGAACGGAATTCTGCAGCGCAAGACCGGCGTCTCGCTGGTCACGCCGCCTTCGACGCCGTAAATCTAGAGGCCATTCCCCGGTTTCGCAGCAGCCGCCCCACGGGAAGGGTTCGGACCCTTCTCCGATGCCTGCGAAGTGGAGGCCGGCGCATTCGCCACCGCGACCTTCGCGCCCGGCGTCAGGCGCAACTGCCCGTCGGTGACGACCTGGTCGCCCGCGTCCACACCGGATTCGATTACCGTATCGCTGCCAACGATGCGCCCAATTGTTACTTTCTTCATGTTGGCCTTATTGTTTTTCACCACGAACACAAATTGTCCGTCCTGGCCCGTCTGTACCGCGGCGCTCGGCACGAGCACGGCGTTGCGGTCAATTCCGAGCGTCAAAGAAACGTCGGCGAACTGGCCCGGCCAGAGCCTGCGATCGCCGTTCGTGAACGTGCCCTTCAGCTTGATCATTCCCGTCTGTGGATCGACGGAGTTGTCGATGAAGGTCAGCACCCCGTTGGCCTCCGCTTCTCCCTGCACCTTGGCAGCTACGCCGAGCTTGTGGTCGCGATCGTAGCGCTTGATGTCGGGAAGAAACTGCTGCGGCACCGAGAAGGTCACGTAAATCGGCGCCACCTGGTTAATGGTGACCAGCGGCACATCGTTGGCCTTGACCACGTTGCCCATCTTGACCGCGAGATTGCCGGTGCGTCCGTCGATGGGCGACTTGATGGTGCAGTAGGTGAGGTTCACTCTTGCGTTCTGTACCGCGGCTTCGTCGGCGGCTACGACCTCCTGTGCCGCTTGCGCCTGGGTCACGATCTGGTCGTGCTGCTCGCGCGAGACCACGCCTTCCTTGTAGAGCGCTTCCCAACGCACCGCCTGCGCCTTCGCGTTCGCGGCATTGGCACGGTCCCGGGCGACATTTCCATCCGCCTGCGCCAGCGCGGCCTCGTAAGGACGGCGGTCAATGACGAAGAGCAAACCGCCCTTCTTGACGTCCTGCCCTTCGCTGAATCCCACCTGCATGATTTCGCCTGCCACCATCGACTTCACCGCGACGGTGGAGAACGGCTCGACGTTGCCGATCGCCTTCACCTGCATGGGAACGTCTTTAAGGATGGCGGCGGCAACGGTCACGGGCACCGCGTTGTCGCGAGGCTGCTGGGCCTGCTTGGCGTTGTCCTTCGCGCCGCAAGCCACGAGAGGCAATAGCGCTACAGGCCCCACGATCGAAAACAACGTTCGGCGCAACTTCGAATTTGAAAATAGTGCTTTCATGATGATTCCGTCGCTACGAATGGATTTTTAGCCGCTACCCGTCCGGCCGGCTAACACTTCTTGCTGCTGCTCCTGGGAGCCCTGCAACCGCACACCTTGAAACCAGATATCGACCAGCGTCCGGCTGACTTCGTGCGTATCGAACTGCTGATATTTCTTCCCGCCGTACAGCTCCTGGACTTGGAAATGGTGAGTCAGCATGCCAATGAATGCGCGTGCCGCCAGCAGCGGGTCCACCTTGCGGAAACGGCCTTCCTCGATGTTGCGGCGCATGAATTCAGCCAGCAGTTCGAAGTAGCCGGCAACATTCGTCCGGTAAAAACGGTCGGAAAGCTCGTGCTTCTCGAGAGCGGTGAACAGGAGCAGGCGGGTGAGGGTGGTGTCGCGGTTCAGCATGTCTTCGGCAACGCCGACCAGCACCTCGACCGGGTCGGCTGCGCTCGCCAGCCTCGCTTCCAGCATTGCCCTGCCGGCGCGCAGCGAGCACTGGTGTTCGATCACCGCCCAGTAAAGATCTTCCTTGGTGGGAAAATGACGAAAAATAATGGCTTCATTGACCGTCGCGCCTTGCGCGATCTGCCGCGTGGTCGTGCCGTTGAATCCCTGTCGGGCAAACAGGTCGGTCGCGACTTCCAGGATTTGCTGGCGGCGTCCCTCAGCAGGCACGCGTGTATGCGGAGAAGCCATGTGTAAGTAACTACTTACGCTTTTAGACCTTCAAGGCTTCGCTGTCAACACCATGGGGCTGACTAACATACTTTATTTTCATGGATTTACAATTCTTTACTTGGCGATGAAATGGGAGTAGCCGATGCCCACCTGGTCATGACGAAGCAGCGTTTCGGGAATGGGAGGGCGAGGCTCAGTCCCAAAATGGCATGCGCGATTCCGAGTGGATAAGTATTTCGATCGCGGCGGCATCGGGCAACAAAGAAGGCGGAAGCCAGAAGAGTGCCGGCGATCAACGCAGGCTTCGGAATGTGCGCGAGGGTGAAGGAAAGAAGTACGAGTTCAGGTTGAACTCCTGGACTGTGGCCCACCGCGCAGAGGTGAGCGCGTGCGGATGCACAGTTGCGTCGCCGACGAGCGGCTATAATCAAGGTGTTTTGAAGCGCATTCTTACTATTTCCGCGGTCATTCTACTGTTTGCTACCGCCGTACTCGCGCAGGTGCGCTCCGACGTCACCGGCACGGCGCAGACGATCGTCGTACTTCCCTTCGAAAACGAATCGAAGGCGCCCGGTCTGGAGTGGATCGGCGAATCGTTTCCCGAGGTCCTTGGGCAGCGCCTTGCCAACGCCGCACTCTACGTGGTCTCGCGCGACGACCGCGCCTATGCCTTCGACCGCGCCGGAATTTCCACCAACGTCCACCTCTCGCGCGAAACGCTCTATCGCATCGCCGAACAAATGGACGCCGACTTCGTCGTATTGGGCAGCTACAACTACGACGGCCAGACCTTCAGCGCCGTGGCCCAGGTCCTCGACATGAAGCGCCTGCGCTTGTCGTCCGAAGTGGAAGAAAAAGGCGCGCTGGCGAAGATCATCGAAATCCAGAACGCACTCGCCTGGAACGTGCTGCGCCAGGTCCGGCCGGAAACGGCGGGTTCGCGCGAGTCGTTCATGGCGGCGGCGCCCGCCATCCGGCTGGATGCCTTCGAGAACTACATCCGCGGCGTGGTCGCGACCTCGCGCCCGGTGAAGATCAAGTACTTTCGCGAGGCCATCCGCCTGAATCCCGACTACGTGATGGCCATGCTGGCGCTGGGGCGTACCTACTTTGACGGCCGCGACTACGAGCAGGCGGTGACCTGGCTCTCCAAGGTGCCGCGCAATGGTCCCGCCGCGCATGAGGCCAGCTTCTACCTGGGGCTCGCGGCGTATTACCAGGGCGACTACGAACGCGCCGACGCGGCGTTCAGTTTTCTCGCGACTCGCCTGCCCTTGACCGAGGTCTACAACAACCTCGGCGTGGTCGCCGGACGCCGCGGCAAGCGGGCGGCCCTCGACTATTTCCACAAGGCAGTGGACGCCGATCCCAGTGACGCCGACTACCACTTCAATCTCGCGGTTTCGCTGTATAAAGCCGGCGACAGCGCGGCGGCGGCCAGGCAATTGCGCGAGTCGCTCAACCTGAGGCCCGGCGATTCGGAAGCGAAGTCGCTGCTCGACGCGATCGCGGCCAACGGGAGCGCGCGCGTGCAAGGGCAGACGGCGTCCAACGTGCACGTTCCCCTGGAGCGTATCAAGCGCAATTATGACGAGACGTCGCTGCAACAGTTGGCGTTGGAAATCGAGAACGCGGCGGAGGCACGGCTCGCCAACGCCGATCCGCGCACGCACGCAGCGTTTCACGCGGACCGCGGACGGGAACTGCTTGACCAGGGGTTCACGGCGGAGGCGGAGCGCAGCTTCCGCGAAGCGCTCTTGCTCGATCCCACGAACGCGGGCGCTCACGCCGGCCTGGCTCGCGTTTTAGAGAACAATAACGACGCCGAGGGCGCCCGCGCGGAGGCCGAGGCCTCCGTTCGGTTACAGCCTTCGGCCGATGCGCTGCTGGTGCTCGCGCGCATGGAGTTGAAGTCGAACCAGACCGCAGCCGCCCAGCAGCACCTGGACCGCGCTCTTGCGCTCGAACCGAACAACTCCGCCGCACTGACTTTGAAGCGTACGATTGAGGGCAAGAAATGAAGAATGAAGAATTAAGAATGAAGAATGGCATCCTTGGTATTCTTCCTTGCTTTCGGTACAAGTTGTGTTGCCATTACTGTTACGCGGTGTGCACGCACGAAATGGTGGGTGAGAGATGACTTCTCGAATCGCGAAGACGCTTCTATTCTTCATTCTTAATTCTTCATTCTTCATTTCCCCGGCGCGAGCTGTCGTCGTCAAGCTCAATATCCAGGACACTATCCATCCGATCACGACCGAGTACATCGAGCGCGGCATTCAGTACGCCACGCAGATCCATGCCGATGCCCTCCTAATCCAGTTGCAGACGCCCGGCGGCCTGGCCGACGCCACGCGCGACATCATCGAGAAGATCGTCGCCTCGCCGGTGCCGGTCATCATCTACGTCGCTCCCGGCGGCGCGCGCGCGGCCTCGGCCGGCTTCTTCATCCTCGAATCCGCCGACGTCGCCGCCATGGCCCCCGGGACCAACACCGGCGCGGCACATCCGGTCCTGATCGGGGGAGCAACGCCAGACAAGGTGATGGCGGAGAAGATTGAAAACGATTCCGCCGCCCTGATGCGCTCCGTCGTCGCCAAGCGCGGCCGCAACGTCGAGGTCGCCGAGAGCGCCGTGCGCCAGTCGAAGTCGTTTACCGATCAGGAGGCGCTGAAGGAGCACCTGATCGATATCGTCGCCGCCAACGACGCCGACCTGCTGCGCCAACTGGATGGCCGAAGCATTACGCGTTTCCAGGGCGGCACGGTCACGCTGCATACCGCCAACAAGCCCATTTTCGATTTCGACCTCACGCTCAAGCAGCGCATCCTCTCCTTCCTGATGGACCCCAACATGGCGTTTATCCTGCTCGCCGTGGGTGCACTGGGACTGTATTTCGAATTCAACCATCCCGGCGCGGTGCTGCCCGGAGTGGTAGGCTTTTTCTTTATCGTGCTCGCGCTGTTTGCGCTGAACATCCTGCCGGTGCGCTACACGGCGCTCGTGCTCATCCTGCTGTCGTTCGCGTTCTTTGCCCTGGAGGCGAAGTTCGCGACGCACGGGATCCTCGGCATAGCCGGGGTGGTGTCGCTGACCCTGGGCGGCCTGCTCCTGGTGGATGGCCCGATTCCTGAAATGCGCGTCCATCTCTGGACGGCGCTCTCGGTCAGCATTCCGCTGGGCCTGATCACGGTCTTCCTGATGAGCATCGCGCTCAAGGCCCGCCGCAATAAGGTCACCACCGGAACGCAAGGTCTGATTGGCGAGATCGCGGTCGTCCGCACGCCGCTCGATCCGGAAGGCAAGGTCTTCGTGCACGGAGAGCTATGGAACGCGATTTCGCCGGTGCCGGTTGAGATTGGCGAACAGGTGCGGGTGCGGAGCGTGGCCGACTTGAAGCTACAAGTGGAGCCGGTTGCGGCGGCATCCCCGGTTCCAGCACCGGCGCACGCCCAGTAGAGTCTTCAGTCTTCAGTCTTCGGTCTTCAGTCGTCAGTCGTCAGGAAAAAACAAAGTCGCTCAGATGAGCGATTTCTTCGCGTTTCCTGAAGACTGAAGACCGAAGACTGAAGACTGCCCTAGTGCCTCCGCGGTTTCCGCTACGGCGAATCGCCGATACGGAACTCAGGGGATATTGATACAATCCGCGCAAATATCCCGGTTCTACGAAACGGAAACCGCGTCGCGCCACGACACGATTTCCGGGAGGTTTACGCGCCATGACACCGATACTCTTCATTCCGATCGCCATCATCGTCATCTACCTGCTCAACTCCATCAAGATCCTCGCGGAGTACGAGCGCGGCGTGATCTTCCGCCTGGGACGCATTCTGCCCGCGCCGAAAGGTCCGGGCCTCATCCTGGTGTTCGCGCCGCTGGATCGCATGGTGCGCGTGTCGCTGCAACAGGAAGCGCTGGAGGTCCCGCCACAGGACATCATCACCCGCGACAACGTCACGTTGAAAGTGAACGCCGTGATCTTCCTGCGCGTTGTCGAACCCACGCACGCCGTGGTCGAGGTGAAGAACTACCTTTACCAGACCTCCCAGTTCGCCCAGACCACGCTACGGTCCGTGCTGGGCGAGGTCGAGCTCGACGAACTGCTTTCGCATCGTGACAAGCTCAACCTGCGCATCCAGACGATCCTCGACCAGCACACCGCGCCCTGGGGCGTGAAAGTGGCCAACGTCGAGGTAAAGCAGGTAGACATGCCCGAGTCGATGCTGCGCGCCATGGCCAAGCAGGCCGAGGCGGAACGCGAAAAGCGGTCGAAGATCATCCATGCCGAAGGCGAGTTTGCCGCGGCGCAGCGGCTGGTCGACGCGGCCCACCTGCTGGCCACGGAGCCGGTCGCCATCCAGTTGCGTTATTTGCAGACCCTGACGGAAATCGGCGTCGAGAAGAACACCACCATCGTTTTCCCGCTCCCGATGGACTTCATGCAGGGCATGCAGAAGTTCTTCGAGGCGCGCAGCAAGGCTTAGGCGGGAACTATCGCCCCGCGAGGTAATTGGAAATGCAGGAACCGCAGGACACGGAAGTAACATTGGGAACAGGACGCCTGCTGGCCCTGTTCTTCGGGCTGGTCGTGATTTGCGCGCTCTTCTTCAGCGTTGGATTCTCGCTGGGCAGGAAGGCCGCGCCGGTGGCGGTGAACACCACCGCACCCACATCGGGGCCGATCGCCGCCACTGCGGGCGAGAAGCCGACCGGACTCAAGTCTCAGGCGAAGACGGATTGCGCCACGCCGGAAAACTGTCCGCCACAGCAGCGGGCGCAGGCCGGTTCGACCTCCGATGAACTGACCTTCTACAAGGCCGTCGAAGAGAAGGGCGCGAAGGCGCAGCTTGACCAGCCGGCGCCGAATCCGCCGACCATCCTCTCGTCGAAGCCTGCCGACACCAAGCCTGCTGAAACCAAGGCGCCGGAAATCGCCAAGCCGGCACAGTTCGCGTCCGGATACATGGTGCAGATTGCGGCCGTCACCAAGCAGGAAGATGCGGAGGCGCTCGTCGCTGCGCTGCGCAAGAAACAGTATCCGGTGTTCTCGGCGACCGTCCCCACCGACAAGCTCTACCACGTGCAGGTCGGCCCGTTCAGCGAACCCAAGCAGGCCGACGAGATGAAAACCAAGCTGGTCAGCGACGGCTACAATCCGATCGTGAAAAGATAGTCGTCAGTTGTCAGTTGAAAAAAATCAAAGGCCGATCGGAACCCCGACCGGCCTTACGCCTTGGGCCTTAAGCCTTGCGCCTACTTCGATACCGACGCAAACAGGTCTGACTGGAGCAACGCCTGGAAGCGCTGTTCATCGGTCCGGAAGTGCAGCTTCAAGGTGGTGCTGTCGTTATCCACGGTGACGCTGTCGAGCGCGACTTTCTCCGGACCCGTCGCGCCTGTCTTGCGGAACATCACGCCCGCCTTGAGCAACGACGACAACGTCGCCGCGGTCATTGCATCCGCAGTAATGACGTCCAGGTTGAACTTCACGCCGTTGTTGAAGTCCATGGTGTAGCGCGACGCCATCAGCCGCGGCTTTATCATCTCGTAGTCGGCCAGATTGGCGGCATCCCCGAGCGTGGAGCGCAGCATGTTCTGCGTGCCGTTCTTGTCCAGGACGCTCCACACCGCGCCATCCTGGACGGCGTTGATCTGCTCGGAAATGATGGCGTTGCTGGCCACTGACGAGGCTTCGCCGTCGCGCGCATCCAGCGCCGCCTGCAACGCCTTCTTCTGGCCGAAGAGCAGCGTGAAGTCATCGAGGAAGACCATGTCCTGCCCGCCGGACATGGGGTAGATATCGGCCAGGCGGTACTTCGCCGCCTTCATCTTCTTGGCCTTGATCTTCAGCAGGACTTTCTTCATCGAGAACTGTCCCTGCGCCACGCCGATCACCTGCACCTGTCCCTTGGAGCGGAACGAAGTGAAGCTGAGTTGCTCGACGTCATTGTCCGGGTCGATGCCGATGTTGCGCAGCGACTGCTCGAACTCCTTGATATTGTCGGGCAGCACGCGCGCCTTCAGCGCCAGCGCGGTCGGAGAATTCTTCAGGGCGCGGTAATCCACGCAGATGATCTGTTGAACGTCGGCGGGAATGGCCGCGCGCGCCGATGTGGCCAGGTTGACGGAGAACGCGGGCAGCGAAATCGCCGCCACCAGCAAGAGTGCGAAAAACAGTCGCTTCATGGGACCTCGGAAGTCGCTCCTCTATCCAGATGCCCGCAGCCGCAGATCAAGTTGCGGAGACACGCCGGATTGAAAGGCAGCAGTGCTGGGTATTGTAACGCGGTTTTAGACGTGCAGTTGCGCAGAAGGACAGCAGCGCACGGGGAATCAATGACTTACGTAATTGACCCAGCTTGGGGCCGAAACCCGGGGAATCGGGCAAATCGACTGTGGTATATATTTACTACGATTGTGGTAATATATAACCACATGTTCAGCATTCGCTCAGAGCTTCGAAAGAAGCTGCTGCGGTACTTCTTCACGAATCCGCCGGCAGAACTGTACGTGCGCGAACTCGCCCGAGTTCTGGATGTGGACCCTACCAACCTGTCGAAAGAATTGAAGCGGTTGAGCTCGGACGGGCTGTTCGTTGCGTCAAAGCGAGGAAATCAGACCTACTACCGCTTGAATCGCGAATATCCCCTATACGAAGAGACCAGAAGCGTTGTCGCAAAAACATTCGGTGTTGCCGACGCCTTAATGCATGCGTTGAAGCGAGTCCCCGGCATTGACCAGGCGCTGCTGTACGGATCCTTCGCGCGAGGCGACGAAGATGCGGCAAGCGATATCGACATCCTCATCGTCGGTGAGCCTGCGGCGGAACGCCTCGCCATGGCCATGCAGAAGCTGGAGCAAGCGCTCGGAAGGACAATCCATTACGTCGTAATGAGTGCCGTTGAGCTAAGACGTCGAACCGATTCCAGCGACGCTTTTATTTCTGACGTTCTGCGAAATCCGAGAGTAGAGTTGCTGGCGCATGAAGCAGCGTAAGACAAATGCCCGCGTGCGCCCGCAGCGCGTGGATGCCAAACAGATCAGGGCCTTCGTCGAAAACGCGGCGAAAAAGCTCGAAGCAGCGAGAACGACGTCGAGCATCGCCGCCGATGCGGCGTATGAACTAGCCTACGGAGCGATGGTAAAGGCCGCGTTGGCGCTGATGCTGAGTCACGGACAGCGGCCCCGCGCTCTCCCCGGGCATCACGAACTGATCATTCAATTCGCGGAACAGAACCTGCCGAACGCGTCAGTGGGAATGTTCGCGATGTTCGACCGCATGAGAAGGAAGCGGAGCGAGGTCTTCTACGATATCGGCATCGTGGGTGAGGTAGAGTTGGATTCCGCGCTTGCGACCGCCAAGGAGTTTCTGTCCCTCGTCCAAGCTGAGATCAATCGTCGCCATTCATCTACTTAGAGATCTCCGCCATACGTTTGCGTACCGACGTAACAAACGCCGCATCCTTCAGCCCTTCCAGGTTGATCTCGACGTTGGCCAGCGCCCCTTCTTTTGCCGCCCGCGCCAGTGCCTTGGAAACGCCCAGGTCAGAGGCCATTCTTGGATTCGTAATTGGTCCCAGCTTCTCCGCCCATTGCGAGACTTCCTGGGCGCACTCGGCTACTGATAGCGGAACGCTGGTCGCCTGCTTCAGCGCCTCCGTTACCAATCCGTTGTTCGCCGCCGATTCCTTCGCCTGCTTGAACGCCTTCATGACCGCGTCATAGCTTGCGGCATCGGCGTCGATGGCGGCATTGAGTTCTTCGCGCAATTGCGACAGCCGCGCGATTGCCTCGCTCAGCTCCCGCTCGTACTGCACGTACGCCTTTTTCCCTCGCGACATTCCGGCGACCATCTGCGCCAGCGCCGCCGCCATCGCGCCCGCAGCGGCCGACGCGCTTCCGCCGCCCGGAGTTGCGGTGGGCGCAGCCAATTGCTCAAGGAACGGCTCGATGCCCGCACGCAGTCCTCCCACGGCCATCTTGCCGCCCATCACCGCCGCCAGGCGGTTTTCCAGAATCAGCGAGCTGTCGAAATTCTCGATTTGGAGGAACCACTCGGCCGCATCCTCCAGCGCTTTTTTCGGAATCAGCCCGACGATCTCGCTCGACACTGGCATCGCGCCGTAACGAGTGGCCTCGCGCTTCACGAATTCGAAGACGCGGGCGATCGGTGTCTGCTCGAAGTCGGTCAGGTTCATCGAAACCTGTGCCATGCCGCGCACCGGGAACCCGGCCGCCTTCACGTAGCGGAACCCGCCCGACGACGCCCGGACCGCCTTGGCGATCTTCTTCGCCACAGCCACATCAGGCGTGTTCAGGAATACGTTGTAGGCGATCAGGAACTTGCGCGCGCCCACCACGGTTGCGCCCGCGGTAGGATGCAGCCGCGCTTCGCCGAAGTCCGGCAGTCGCGCGGGATTGGTCGCAATCTCGTCGCGCACGCCCTCGAACTGGCCACGCCGGATGTTCTCCAGATTCTGCCGCTCGGGCCGCGTGGCCGCCGCCTCATACAAGTACACGGGAATCTGGTAGCGTTTCCATATCTCCTCGCCCACGTGCCGCGCCATGGCTACGCAATCTTCCAGCGTAACGCCTTCGATGGGGATGAACGGGATCACGTCGCTCGCCCCAAGCCGCGGGTGCGCCCCCTGGTGCTTGGTGAGGTCGATGAGTTCGCTCGCCTTGCCGACTCCGCGGATGGCGGCCTCGGCCACCGCGTCGCGCTCACCGACCAGCGTAATGACGCAGCGGTTGTGGTCGGCGTCCATCTCGCGGTCGAGCAGGGCGACGCCGGGAATTTTCATGGCCTCGACAATGGCGTCAACTTTGGCCTTGTCGCGGCCCTCGGAAAAATTGGGAACGCACTCCACTAGCGTGGACATAGCGCAACAGGATAACCGCCGCGCGCGATTCGGCAAAGGCGGAGGTCACACGATCGAGTGATCCGGCAATACTCGGCACTCGGAACTTGGCACTCGGAACTACTTAAACCACGTGTACCCGACGCGGAACTGCATCGTCGCATTAATGCCCGGGTTGCGGCCCGAAAGGCTGGCGTTGGATATGTGCGTGATGTGCACCGACGCGTCCACCGCTCCCGTGGAGTTGCGCAGGAAGTACAGGCCAAACGCGCCGCCGGGCAAGAAATTGAAGCTCGAAGTCTTTACCGCCGGCACGTCGTCGGAGCTGAACAGCAGGCCGCCTTCGGCCGCGAAGTAGGGGACCACTTTCTTGCCGCCGGTCCAATTCCATTTCAGCACCACTGGGTTGGCGGCGAAGCCATAAATCCATTTCGTCGGGCCGGTGCTGTAGAACTGCGCCTGCCGGATTTCGTAGACGGGCATGATGTCGGCCGCCCACTCGAAGGTGCCGCGCATGCGTCCGTCGCCGATTTCATGGGTGAGCACGCGCCCGAAGCGCACGCCTGCATTAATGAACTTGAATTCGCTGGCGTGACCCAGCCCGGTGCCGCCGCCGAACCACGGTCCGATCTCCCACACCGGCTTGCTCAACGGATTGTCTTGCGCAAATGCAGTGGCACACAGCAGCAGGACTACCAGAATCGTGCGTTTCATGATGTCGTTGTTTCCGAAAAGAATGTAGCAGGTATTTCGGTATATCGGTATCTCAGTACGATCACCCGAACGATATCCTCACCGGCTGTCAGTATATCGAGTGGAAGAATGAATTGAGATGCTTACGTACCGATATACCGAAATACCGGCATACCAATTCAAAAGCCCGGCCGCTTTCCCACGACCGGGCCTTCGAGCTTGATGAAACCTAGCCGGCGACCTCTTCCAGCTTTTCCACGTCCACGTCGAAGTTCGAATAGACCTGCACCACGTCGTCGAGTTCTTCCAGCGCCTCGATCAGCCGGATCATGGTGTTGGCCTGATGGCCTTCCAGCTTGATGTAATTGTCGGGAATAAAGCCAATTTCCGCACTGACCGTCGCGATATTCGCCTTTTTCAGCGCCTCGGACACGGCCTCAAAGGCGGAGGGATCGGTGATGATCTCCCAGTTCTCCCCGTCATCCTTGAGGTCGTCGCCGCCGGCTTCCAGGACGATGTTCATCAAATCGTCTTCCTTGGCCGCCGACTTGAGCACCACGATGTCGCCCTTCTTGTGGAACATCCACGCCACCGAGCCCGCTTCGCCCAGGTTCCCGCCATTCTTGCCGAAGCCGTGACGGATTTCGCTGACGGTGCGGTTGCGGTTATCGGTGGTGAGCTCGACCAGGACGGCGACTCCGCCAGGACCGTAGCCTTCCATCGTCAACTCTTCGTAGGTAGTGCCGGGAAGTTCTCCGGTGCCGCGCTGGATGGCGCGCTTGACGTTGTCCCCCGGCATGTTTGCGGCCTTGGCGTCGAGCACGGCCTTGCGCAGGCGCGGGTTCTTATCCGGATCGCCGCCTCCGATGCGGGCGGCCATGATGATTTCACGAATGATGCGCGTGAAGATCTTGCCGCGCTTGGCGTCCAGCGCGCCTTTTTTGTGCTTGATTGTGGCCCATTTTGAATGGCCAGACATAGGAACCTCGCTGACGTATAAGAGCCCGGCATGCACACGGATGGCTCTGGCGCAAAAGCCGAACATGCAATTGTACCACTGGCTTACGACCCGAACCTGCCCGGAAAAGAGCGGTCAACTCACCGCTTCCTCGGACTCGAACGTACTCAGAATGACCTGCGCTGTGGTTTGAAGCTGTTCGATCACCTGCTCGGGCGTGTTTGAGAAGAGGCGGCAATGCATCAGATAGCGGCGCAGGTCTTCATCCGTTTCGAACGACAGGAACGCAGGCGTGGTGTTGGGCGTGCGCCAGTACTGGACTTTGAAGGGAGGCTTTCCCGGGGTGCTGCTCTTGGAAATAACGATTTGTCCCAACCATGTGGCCATATCTGTCGCTCGCGTTAAATAAAGTTACATCGGCGGAGTCCGATTCGTCCAATGACCAAAGTGATTCTCCATCTGGCTATCGGCAGTTAGTCCTTTGTTTCTAGATCGATACGCATAAATGATGGCCAGTATCGGCGCCGCCAGAAGCACCCCCCAGAAGCTCAGGAACAATCCCAGCACGATGGGCGTCAGGATCGACGCCCAGATGGGTACCCGTGCGGTGCGCCGCATCAGGTAAGGCTGAAGCACCAGGCCGTCCACGACTGCGATCACGGCGTACAGCATGAACACGTAGATAAGGCGCATGAAGCCGCCGGAAACCGTTGCCGCAATGGCCGGGCCGATCAGCGAGATCACCGGTCCCAGGTGCGGCACAAACTGGAAGACCGCCGCCAGCGCAGCCCATGCCGGGGCCCACGGAACACCGATAATCAGCAATCCGATCAACCACAACCCGGCCACGCATGCCGCGTCCTGAAGCTGGGCGACGAACCAGCGCTTGAGCGCATCCCCGGTAATCCGTGCGTGTTCCCGGAATTTCATTTCCTGGTTGGATGCAGGAAGCGCGCTCTCCGTTTCGGTCGGGCGCACCTTGGCGTACACTGTTCGCAAAATCGGAGGCGTTATGAAGCGTTTTCTTTCCGTTCTGATCCTGGCCTCGATGTGCTGCTCCGGTGCGGTTGCGCAGATGGCGCCCAATGCCCAGCGCGGACCGATGCCCGGCTTCAATTTCGAGGCGCCGCGGGCGCTCTCGGGCGACTGGTGGCGCGATCCCGAGGTCGTCAACGAGTTGCGCCTCACCGACGCGCAGCGCAAGCAGCTCGAGCAGATCAGCCTGAACATGAAGCTGTCGCTGATTGGTGCGGCTGCCACCGGCGCCAGTGCGGTGGTCAAGGCGGAGAGCGCACTCAACAGCGATCAGCTCGACGAAGCTGCCTACAACCAGCAGGCGACCGCCGCGGCCGGCGCAGCGTCGAAACTGGTGGGTGACATGGCCGCCACCATGCTCGCCATGCGCAAGGTCCTGGCGCCGGAGCAGTGGCGCAAGCTGGACACCTTGCGCCGCAGAACACAGCAGGCACGGCGTCAGCCGAACTCCATGCCGCGTGATCGTGATAACGAGCACAAGCCGGCGCCACCGCCGCAGGAGTAACGAGGTGTCATTCCGAGCGAGGATGCGGCCGTGAGGGCGGGCCGGTTTTGCCCGCGTACGCCGCATCCGACTCGAGGAATCTGCATTTGCCCTGTGCCTTGCGCCACGAGCCATGCGCCTGTAATCACATGCTAGACTTCTCTTAGACCTCCATGAAATTCGGCGTCATCCAGTTTCCCGGCTCCAACTGCGATCAGGACCCCTACTGGGTGCTGGAGCAGGTTGCGCATCAGCCGGTCACGTACCTGTGGCACGAGTCGCAGGACTTGCAAAACTGCGATTTGGTGATTATCCCCGGCGGGTTTTCCTACGGCGACTATCTCCGCACCGGCGCCATCGCGCGCTTCTCACCTGTCATGGAATCGGTACGCAAGTTCGCCGCTGGCGGAGGACTGGTGCTCGGCATCTGCAACGGCTTCCAGATCCTCACCGAGTCGCATCTTTTGCCCGGCGCGCTGCTGCGTAATGCGGGGCTGAAGTACATCTGCAAGCCGGTCCACGTCCGTATCGAAAACGCAGCGACGCCCTTCACCTCCGCGTGCAAGAAGGGCGATGTGCTGCAAATTCCTATCGGACACATGGATGGCAATTATTTTTGTGACGACGCCACGCTGCAACAACTGAAGCGCGAAGACCGGGTCGTCTTCCGCTACGCGAATGCGCAGGGCGAAATCACCGCCGAAGCCAACCCCAATGGCTCGCTCGACAGCATCGCCGGCATCTGCAACGAAGGACGCAACGTCGTCGGCATGATGCCCCATCCCGAACGCGCCAGCGAAGCGGCGATGGGCGGCACCGACGGCTTCAAGATCTTTGAGTCTGTGCTGAGCGCCGTCACAGCGAAGTAATAAGTAACAAGTAATAAGAAGAAAAAGGTGCGAGCGCGAGCCGAGCGGTTTTCTTGTTACTTATTACTTATTACTTATTACTTCTTGAACGCCTCTTTATTCACCACGTACGGCATCTTTGTCGGATCGCCGCCGTAGTGGTTTTCCAGGACGTCGATCAACCCCTGCACGCAGCGTCCAGCCATGCCCTTCATCGGATCGGTGGACAGGCGCGTGATTTTTCCCGCGCTGGCAAAGTGCGGATAGAGCCGGCAGCGGTCCTCGATCGCGGGATCGCGCAGCGGTGAATCGGCGGCCAGCGGCTCTTGCTCGTAAACGTCCAGTGCCGCCCCGGCAATCCAGTTTTCCTTCAGCGCCTTGGCCAGCGCCTTCTCCTGGACAACCGGGCCGCGCGACGTGTTCACCAGCATGGCCGTCGGCTTCATCATGCGTAGAGTCTTCTCATTGATCAGGTGGAGTGTGGGCGTGTCGCTTTCCTCCGGGCGGATCAGCGGCACGTGGATGCTGATGTAATCGGCCTCGCGCAGCGCCTCCTCCAGCCCCACGTACTTGATCCACGTCCGCTCGCGGCACACGCCGGTGGATTGCCGCAGATCCTTGATTTTCTGTATGCCGGCAATGAATTCATGGTTCTGGTACGCCGGGTCGTAGCAGAGCATGTTCATGTCGAAGCCGTTGCACTTTTTGATCATCGCCAGCCCGATGCGCCCGGTGCCGACGATCGCGATCGTCTTGCCGGTGACCTCGTCGCCCAGGAACGGCAGGAACGGATGCCACGCGCCCCACTTGTTTTCGCGCAGAAGTTTTTCGGCGTCCCACATCCGGCGGGCGAGTGCGCCCAGCATGAAGAAAGCGAATTCGGCGGTGGCTTCGGTCAGGACGTCGGCGGTATTGGTGAACGGGATCTTGTACTGGTTGGCGTCGGCGCGGTTGATGTTGTCGAAGCCGACCGCGATCTGCGCCACGACCTTCAGCCGGCCCTTCCCGGCCTCGAACACTTCCGCGTCGATCGGATCGCGCAGCGTGGTAATCAGGCCGTCGATGCCGCTGGCCGCTTTTTCCAGGATCAGCTTCTTCGGCGGCGCCTCGGGCCCGGGATAGACTTCGACCTCGTAGCCGCGCTGGCGCAGCAGGTCAATCGCCTCCCCGATCTGGCAGGTGGCAAAAACACGGAACTTCTTGTCGGCCATTTCCTCTCCCATCAAACCCATCAGATTACGGGAGGATAGGCTCGACACTCAAGCTTCAACGCACCGTGACCATCTCCGGCTCCAGCGGGCACACGATACGTTTCTTCTTCAGCTTCATCAGTTCGAGCGCCTTCTGCGCGATGTGCTCGGCCGAAACCTCGAACTCCTTGATCAGCTCCCACGGCGCGCCGGAATCGCCGAAGCGGTCCTTCACGCCGATGGCGCCGGTGATGATCGGCGTCCCATAGACCTCGGGGCTGGCGGTAATCACGTTGCTGACCTTCCACGCCAGCGGACCGATCTGGTGCTCCTCGGCCGTCAGCACCATACCCGTGTCTTTCGCGGCGCGAATGATTGCTCCCTCGTCCACCGGTTTCATGGTGTGCAGGTTGATGACGCGCGTTTCGTAGCCGAACTCCTGCTTCAGGATGTAGGCCGCGCGCATCGCTTCCGGCACCATTGGGCCGTTGGCGATGATCGCCAGGTCTTCGTTCTCGTTGCGGTAGTCGGCTTCCAGCTTGGTCTCGAATGCCTTCAGGAAGTCTTGGCCTTCCTTACGCAGACGGATGACGTTTGCTTTTCCGAAGACGAACGGCGTGTTCTCGTCGGTAACGATCGGCGTCGCTTCGCGCGCGAACCGGATGTACTTGGGCCCGACGAACTTCATCAGCAGGAACGTCGTCGCCTTCTTTGTTTCCACGCTGTCGCACGGTACGACCACATGCATATTCGGGAGGCTGCAGACGGCGGACAGGTCTTCCAACGCCTGGTGCGTGGCGCCGTCCGGCCCGACCGAAACGCCACCGTGCGCGCCCGCGATCATCACGTTGAAGTTGCCGTAGCACACCGTGGTGCGGATCTGGTCGAGGTTGCGGCCTACGGCGAAGGTCGCGTACGTGCCGAACACCGGCAGTTTGCCCTCGCGCGCCAGTCCGGCGGCGACGCAGGTCGCCGACTGCTCGGCAATGCCCATGCTCAGCCAGCGCGGCTTGCGTTCGGGGTTCTTGGAATAGAACTCGCTGATGGTGATGGAGCCCGAGATGTCCAGGCCCAGGCAGCATACGCGCTCGTCGCTGCCGTTTTCGGCCAGCGATTCACCGAAGCCCATGCGCGTCGGCTTCATCTTCACCTGCATGTCGATGGCGCTGTTCCACCAGTAGTCGCGGCTGAAGTGCGGCATCTTGTGGTAGAGCTTCTTCTCGACGTCCGCCTGGTACGCCTTCGCCTTTGCCAGCAGCGCGTCCAGGTCGATCTTCTCGGTCAACCCGAGTTCGGCGAGACCTTTCTTCGTCTCTTCCAGGTTCGTCGCCCTGCCGTGCCAGCCCGCGATGTCCTCGCAGAAGCTGATGCCCTTGCCCTTGATGGTCTCGGCGATGATGCACAGCGGCTTCTGCAAGCCGTTGCTCGCGCGCGCCTTGCCCGCTTGCAGCGCGGTGACCACCTGATCCATGTCGTGCCCGTTGATGCGGATCACGTCCCACCCGAAGGAGCGGTACTTCTCCTCGATCGGATCGATGTTCATCACGTCGTTCACGCGCCCGTCGATCTGCAACCGGTTGTAATCGACAATGGCGACCAGGTTATTCAGCTTGTAGTGGCTGGCCTCCATGGCCGCTTCCCAGACCTGGCCTTCCTGCTGCTCGCCGTCGCCCATGATGCAGAAGGTGGTGTTGTTCCGCTTGTCCAGCTTGGCGGCGATGGCCAGCCCCACGGCGATGCTCAGTCCCTGTCCCAGCGATCCGGTGGACGCCTCCACTCCCGGCAGCTTCAGCCAGTGCGGGTGTCCCTGGAACCGCGAATAGAGTTTGCGCAGGGTGACGACTTCGTCCTTGTCGTAATACCCGGCGAAGCCCAGCCCGAGGTACAGGCTCGGCGCCTTGTGCCCGGTGGACCAGATCACGCGGTCGCGCTCCGCCCAGTTCGGGTTCTTCGGATCGTGGTTGAGGACCTTCAGGTAGAGCGCTGCCGCGATGTCCATGATCGACAGCGTGCCGCCAGCGTGCCCGCTGCCCGCCGCGCACAGCGCCACCAGGTCGTAGCCGCGCATCAGCTTCGCCTGTTCCCTCAGTTCCTCGACGTTGTAATCCCGAACGACTTTGCCGGTTGCGGAGTCAACGATTGCCATTCCATCCTTCTCCCCTGCCCGCTCGGGCAGACGCACTGCTTCATCAGGCGTAACTGGCGAGAGTAGGCTGCCGGGTGCACGCGACGCAGTGAGAATGGTCACAACCGCTTGTGAGCCAATCACAAACAGGCGGTTGCGATGCTCCGAATCAGCGCCGCCGGCAAGTCCTTCCCGAACCCTTCACGTGAGGTTCTTCGCTCCGTGTCTGCGTGTTAGGCGTGCGTTCTCGTCGCCGGCCAAGCCTCAATTCGGGCGAATACTGATTCGGGAACCCGCGCGCCCTTTATTAGCCGCTGACCCACCGCAACTCTTGGCGCGATTTGCGGTCTAAGAGTACTGTTGGGGACGGAATCAGGAAGTTCGTCGACGGTGTCATTTATTCGCACTCATTCAACTGTTTTCGCGTTCGCCGCACTGACCGCTCTGGCCCTGTTGCCCCTGCCTCGGCTGCAGGCCCGCGTGCAAGATCGCATCACCCAGCGGATTGACGATGGCCGCCAGGCGGTGCTGAGAGGCAGCGTGCATCCGCTGGCCCAACCGCAGTACGACCAGGGCCGGCTCAGTCCTGCTACCGTGCTGTCGCGGATGGTGATGACCTTCAGCCGGACGCCGGCCCAGCAGGCCGACCTGGAGAATCTGCTCCGCGAGCAGCAGGACCCTTCTTCGCCCAGCTATCACCAGTGGCTCACACCGGAGCAGTACGCCGGCCGGTTTGGCCTGAGTGAAAGCGACCTGGCCCAGGTTACGGATTGGCTGCAATCCCAGGGTTTCACCGTGGTCGAAACCGCCCGTAGCCGGACCTACGTGGCTTTCCAAGGATCGGTCGGACAGATCGACTCGGCCCTGCATACCGAAATCCATCGCTACCTGGTCCATGGCGAGGAGCACTTCGCGAACTCCGCTGAGCCCGCTCTGCCCGCCGCCTTGGCCGGGGTGGTGCAGGGATTCCGCGGGCTCCACGACTTCCGCCCGCACCCGCGGGGAATTTCTATCCGCAGCCTCCGTCCGCGGTTCACCTCCAACCTCAGCGGCAATCATTATCTGGCCCCGGATGACTTCGCCACCATCTACAACCTGCAGCCTCTTTACAGCTTGGGCATCGACGGAACCGGCCAGAAGATCGCGGTCTCAGGTCAATCCGACATCCTGCTGAGCGACATCCAGACCTTCCGCAGCGTCTCCGGCTTGCCGCCCAACACCCCGCAGGTGATTCTGGTCCCCGGCTCTGGCGATCCAGGGGTAGTCAGCGGCGATGTCGTCGAGGCAAGCTTGGACTTGGAATGGACGGGCGCGGTGGCCCGCAATGCCACCCTGATCTACGTGAACTCCGGGAATGGAGCTTTTGACTCGCTGTACTATGCCATCGACCAGAACCTGGCGCCCGTGTTGAGCAACAGCTATGGAGATTGTGAGGCGAATTTCTCCAATGCGGAACTGAATTCCATGGTAACCAGCGGACAGCAGGCCAATGCGCAGGGGATGACAATTGTTTCCGCTTCGGGGGATTTGGGCGCAGCCGACTGCGACTACAGCCTCAACGCCAATGTCACCATCACCATCGCCACCAAGGGCTTGGCCGTGGACGTACCTGCCAGCATTCCGTATGTCACGGGTGTGGGCGGTACGACCTTGAACGACGGCTCCGGCGCCTATTGGAGTGCCACGAACAACAGCAAGAACGGCTCCGCGCTTTCCTATATCCCGGAGGTGGTCTGGAACGACACCGCTGCCGATATCGCCAACGGCGGGACCTTTGCGGCCAGCGGGGGCGGCGCCAGTATTGACTTTCCCAAGCCGAGCTGGCAGACCGGCCCCGGCGTGCCCAACGACAATGCCCGTGACGTACCCGACATTTCCCTGGCGGCCTCGGTCGATCACGATGGGTACCTGATCTGCTCCCAAGGCGCTTGTGTGAACGGATATCGCGACGCCAATACTTACCTGGATGTCGTCGGAGGGACCTCGGCCGGGGCCCCTGCCTTCGCCGGCATGGTGGCGCTGATCAATCAGTTCACCCAGTCATCGCAGGGCAACGTCAACCCCAGGCTTTACCAGTTGGCTGCTCTTTCCCCCGACGCATTTCACGACATCACCAGTGGCGACAACAAGGTGCCTTGCCGGGCGGGATCCCTAAACTGTCCTAATAGCGGCCTGATGGGCTTTACGGCGGGTGCCGGCTATGACCAGGCAACCGGCGTGGGTTCGCCCAACGCTTACAACCTGGTCATGCAGTGGGTAAGCGTTGTGCTCTCTCCCAATCCTCTCAGTTTTGGCAACCGGTTGCCCAATATTTCCTCGACCCTGCCGGTCACCTTACGCAACGACAACAGTGCCGTGCTCAACATTACCGAGATCGGGATTACCGGGATTTTCGGCCAAACCAACAATTGTCCCAACGCGCTGAGCTCCGGCTCCAGTTGCACCATCAACGTGACTTTCCTGCCGACATCGCTGGGCCCGCAAAGCGGCATGCTCACGGTGACGGCCAACGACAGCGCCAGTCCGCACCAGGTCCCGATCTCGGGGACGGGCGCGGACCTGACCGTCCTGTTGTCGCGTCCCACGCGCCCGCGCCGCTCGGACGCTAATCTCGCGCCCGCCGCCCAATCGGCGCAGATAGCCCCGGACAACCTCGCGCAGCCTTCCGCCTCGGTCGTGAGCGCCGCCACCCTGCCGCGTCTGACATCCTCGGAGTCTTCACGCTCTAGTGATTTGCCGGCTTCTCTCCCCGCTCTGCTGGTCTCGCCGTTGCGCTTGGAATTCGACGCCGGTGCCGCCGGCACGCAAGCGCAGCGCGGCCTTACCCTGACGAATCCGCAGTCTGTAGCAGTGGTGATTTCGATCGGGATTGCCGGCGCCTTCACCCAGGAAAACGATTGCGGCGCCGAGTTGAAGCCTGGGGCAAGCTGCGAAATCACGGTCAGCTATCGGCCGTCGGCGCCCGGCCCTTCGCGCGGCCAACTGAAGATCACCACCCCGGCGGGCAGCACCAGCGTCCAGATTATTCGCTGATTGAAATCGGGCGAGGCAGTCCCCTTATACTGCGAAGATGCGCGTGATGAGAGCGATCGCGGTTGCGGTTTTGTTGCTTGGCGGAATTCCCGGCTTGGCCGAGGGGCGGGTTGAATGTGCGGCGCTCAAGAGCGCGGTGCTGGCGCGCAACGTCCGCTATTGCGCTGCGCTTCCGGCAGGCTACGACGGCAAGCAAGCGAAGCGCTTTCCCGTGGTCTATTACCTGCACGGCCTGGGCGAGAGCGAGCAGACGCTGGTCGGGGCCTTGGGCGCGATGCTCGGCGACCTGCAACGGAACGGGAAGATAAAGGAATTCCTGGTCATCACCCCGGATGCGGGGACCACGTTTTATATCAACTCCCACGACGGACGGGTGCGCTACGAAGATTTCCTGGTCCGCGAGTTCATCCCGGCCATGGAGCGCCGCTTCCGCGTGGCCGGCACGCGCGCCACGCGCGGCATCGCCGGCACCTCGATGGGCGGCTATGGCGCGTTGCACACGGCCTTCAAATACCCGCAGCTTTTTGCCGCAGTGGAGGCGGAAATGCCGGCGCTCTATGAGAAGTTCCCGCAACGGCTTCTTCCCTTCTTCGAAATGTCACGGCGCGGCGGCGCGGGCAGCGGTCCATTCGGCCAGCCCTTCGACGAAGCATTCTGGGAGCGCAACACGCCGTTCACGCTGGCGCGCGCAAATGCCGCGCGCCTGCGGAATTTGAAGATCTATTTCGATTGCGGCTCGGAAGACGATTACGGATTCGATGCCGGCACGCGCAAACTGGACCAGTTGCTGACCTCGCTCGGCATCAAGCACGAGGCGCATATTTATCCCGGACGTCATAGCCCCGACTTCATCGCCGACCACTTCCCGGCGGCGCTAACATTCGTGTCGAACAGCCTGGGTGGAAAGTGAAAACTCACATGCGATTGGCGAGAGTATTGCTCGGATCAATGGTGCTGACGGCCGCGGTTCCGGCGATATGCCAGGACCTGGTAACGGTGGCACCGCAAGCGGCGAAGGTGGAATACGAGGACGCGCGCGTCCGCGTCGTGCGGCTGAAGATTGCGCCGCATGAGGCGCTGCCGATGCACGACCGTCCGGCGCGGGTGGTGATTGCGCTGACGGCGAACGACGTCCGCATCACGGCGGCCGATGGGAGCATGCGAACGGTGCAGGTACCGGCGGGCAACATCGCGTGGAGCGGGCCGGGAAAGCGCTCGGTGACGAACCTCGACACCCCGCTGGAGAACGTGATCGTCGAGATGAAGGAACTTCCCCACCCTCCGCCAAACCCGGGCGGAAGGGTGGGGCAACCGCCTTCTAAGGACGATCCGCGGGCGCTCGTCGAGCCGTATCATCACTGGCTATTCGAGAATCAGTACGTGCGGGTGTACGACGTCCGCATTCCGCCCGGCGGGATGACCGAGTTTCATCGGCACGCGTACGACACCGTTGCCGTAGAGATATCGGACGGAACGACTGCAGCGCAAACGCAGGGCGGAACTTGGGGCCAGCCCGAGGCGGCGCAACCGGGGAGCGTCGAGTTCCTTGCCGACTCGAAGAAGACGCGCATCCACCGTGTGCGCAACGAGGGGAAGGCCGAGTACCACGTCGTGCTTGTGCAGTTGTTGCAGTGAACCCATGTACCGCAAAACCGGCCGAACGTGGAGCACCCGGCTGGGGAAGAAGGAAGGCCGCCCGACAGGGAAACGTAATCAGTAATAAGTATTCAGCGAAACGAGAAAACAAAGGCCGCCCGGAGGCGGCCCAAATCACCAATTACCGATTACTCAATTACAAATTCTTCTTCGTCCATTCGTCCACGCGATCGAGCGCCAGCTTGATGTTGTCCATCGAGTTGGCGACCGAGAAGCGCAGGTAGCCTTCGCCATAGGCGCCGAACGCGGTGCCCGACAGCGCGGCTACTCCGGCCGTCTCGAGCAGCGCGTCGGCCAGCGGCTTGGACTTCCAGCCGGTCTTGGTGATGTTCGGGAAGACGTAGAAAGCGCCCTTGGGCATCTTGCAGGAGAAGCCCTTGATCTTGTTCAGACGCTCGACCACGTAATCGCGGCGGCGCTTGAATTCGGCGGCCATCTTCTCTACCGGCGCCTGGTCGCCCTTGAGCGCCTCGATGCCAGCCATCTGGGTGAAGCTGGCGGTGCAGGAGACGGCGTTGGTCTGAAGGCGCGCCACGTGCGTGGCCAAGTCGGCGCGCATCACGCCGTAACCCATGCGCCATCCGGTCATGGCGTAGGTCTTGGAGAAGCCGTCAAGCAGGATGGTGCGGTCCTTCCAATCGGGCAGCGACATGATGGAGAAGTGCTGTTGTCCGTCGTAGAGCAAGCGGCTGTAGATTTCGTCGCTGAGCACGAAGATGTCGCGGTCGCCGATGGCTTCGGCAATACGCTCGATGTCGCGCTTGGTGAGGATGCCGCCGGTCGGATTGTGCGGCGAGTTGAGAATGATCATCCGGGTGCGGTCGGTGATCTTCGACGCCAGTTCGGTCACATCGAGCGAGAAGTCGAGTTCCTCGCGCAATTGGATGGGCACGGCCTTGGCGCCGACGAAGTTCACCATCGATTCGTAGATCGGGAAGCCCGGGTTCGGATAGATGACCTCGTCACCCTCGTCGGCCAGCGCCATGATGGCGTAGAACATGATCGGCTTGCCGCCCGGCACGACGACGACTTCTTCCGGCTTCACCGAGACATTGCGCGTGCGGCTGACGTAGTCGGCGATGGTCTGGCGCAGCTCGGGCAAGCCCGGCGCGGGACCGTAATGCGTGAAGCCCTTGTTGAGCGCGTCGATGCCGGCGTCGATGACGTTGCGCGGCGTGTCGAAATCGGGTTCGCCAATTTCCAGGTGAATGATGTGCTGGCCCTTGGCTTCCAGGGCGCGGGCGCGCACCAGCACTTCAAAGGCGGTTTCCGTGCCCAGGCGCGACATGCGCGTCGCCAGGCGAAGCGTGGAAGGTGCTCTCTCGGTTTTTGGCATGGTGGTCAAACTGCTCATTATAAATCCTCCGCCGGCCAGGGCCCACCCTAGCAAAGACGGCTAGGGTGGGGCACCCGCCCAAACGTATAAGTCTCGCCCACGCCGGGCGGGGGCGCAGTGACTAAGCTCACAGTTAATCGGTAATCGGGTAATGGAAAGGCAAGAGAAGAGCTTCACCACAAAGGACACAAAGGTTCACAAAGGACCGGCTACGTCGCCGATGGTCACCACCGCTTCGGCGAAGTTCTCGGGCGCTGTTGGGGCTCCCGCAAGGCGCCGCAGCATCGCCAACTGGCCGACGTGGGTCATCGCGTCCGCCAGCGGTCCCTGCATCATGCGCTCGTCGTTGTAGCCGCGTACCTGCGCATCGGACGCCAGCAGCGCGTCCAACTCCTTCAGCAGAGTGAAGAAGCGAGTGACGTTCTCATCCCAACTCCCGACCTCCGCCTTCTTCCAGCGCGGCTCGGTGAACCAAGTGATCGACCACGACAGCAGGTCGCCCATGTGCGACAGAATCACTGACGGCGCCTTCCCCGTACCCTCGAAAGCCCCAAATTCCGCAGGCGCTCCGACGATGGTTTTGCGCGCACGATAGGCAAGCGTGGCCAGGAAATGACGCATCATGGCGCGCTTGGCGTCGGACATTGCAGGTCTCCTAGTCGGGAACGGCGGATTCGTCTTTGGCGCGCAGCACCCGGTCCACGGAGTATGGCAGTTGCGCTCCGTTTCCATGGTAGTGGTGCGCCTGCATGTCGCCCAGCAAGCCGAGCGCCAGCATCTGCACACCCGCCAGGATCAGCACCGCGGCAAAAATGAGCAGCGGGCCGTGCGTGGCCATCACCGGCTCGTGCGTGAGCAGCTTGTGGACCATCAGGAAAATCGCAATTGCGCTGCCGGCAAACCCGCTCAGCATTCCGATCGTCCCGAAGAAATGCAGCGGACGCGCCATGTGCCGCAGCAGGAAGCGGACGGTGATGAGGTCGAAAAAGACGCGGAAGGTGCGGCCGATGCCGTAGTGCGATTCGCCGCGCTCGCGATTGACATTGCGGATCGGAACCTCGCAAGTGCGCGCGCCGTACCACGAGGCCAGCGCCGGAATAAACCGGTGCATCTCGCCGTACAGGGGGACCTGTTGCAGCAGGTCGCGGCGATAGGCCTTGAAGGTGGTCCCGAAATCGTGGATGTCCACGCCGCTCAGCTTGGCCATCAGCCAGTTCGCGACCCGCGATGGCACCCGGCGCATGACAAAGTTATCGATGCGGCGCTTGCGCCAGCCGCTGACGATGTCGTACCCCTCGGCCAGTTTTTCCAGGAATAGAGGAATATCGGCGGGATCGTGCTGGAGGTCGCCGTCCATGGCGATGATGTACTCGCCGCGCGCGTGATCGAATCCAGCAGCCAGGCCGGCGGTCTGCCCGAAGTTGCGGCGCAGCTTTACCACCACCACCCGGCTGTCCACCGCGGCAATCTCGCGCAGGAGCGCGAACGTCCGGTCGGTGCTGCCGTCGTCCACCAGCACCAGCTCCCAAGTCTCCGGCTGCGACTCCATGGCCGCCTTCAGGCGGTCGTAGAGCTCGGTGATGTTTTCCTGTTCGTTGTGCAGCGGGATGACGACGGAATACTTCGGCACAGGACGATTATAACGTCAGAATTTGCCAAAAGTTACGTTTGGCGAGGGCGGTACCCGGTACTCATGGAGGCCCTGGGCAGATTCGAACTGCCGACCTGCGGTTTAGGAAACCGACGCTCTATCCATCTGAGCTACAGGGCCTCATTGGTGCGGAGCGGAATCGAGAGGGTCCTTCGCTGACGCTCAGGATTTCGGCAGCGGGCTCCCGCTTCGCTCACGCCCGCTAACCGCCTCAATTTAGGAAACCGACGCTCTATCCATCTGAGCTACAGGGCCTCGCTTTTCAATTGTAGCGAACTCACGGGCCAATCCTATAACCCGCCGCAGGACGTCCCTCTTCCACCAAGGTGCGCCTCGTGTGAACGTCGCGTGTAGCGCGTGTAAATGTTCGTAAAACCAGTTGCCCACACTTGCTTCCAGACCGCACCATGGCTGTGGGTCGAGGCACGACATTCCTCGCATACAATTGAGAGCTTCAGGAGAAAACACACAATGAAGAGGACCAGTACGATCGTTGCAGTCTTACTCGGAATGATGTTGGTTCTATCCCTGGTCGCGGTGGCCGAGGATGCAGCCAAGGTCGGCGGCACGTGGGAGATGACCAGCCAGGGACGCCAGGGACCGATGACCAGCACCCTGACCATCGACCAGGACGGCAACAAGTTCAAGGGCACGCTGAAAGGCGCGCGCGGCGAAAATCCGATCGAGGGGACCGTCGACGGCAACAAGATCAGCTTCACCGTCGAGCGCGAAACTCCGAACGGAAAGATGACCATGAATTACACGGGCAAGGTGGACGGAGATTCCATCAAGGGCACCGTGAAGATGGGTGAGAACGAGCGCGAGTGGACGGCCAAGAAACAGAAGTAAGAAAACCAGGCTCAAGGTACAAGGCTCAAGGCGCAAGGAAGAAGGATTTTCCTATGCCTTGAGCCTTGCGCCATGTGCCCCATGCTTGCCGTTATTTTCTGCGCGTCAGCCGGTCCACCAGGCCGCCCGCGATGAATCCGAGCGCGAACATCATCACCAGGCTTTCGACCGGATGACGCTTCACGCGATTGGCGGTGTCGTCCATCAGTTCTTCCGCAGCATCGCCGCCGTGCTTTCCGACGCGCTTGGCCACGTCGATCCCGTCCTCGATGACCTCGGCAATCGCCGACGTCGCGCGCGGAATCTTGTGCAGTGTTTCCGCGACCTGAGCCGCCGCCTTCTCCGCTACTTGTGGCATCGCTCGCTCCTCCTTCTGCTGGACTCATACTGCCGATGGAAGTATTGTGCGCCCGGCGTACGGTTCCCGAGCGCCAAATTCGTACTGGCCGCGACAATTTCAGTCCCAAAATGAAGCGCAGCCCTTTCCACCCGCCGCCTGCGCGTGTACCATTCGCCGCCATGATCGAGTTTCAGAACCTGCGGCGCGAGTACGGCAGCCTGGTCGCCGTCCGTGACCTCAACGTCTCTATCCCACCGGGCGAGGTTTACGGGCTCATCGGCCCCAACGGCGCCGGAAAGACGACGACCATCCGCATGGCGTGCGGGCTGCTCACGCCCACCTCCGGAGGGGTGCGCATCGCCGACGTGGACGTCCACAGCAACCCCGAACTCGCCCAGACCAACATCGGCTATCTCTCCGACTTCTTCAACGTATACGACGACCTGAAAGTCTGGGAATATCTCGACTACTTCGCGCACGCCTACAAGATGCCCGAGGCCGCCATCGCTGCGCGCGTGGAGCAGGTCATCCAGCACGTCGGACTCGAGGTGAAGCGCGATCAATTCATCCGCGGCCTCTCGCGCGGCATGAAGCAGCGCCTCGGCATCGCCCGCGCGATTATTCACAAACCAAAGGTCCTGCTGCTCGACGAGCCCGCCTCCGGCCTCGATCCCAAAGCCCGCTCCGACCTGCGCGGCGTCCTGCTCGCCCTGCGCGACGAGGGCGCCACCATCGTGATCTCCTCGCACATCTTGTCGGAACTGGAAGGCTTCTGCACCTCCATCGGCGTCATGGAAAAAGGCGTCATGGTGCGCAGCGGACGGATCGAGACCATCACCGAGCAGGAGACGAGATTCCACGTCATCCGCCTGAGCTGGATCGGGGAAGCGGCGGTCGCTGACATCCTCGGCAAGGTGGCGGAGGTTTCCAACGTCGCCGTCAGCGGCCCAGAGGCCGTCTTCCGCTTCGCTGGACCGGAAGACGATCTGCCCAACGTCCTCGCTGCCCTGCTGTCCAGCGGGGTGCGGGTTCTGTCCTTTGGCGAGGTCAAGCAGACCGTCGAGGACCTCTACCTCAAGCTCTCACACAACGAGGTGATGTGATGGCCGGCCTTTTCAGCAATCCCGAACTCGTCCGCCACCTGCGCATGGAGCTGCGCCCCAAGCGCATGCTGATCGCGGCCGCCGTGGTGGTGCTGCTGAGCGCGCTCGCACTGATGGGATTTATGCAGGACAATGCCGGCACCCGCGCCGCGCACGATCGCAGCTACTTGCACGGATTGTATGCGACGTATCTCGTGATCCAGCCCATCCTGCTCTGCCTCTGGTGCCTGTCGGCGTGCAGCCAGGCGATTGCCGGCGAGCGGGCGCAGAAGACTTACGACTTCCTCCGCACCACGCGGCTGACGGCGGGCGAACTCCTGACCGGAATGGTCGCGGGGGTCCCCGCGATGGCGTACTTCACCATCGCCTGCTCGCTGCCGTTTTCCATCGCGGTCGGGATCGCCGGAGGGTACTCTGCGTTCGCCATTGTCATCACCTACGCGATGCTCGTGCTCGTCGCCGTGGTGATCTCCCTGGCGGGCCTCACCATCTCCATGATGACGGAGAAACCGCGCGCCGGCGAGATCCTGGTCCTGGTCTTTTTCTTTTTTTGGCCGGCGCTCACGCTTTCATTCGCCATGGGCGGCGGATCGCCGTTGCCCGGGCTTTCCGCACTCTCTGTAATCCCTGGCATCCTGCAGCTCTATGGCACATATTGGGCGCCCGACGCACCTTTTCACGTGCCGAGCGAAGTTCCCTTCTTCGCCTTCCACGTGCCGTTTCTGTTCGTCTCCGTAGTGCTCTATGCCAGCATCGGCGCGTGGCTGGTGGTCGCGCTGGTACGCAACCTGAAGAAGGAACGCGAGGAGATCCGCCTGCTCTCGCACTGGCAGAGCATCGGGTTCGTCGCCTACATCAACGTCCTGATTCTGGCGCTGCTGGACATTCGGGGCGCAGCAGCGGGTTCGGCGGTCCCGGTAGAAAACGTCGCGACTGGCGTGGCGACCGGCTACCTGGTGTTCAACTGGCTCGTCCTATATGCGGTCGGAATCGCATTGCTGACTCCGGCGGAGCGCCTGAAGAGTTGGTGGCGACATCCCGCCAGAGGAATCGATCGCTATGCTTCTGAAGACGGTCCGCCGTGGCTGTGGATGGCCGTGTGCGCGGTCGTGGTACTCGGGCTCTTCACCGGGCTGGTCGCCGGATCGTCATCCTTGCTTCCGCTGGCGAAGTGGTCGCTTGGCGCGTTCATCGGGCGACTCGCGGTCTTGCTCATCTACGCGATCCGCGATGTCCTGTTCCTGCAGTGGTGCCTGCTGACGCGCATGAAGAGTCCGGTCACGAAAGGCATTCTCTTCCTGTTCCTTTACTACATCACCGCGTCAATGGTCGTCGTTGTGATGTTTGGCACGAAGGAGAAGCTGATGCCATCGGCATTCGCGCTTTTGATGCCGTCCGGAGCTCTCGCGGGCAACGAGTGGAACACGACGCTGATCGGAGCGGGCATCCAGGTGCTCGTGTCGGCCGTGCTGCTGCTGGCCATCCAGCGCCGCATGTCGCCACAGGCGCTTACGGTGAAACCGGTGTAGGAGAACTCAGGAAGGAATCGATTGAACAAGGGGTCTTTCGACTCAGACGACAAGCCCAAAAAACGCATTCCCGCTCAGGATTGGCGACTGACGACTAGCTGCTGACCTCCACCGGCGTGCCCTTCCGCGGCCGGCGGTTCGACTGCAGGATCTTCTTGCGCAAGCGCAACGCTTTCGGGGTCACCTCGACGAACTCATCGTCGGTGATGAACTCGATGGCCTGCTCCAGGTTCAGGTTGCGGAACGGAACCAGGCGGATGGCGTCGTCCGCCGAGGAGGAGCGCATGTTAGTCAGCTTCTTCTCGCGCACGCAGTTCACGTCGAGGTCATTATCCTTGGCGTTCTCGCCGATAATCATGCCCTCGTACACTTCCGTGCCCGGCGCGACGAACAACTCGCCGCGCTCCTGCAAACCCCAAAGCGCGTATGCCGTGGTCGCGCCGTCGCGGTCGGAAACCATGGCGCCGGTCAGGCGGTGCGGAATCTCGCCCTGCCATTCCATGTAGCCGTCGAACAGCGAGTTCATGACAATGGTGCCGCGCGTGTCGGTGAGCAACTGGCTGCGCAGGCCGATCAAGCCGCGGCTGGGGACGCGGAACTCGATGCGCACGCGGCCGGAACCGTGGTTGTGCATGACCGTGATCTCACCCTTGCGGACGCCGAGCTGTTCCATCACGACACCGACAAATCCGTCGGGCACATCGACGGTGAGCTTCTCGACCGGCTCCATCAGCTTGCCATCAATGCGCTTGGTGACGATCTCCGGTTTGCCGACCATCAATTCGAAGCCTTCGCGGCGCATCATCTCGATCAGGATGGCCAATTGCAGTTCGCCGCGTCCGAGCACCTTGAACGTGTCGGGACTTCCGGTCTCTTCCACCCGAATCGAAACGTTGGTCAGCAGTTCTTTATCGAGACGCTCGCGCAGGTGTCGCGAGGTCACGAATTGGCCCTCGCGGCCCGAGAACGGCGAATTATTGATGGTGAACTGGATGGCAATGGTCGGTTCGTCGATGCTCACGCGTGGCAGTGGCGAAGGGTTCTCCGCGTCGGTGATGGTGTCGCCGATGTTGATGCCCTCCACGCCCGCTATGGCGACGATGTCGCCCAACTCCGTCGCTTCAATATCCACGCGCTTCAGGCCACTAAACGTGAATAACTTGGTGATCTTCGTCTTGCGAGTTTCGTTCTCGTGCACGATCGCGACTTCTTCGCCGATGCGCAAGGTTCCGTTCACCGCGCGTGCAATCGCCAGGCGTCCGAGGTAGTCGCTGTAATCGAGGTTCGCAACCAGCACCTGCAACAACGCTTCCGGATCGCCGGCGGGTACGGGAATTGTCTTCAGGATCGCGTCGAATAACGGACGCAGGTTCTCGCCGCCGGTAAGCTTTGTCGAGGCGGTGCCGAGCTTCGCGTTGGTGTAGAGGACCGGGAAATCGAGCTGGCCTTCGCTGGCGTCGAGGTCGATGAACAGGTCGTATATCTCGTTCAGCACCTCCGGGGCGCGCGCGTCCGAGCGGTCGATCTTGTTGATCACCACGATCGGCGGCAGCTTCGCCTCCAGCGCCTTGCTGAGCACGTAGCGCGTCTGCGGCAGCGGGCCTTCGCTGGCGTCCACCAGCAGCATCACGCCGTCCACCATCTTCAGCGCGCGTTCCACCTCGCCGCCGAAGTCGCTGTGCCCGGGCGTGTCCACGATGTTGATCTTCACGTCGTGGTAGAAAACGGCGGTGTTCTTGGCCAGGATGGTGATGCCGCGCTCGCGCTCCAGTTCGTTCGAGTCCATCACGCGCTCGACCAGGTGCTCGTTGGCGCGGAAGGTACCGCTCTGCCGAAGCATCGCGTCGACCAGCGTGGTCTTGCCGTGGTCCACGTGCGCGATGATGGCGATATTGCGAATGCTCTTGCTCAAAATCCCTGCTCCCTGCGGACGCGCAAACGCGCTAAATCCGGGTCGTGCTCCAGGTTTGTTCGGTGACGGCAGCAGCCGAAATGCCGCAGACAACAAGTGGAGGCATCTATTAGTTTATCAGTTACGCGCGCTTTGCAGGCGGCGAAGGGTAATCGCGCGACCTGGTCCTTTACAGCGCCGCCACACTGCGGTAGGCTGCGCCGCTGAGCGTGAGGAGAAGCCATGAGAATACTGCTTTGGATAATCGGGATTTTTGTCCTCATGATCGGGCTGGTCATCGTTCCCGACTTGATCCAGCAAACGCGGCTGGAGAGGGCGCTGCGTTCCACTCAGCCCGGTATGACCTTTGCCCAGGCGTTGAAACGCTTACCGGGAAGCTATGGGGGAACGGTTTCCGCGTACGTTGACGAGGCACATCCTTGCCTGAATCCACCTCCGGAAGTGAAGACAGAAGCGAAAGTAGCCGAAGCATCGTCCGCGCCAGAAGCACAGGCCACCGTCCCAGGGCCGGAACATGTGAAGACGTTTGAAGAGAGCTGTCCGGGAGAGACGAAGCCGGAATCGTTGATGTTCTCGTCTGAGGGTGACGGGAAATACAGCTTGCGGCAGTTCAGCTCGGCTTCCGCCGACATCAAGGTGGAGGAGTTTTCTTCTCGCGAGGAGGTTGCGTCTGCGGTGAAACGTCACCTCGGCTCCGTGCGCGACTGGCGCTTAAGCGGGACTTACACCGGCATGACGCCTCAGCACCGCTCGTTCGCGATCCGCTTTAAGCCGGATGGGACGGTGCGCACGGTGAGCTGCGTGAAGACTTGGGATTAGCACTCCTGTGCGATCGCCGGGCGCCGCGGCGCCGGCGAAGGCGTAATAAAGGTTGATTAGCCCGCGCTGGTGCTGGAGCCGGGCTGCTGTTCGCGATAGGCGGTGCGCAATTCGTCCACGATCTCTTTGGCAGCGGCGCGGGCAGTGTCGAACTTATCGGGCTCAAAGGAAATTGCGCCCACGCGCGCGTGTCCGCCGCCACCGTAGCGCTCGCAGATGCGCGCCAGGTTCACCATATTTTCGGCGCGCGCCCACGGGTTCGATCCCACCGCCACTTTCGTCCGGAAGCTGCTCTTGCTCAACCCCACGCTGTAAACACAGCTCGGGTGCAGGTAGTAAGGGATGAACTTGTTGTAACCCTCCAGGTCCTGGTCGGTGACGTCGAAGTAGAGCGTGCCTTCCTTGCACTCGGAGCGGTCGCGCAGGATACGGATGGATTTTTCGTGGCGCTCCAGGAGCGGCGGCAGTAGGTCGGCGACGAACTTCTGTTGCAAGACTTCCGCCAGCGGCATCTCCACCAGCGTCGGAATCAGGCGCGGAACAAAGGCAGGGTCCTGGGTGACCTCGATGACCATGGTCAGCTTCATGGCCGGCTCTTTCATTTCGACTGCCGACTTCGCGTCCGTATACATGGCGCCGTCGATGATGTCGGCCCACTCGATCAGCTCCGCGATCGGCTTGGGATTGAAGCCGAAGCGGCGCTCAGCGATGGTGGCGATGAACTTGGTGCAGGAGCGGTAGTCCGGGTCGTAGAACTTGCGGGTGCTGCCGGAGCTCTCGTAGTGCTCGCGGTCTGCGTCGGTGAGGAATGCGCTCAGGTGGTGGTCAAACCACCAGTCGATTTTGGAAGAGGTCGAGTACTTGAAATCGACGATGGCGTTCTCGTCGCCGGTGAATTCCTTTTCGTCGAAGAGGGCGCCGGCGCGGTGGACCAGGCCGGAATACTGGAACTCAACGTCATCCTGGACACGTTCGCGATAAAAGCGGGAGAACACGGCGGCAGAGCAACTGCCGTCGAAACACTTGTCGTGATAGAAGACCCGGACCTTCAAGATTGCCCCCTGCGCGGCGCGTCTACCAGCCCCCATCCTTTCAAAATTAGTCAGGGTGGGGCACCCGGACGCGTCCGCGCACATTTGGAAAAGCGTATAGGTTCTAACGTGCGGCGCAGGTTGTCAAGGTTTCCGGGTGATCGGTAATCGCGAGTCAGTGATCAGCAGGTCGTCCCGCTACTCACGGAGGACCAAAAAACAACGCCCGTACCGAAGTACGGGCATCGACACATGTTCCGAAGTATGTACGGCCGATCACCGAGAGCCGACTACCAAGAGCCGGCTTTTAGGCGTTCGCCTGTTTTTCGGCCAGGTCGCCGATCACCGGCAGCTTGAACTTCTGGCCGCCGTACGCCTTCATCAGCAAAATAACCCAGATGATCAGGCAGGCCAACCCGACCAGGGGCCAGATGAAGAGCGTGAGGAAACCGAGAAACGGCATGGCGGCAAGGATGCTCAACACAATTGATATCGCTATCCACGCCACGCCGAAGAAAAGCGACTGGAACGAGTGGAAGCGGATGAACTTGTTCTGATTGTAAGGAGCAACCACCAGGAAGATGATCGCCGGGATGATCGTGACATAGGCAAGCATGCCTGCGACGTTGTCCTGTAGCCCGCCTGCCGTCGCAGCCGGCGTCGCGGCAGCGCCACCACCTGCCGATTGCCCTGCCGCTTTCCCGCAGGCTGGACAGTTGCTCCCATCCGCCGGTAACTGCGCTCCGCAACTCGCACAAAAAGCCATAGTTCCCTCCCAGAAGGTGTCCGCGACTGTTTTCGCCGCTCTCGCCTCTGCGCGCGGACATTATCACCAAAGGCGGTGGGAGGCAAACAAAGGAAAACAATTTTTGATTTTTGATTTCCCGAAATGAAGGCCCAGCGTGTCACCCGAAACTCGGAACTCAGAACTCAGATCTTCCTTCGTCCCGGTTTTTTGCGGCAGTCCTCGCAAACGCCGTAGATCTGGAAGGTGTGGCCGGAGGTTTCATAGTGGTGCTTGCGGCCGATCTCCTGCTCCAGTTGGTCCACCGCGGGCGAGAAGAATTCCACCGAACTGCCGCAGCGGGTGCAGATCATGTGATGGTGGATGCGCCGGTTGTATTGGTGCTCGTAGCGGGTGATGCCGTCGGGAAAGGCGACCTCGCTGGCCAATCCGCACTCCGACAGCAGCTTTAGCGTGCGGTACACGGTGGTAATGCCAATCCTGGGTTCTTTGCGCTTGACCAGCCGGTAGAGTTCGTCGGTGGAAAGATGGTCGCGGGTCTCGAGAAAGGTGCGCAGGATGGTGTCGCGCTGCTCGGTGTGCTTGAGCCCGACCTGCTTGAGATGACGATGGAGAATGTCCTGCGCCTCGCGTACGTCATCGCGCGAGATGCTCTCCAGGTCGTCGATGCGCTTTTCGACCATGCAGGGAGAGGATACCATTCGGGCTCCGGGCGGCGGGCTTCGGGCGGCGGGCTCCGGGAAGCGGATTGCGTCATCGCTTCGGACGTTTTGTGCTAGCGAAATTGATGAGCCCGCTGAGTACTCGACGTACGTGCTGGATTCTCGCGATTAGGCGTCCGCGGGTCAGCTCGTCGATGTACCCGAGCC
>Ga0097691_1000442_pt1 | contig 36371 bp, 41 predicted proteins | sample NGESurdeep072012_8_FD_72858 | JGI IMG/M metagenome (GOLD analysis project Ga0097691, IMG submission 72858) | Arctic peat soil microbial communities from Barrow, Alaska - NGEE Surface sample 210-1 deep-072012 | ecosystem: Environmental > Terrestrial > Soil > Wetlands > Peat ... | reverse complement strand
CCCGGACGGAATCTGGAGCGCGACGCCGCCGTGGGCGGTGCCAGCGAGCCGCACCGATCGCGACGCCGCGCTGAGCCGCGGCCCGTGAGGGGTGACCCCGGCGCCCAGCACGCGCAGCTACTCGACGAGCTCGAGCTCCGGCGGCGGGTGGGCATCGACGGCCACCCGCGCATGGTCAGCCGGATCGCCAACCTCTCGAACTCGACGTGTCGTTGGTGATCGAAGCGCCTGGCAACCTGAATATGCCCGCCGCCGGCACCAGCTGTTGCCAGAACCGCCGGACGTGGTCGGGGTCGTAGGAGGCGTGCTCGTGGTCGTCCTGGAACGGGATCGCACGCTCCACTTCGGTGCCAGTGGTCCGGATCGAGACCTCAAGGGTGAGCTCCCGCAGGGCGGCCATCACCTCGGCGTAGAACTGGGCCACCGACTTGGGTTCCAGTGCCACCGCCCGCTCCCAACCATCGCTGGAGCGGATGAGCCGCCGGTGGGCGCAAAGTCGAACTCGATGGCGTAGCACCGCCGCCAGGTCGTGGCGTTCGGCGGCGATCGCCGCCCTCATGGCTGTGTCCGTGACGATGTCGCCGCGGCCCTGCTCAGCCGGCTCGTGAGCGGGTGAGCTGAACCGGCATGGCGTGCACCCGGGCCGGGTAGCACCGAAGGTCACCGCGACAGCCAACCCTGGGCCTCCGCCGTGCGCAGCGCCTCCACCCGGTTGCGGGCCGCGGTCTTGGCAATCGCCGAGGACAGGTAGTTGCGCACCGTGCCCTCGGAGAGGAACAACCGGCCGGCGATGTCGCTCACCGTCGCGCCGTCGCGGGCGGCGACCAGCACGTCGCGCTCGCGCCCGGTCAACGGGCTGAGTCCACCGGCGAGGTGGCCGCCGCCAGCGCCGGGTCCACGACTCGCTCGCCGCGGGCCACCCGGCGAACCGCGTCGACCAACTGTCCGGCCGGCGCGTCTTTGACCACGAAAGCAGCGCCGCCAGCGCGCCCCGGACCAAGTGCTGGTCATCGGCCAGCAACACCGTGATCACGGCACATCCGTACTCAGAAAGCGTCGATGAAACGGGACCTCCACCGCCAGCCACCAGCCGCCGCCCTCGCCGGCACCGGCTATCTCGGCCCACTTCCGCTGGGGATGTTTGGGCACAGCCCGCGGGCGAAGCGCTGGGTACCGGTCGGCATATCCCCGCTCATGGTCTTCGCCGCGGTCCTCCCGATGGTGTCTTTCGCCACCTTCTCCTGTGCCCTCTCCGCCGCCGCCCGGTCGGGATCCCGGCTGACCAGCCGCTCGGCCAGCTCCGCCTTGACCACCACGGTGGTCAACGAGTGGCCGAACCGCACCCGCTGGGTCTGACCGCCGAACAGCCGATCGGCCCGGGCGTCGGCTACCTCGGTGATCCGCGCCATCGCCAGCACCTCGCTGGTAGGCAGCGGCGATGGCGCCAGTCCACGCATCAGCTCGACCAATTCCCGGACCGTCACCCCGCCAAGCAGCCCGCCGCCCTGCAGCACCGCGCCGACATGGCCGGCCGCGCCGGCCTGCTTAGGGGATAGGCCCCACAACCGCACCGTGCCGGCGTCCGGAGGCGGAGGCGTGAGGCCGAGCAACATGTCGATGGTGGTGGACTTCCCGGCGCCGTTCGGGCCGAGCAGCGCCACCACCTCACCCTGAGCGACGTCGAGGTCGATTCCGTCGACGGCCACGCCGGCGCCGTAGCTCTTGCGCAGGCCCGCGAGCTGGACGCCGGTATCGAGGGCTGTGGTTCGGTTGCTGGCGACATGGCCCCAGCGTGGTAGAAGCGGGCAAGCCGGCGCTAGATCGCCGTGTCACCAGCCGCGGATGACAACTGGTCACTAAACGCCCAGCGGACGGCGGCGGGCTTACTCGGCGAACGAGCCGAGCGTCACCCCACCGTCGATCGTGACGCACTCACCGGTGATCCACGACGCGTCGTCGGAGAGCAGGAACGCCGCCAGCTTCGCCGTGTCCTGCGGCGTACCGAGTCGACCCAGCGGATAGCCGGCCGCTACCCGCTCCTCCTTGCCCGCATAGAGCGCCTTGGCGAAGTCGGTCTTCACCACCGCGGGCGCGATGGCGTTCACCCGCACACCGGGCGCCAGCTCCAGCGCGAGCTGCCGGGTCAGGTGGATCAGCGCGGCCTTGGAGGCGTTGTAGGCGCCAATCATCGAGCCGGGTCGCAGGCCACCAACCGAGGCGATGTTGAGCACCGCCCCACCATGCTCGGCCATCCCAGCCCGCCAGACCGCCTGCACCCAACCCAGCGCGCCGGTGACGTTGACGTCGAAGACCTTGCGGACGGCGGCCAGGTCGGCCTGCACCAGCGGGCCGTACTGCGGGTTGATGCCGGCGTTGTTGACCAGTACGTCGACCGGCCCGAACCGCTCAGCGGTTTGGGCGACCGCATCCGCCTGGTGATCGACATCGTCGGCGCTGCCGCGCACGCCGAGCGCCCGGTCCGGCCCGCCCAGCCGTTTCACCGCCGCGGCCAGCTCGTCGGGCTTGCGCGCGGTCAGACAAACCCGGGCGCCGCGCGCGGCCAGCTCCGCCGCGATCCCGAACCCGATCCCCCGGGTGCCGCCGGTCACCAGCGCCACCCGACCGTCGAAGCTGCCCGCCACGGCGACCTCCTGTCAATGAGAAGTGCGAGAGTGCGGGGCAGCTTGTACCTATCCCCGCCACGACCGCAGACACCTGGTTTACGGTCGACCGGTGTGCTTTCGCCGGTACGACGATGCCGATGACGATGCCGATGACGACTATGCCGGTGACGAGCCGGAGATCGAGTTGCCGCGCGGGGATGTCACCGAGGGGGTGGTCCGGGTCGGGAGCACGGTCCGCCGACCGCACCAGCCGGGCAGCCCGGCGGTGGTCGCCTACCTCGACCACCTCGAGCGAGTCGGCTTTGCCGGCGCTCCGCGGTTCCTGGGGCGGGACCGTCGCGGCCGCGATGTGTTGACGTTCCTCGACGGGGCGATCGCCGGCGACCCGGTGGAGCCGTGGGCCGCCGCGGACGACCTCTTGGCTGGTGTCGGCGCGCTGCTGCGCCGGCTGCACGACGCCAGCGAGCCGTGGGCCGTCCTGGCGGGCCTCGCCTTCGGGCGCGATCTGCGGGGCGGCTCATCGCTGCAGCTGCCGGCCGGTCCGCGGCTGGTCTCCCACAACGACGTGACCCCGCAGAACGTCGTGGTCCGGGGCGGTGTTGCAGTCGGCCTCATCGACTTCGACCTGGCCGGCTGGACCACGCGGCTGGTCGAGCTGGCCAACACCGGCATGCACTGGGTGCCGCTGTCCGACCCGGTGGACCGGGACCCGGCGTACGACGGCGCCGACATTCCTCGTCGGCTGCGGCTGTTGGTCGACGGCTACGGGCTCGACCGCGGCGGCCGGGCCGGCCTGCTCGACGCCTTCGCCGTACGGTTGTCCGGGCTTTACGACCGGATGCACTGGAACGCCGAAAACGTCGGCGGTGGCTGGGCGAGAATGTGGCGCTCAGGCGTGGGCGAGAAGATCCGTCGCCGGGAGTCGTGGTTCGCCAGCCAGCGTCCGGCGCTGGAGGCGGCGTTGCGCCGTCCAACCGGCTAGCCAGGCCTCGGCTACCGCTAGCTAGGCCAGTGCAGCGCCTCAGTGGCCCACCCCGAGGCCGCCGTCGACCGGTACGACGGCTCCGGTGACGTAGCCGGCTGCGGCCGAGGCCAGGAACGGGACGAGGCCAGCCACCTCTTCGGGCGTGGCGAACCGGCCCAGCGGGACACCGGCCAGCACCTCGGCGCGCCGGCGCTCGGGCAGGTCCGCGGTCATGTCGGTCTGCACGAAGCCGGGGGCCACCACGTTCGCGGTGATGGAGCGCAAGCCCAGCTCCCGGGCCAGCGAGCGCGCCAGGCCGATCAGCCCGGCCTTGGCGGCGGCGTAGTTCGCCTGGCCAGCCGAACCACTGGGCCGACCACGGAGGAAATGAAGATCAGTCGGCCCGGGCGCAGCCGGAGCATGCCGCCGGCCGCGCGCTTGGCCACGCGGTAGCCGGCGGTCAGGTTCGCGTCCACGACCCCGGCGAAGTCGGCTTCGCTCATCCGCAGCAGCAGGTTGTCCCGGTTGGCCTGGAGACGACCACCCCTACCGGCCCGTGCTCGGCTTCGGCGGCGGTGAACGCGGCGTCGACGTCGGCGACGGAGGGGACGTCGCACCGGACGCCGAACAGGCCGGCCGGCGGGCCGCTGCCCCGGTGCGTCACGGTCACGGCATCGCCGTGCGCGGCGAAGGCGTGACCGGCGAAGGCGTGACCGGCGAAGGCGTGGGCGATCGCCAGGCCAATGCCGTGGTTGCCGCCGGTGACCAACACGGAGCGCCCCATCGAACCCCCTTATGCTGCCGGCCGGTCCGGCAGTGTGCCACGGCGCGGGCGACGCGCCGTACCGTGTCAGCTCCGACGAACGACGAGGGGTGCACAGCCGGATGCGCGCGATCCAGATCACCGAGTTCGGCGGCCCCGAGGTGCTCGGAGTCCGCGACCTGCCGGATCCGGTGGCGGTGGACGGCATGCAGCTCATCGAGGTCACCGCCGCGGGCGTCAACTACGCCGACACTCACCAGACGGAGAACTCCTACCTCGCCCGCCAGCAGCTCCCGCTCATCCCGGGTGCCGAGGTGGCCGGGCGGACGCCGGATGGTCGGCGCGTAGTCGCGCTGGTCGGTGGCGGCGGGTACGCCGAGAAGGTGCTTGCCCCGCCGGAGACGGTCTTCGACGTCCCGGCCGGCGTCAGCGACGGCCAGGCGCTCGCGCTGGTGCTGCAAGGCACGACGGCCTGGCACATCCTGCGGACCTCGGCGCACCTGGCCGTGGGCGAGAGCGTCGTGGTGCACGCGGCCGCCGGCGGTGTGGGCAGCCTGGCCGTCCAGCTGGCCCAGCTCTGGGGGGCCGGCCGGGTGATCGCTACGGCGTCCGGCGACGACAAGCGCGAGCTGGCCCTCGACCTCGGTGCCGACATCGCGGTCGACGCCACCAGCGGCAACCTGACCCGGGACCTGCGGCTGGCCAACGAAGGGCGGTCGGTGGACGTCGTGCTGGAGATGTCCGGCGGCCAGGTGTTCGACGCCTCACTCGCCGCGCTGGCGCCGTTCGGCCGGCTGGTGACCTACGGCATGGCGTCCCGGCAGGCGCCGAAGCCGATCACCTCGGCGGACCTGATGGCCCGCTCCCGCGGCGTGATCGGCTTCTGGCTGGCGCACTGCTTCAGCCGGCCCGGCATGCTCGCCCAACCGCTGGCGGAGCTGTTCGAGCTGGTGGCCAGCGGGGCGCTGCGGCCGGTCGTCGGCGCGACGTACCCCCTGTCGCAGGCGCACCGCGCGCACCAGGACTTACGCAGCCGACGTACGGTCGGGAAGCTGGTGCTCGACCCCACGACGTGAGTCTTTCGGACCCGAGTGTGGGCACGGAGATGGACGCCCAAGCGAACTGCCCGTTCTGCGCCATCGTCACCGGTCACGCCCAGGCCCGCGTCGTCACCGCCGACGATCGCTGTCTGGCGTTCCTGGCCGCTACCCCGGCCGCCCGCGGGCACACGCTGGTGATACCGCGCCGGCACGTGGCCGACCTGTGGGACACCGACGCCGACCTGGCCGCCGCCCTGATGCGGACCACGCACGCCGTGGCGGCGCTGTTGCGCGCCCGGTTGCGCCCGGACGGGCTGACGTTGCGGCAGAACACCGGCCCGGCCTCCGGTCAGCACGTCGCCCATCTGCACGTGCACCTGGTACCCCGCTGGCAAGGCGACGGGACAATCGGTTGGCCGCATCCGCCAGCCACCCAACCGGACCCCGACGCCGTGCTGGCTGAGCTGCGCGGGGACTGACCGCGCAGCTCAGCCGACCGACGCGACTCAGGCGTCTTCGAGCCGGAAGCCGACCTTCATGGTCACCTGGAAGTGCTCCACGTCATTGTCGACGATGTGCCCTCGGATCTCGGTTACCTCGAACCAGTCCAGGTGCCGGATGGTTTCGCTGGCCCGGCGTACGCCGTTGCGGACGGCTTGCTGGACCGAGTCGCTCGACGTGCCGACGATCTCGGTCACCCGGTATGTCCGGTCGCTCATGAACGCTCCTCACGGTCGGAAGGCACGCACTTCACCACACTTGGCCTCGCCGCGGCGGTCGACAGGCGGGGCAGTGGCGTTGCGGCCGGCCCGGCACGCCCGGCGCGACGTCGGCGTCGACGTCGGTGGACTACAGTTGGGCGGGCGCCGCCGGAGCCGGTGGCGCCCGCGAACGCGGTGCCGGGCGGCTGCCCCCGTGGTTGCCCGGCATCGCCCGCCGGCCGGCTAGTCGGCCGCTCAGTCCTCGGGCGCAGGCCCCCAGGCGGCGGCCAGCGCGCTGATCCGGCTGGCGGCAGCTCGCGTCGCTCGGTCCCAGTCCGCCGTGGAACTCCCGGCCCGAGCCGCAGCCAGCCCGGCAGCCAGGCCGACCAGGTACGTCGTCAACGGAGCCGCCGGCCGGGCCACGCCGTGCGCCACGTCGCGAGCCAGGTCCAGCACCAGGTCCCGGTCGAGCACGTCGGCACCCTTGGGGTCGTCGGAGCCGTCGGCACCGGCCGGTGCGTCGGCGAGGCCGAGCTCGGTGGCGACCGCGCGAGTCCAGTCCTCCAGTGTGCTCACAGCCAACCTTTCGCCCGCTCGACGTCGTCGGCAGTGTCGCAGTCCCACCACGGCGGCGCGGCAAGGGCAGCCGGACCGGTAGCCAGGTGCCGGGCTCGCAGCGGCTCCAGCAGCCGGCGTACGGACACCCCGGCGACCTCCGGGAACCGCGCCAGGGCTGGGCGCAAGGCCGCCGACCGCCAGACCCCGGCGAGCAGCTGCGCCCGCTCGTCCGCATCGACCAGCAAGGCACCGTCGTCGTCCGGTCCGACGGCGGCGCGCAGCGCGCCGATGGCGCTCGCGGTCAGGAACGGCAGGTCGCCGGCGAGGACGGCGACCAACGGCGCGGACGTCGCCGGCAGGCCCGCGGCGATTGCCGCCACCGGGCCGCCGCCCGGCGGGTCCTCTCGCCGCCAAGCCACTGGGCGCGGCAGCGGCCGCGATGGCCCGACCACCACCACCCGGTCCGCGTCCGGTACGGCGTCAAGCACCCGGTCGAGCAGCCCCCGGCCACCGAGCGGGATGGCCATCTTGTCCATGCCGCCGAGCCGGCGGGCCTGGCCGCCGGCCAGCACCAGCGCGTCGTACGGCGCGAGGGGACGGCTCCGGCGATCGGCGGTCGGCGCCGGGGTCATCCGCCGATGGCGGACATCGGTCGGGTGGGCTGGATGAAGGTCGGGTCGTTGATACCGTGACCCGCCTTCTTCGGCAGCACGGCCTTGACCCAGCGGCGAGCCAGGTCGGCATCCGTTGCCCCGGCCCGCATCGAGTCGCGCAGGTCGGACTCGGTCCGGGCGAACAGGCAGTTGCGCACCTGACCGTCCGCCGTCAGCCGGACCCGGTCGCAGGCGGCGCAGAACGGCCGGGTGACCGAGGCGATGATGCCGACCCGAGCCGGGCCGCCGTCTACCAGCCAGGTCTCTGCCGGCGCGCTGCCCCGGTCGACGGCCGGGGTCAGAGAGAAGGCCGCGGAGAGCCGGTCGTGGATCTCCTCGGCGGCGACCAATCGAGACCGGTCCCAGGCATGCTGGGCGTCCAGCGGCATTGCCTCAATGAACCGCAGCTGGTATCCGCGCGCCAGGCAGTAGTCGAGCAGCTCCACGGCCTCGACGTCGTTGACCCCGCCCAGCAGCACAGCGTTGACCTTGACCGGCGCCAGCCCGGCCGCCGCCACCCCGGCCAGCCCGGCGAGCACGTCGTCGAGCCGGTCGCGGCGGGAGAGCCGCACGAAGGTCTCCCGGTTGACCGTGTCCAGCGAGACGTTGACCCGGTCCAGTCCGGCGGCCACCAGGGCCGGGGCCATCCGTTCCAGGCCGATGCCATTGGTGGTCAGCGAGATCTCCGGTCGGGGGCGCAGCTGCGCCACCGCCGCGACGATGCCGGCCAGGCCGGGGCGCAGCAGCGGCTCACCACCGGTGAACCGCACCTCTCGGATGCCCAGACCGACGGCGACCCGCACCAGCCGCAACACCTCGTCGTCGGTGAGCAGCTCCGGCTTGGCCAGCCAGGACAGCCCCTCCGCCGGCATGCAGTACGCGCAGCGCAGGTTGCAGCGGTCGGTCAGCGAGACCCGCAGGTCGGTGTGCACCCGGCCGAAGGTGTCGAGCAGCTGCACTCCCGACTCCCTTCGCTGCTGGCTTCGCCGGTGTTGGGGGCACCCTCGCCCGCGGGTGGCAAGCGTACGTCTCCGGGCGGCCACCACAGGTCTACTCGACGATGGATCGGGACATCCCATCCAGCCGGCGGGTCTGTCCGACCGCGTCCAGGTGCTCCAGCAGCGGTACGGCAACCCGACGCGTGGTGCCCAGCACCTGGCGGGCTTGGGACAGGGTGAACGGCTGCGCCAGCGCCCGCAGTCGGCAGACGGCCTCGGCCTCGGCCTCCGGCAGCAGCACCACGCCGCTGGCCAGCCGCAGCAGGAGACCGGCCTTGGCCGCCGCCGCCAGCACCGGCGTCGCCAGCCCCAGGGCGTCGAGCTCCGGCTGCTCCGGCGCGGCGAACGGATCCGCGGTCAGCCGTGCCCGCAGCGTCTCCAGCGCGGCCTGCGCGCCCGGCGGGAACGCCGGGCGCGACCCGCGGCGACACACCCGGCCGGCGGTGGCCACGAGGGTCGGCGTACCAGTGACCAGGGCATCGAGCAGGCGCGGATCGGGCAGGCCGATGGCCCGTCGGGCTGCCACGGGCGCCAGCCCCAGGTCCAGCGGGTGCGCCCGGTCGTGGTCGTCGACCGCGGTGACCAGGGCGGCCCGCCACTGCGCCCACACCGCCGGGTCGACCAGCCAGCCAGCGACCGCGACCGGGCCGACCGGGTCCGGATCACTGGCGGCGAGCAGCCCCATGGCCACCAGGTCGCCTCGGCGGACGGCGCCCCGCCGCCGGACCTCGCCGCCCGGGTCCGGGGCGCCGCTCATCCCGGCCAGCTCGGCCGCCCGCCCGGCGGTCGCACCCCGGCGGCGCAGCGCGGGCGGCGCGACGTCGAGCACCACCGCGCCGGCGGCCACCCGCTGCTGGCCGGGGTCGCGCAGCAGCCCGCGGTCACCCGGACACAGCGGGAGCGCCGTGGCCAGCGTGAGCCGGGCGGTGTCGGGGCCCAGCGGCCGGACCCGAGCCGCCACCCCGGCCGCGCCGACGTGCAACACCAGCTCGCGGGCCAGCTCGGCAACGGGCCCGGACAGCCGCACGTCGACCTCCCCGGCCGAGGGCCAGCTGCCGGGGGTGAGCAGCGCCGTGCCACGGGCCAGCTTGCCGGCACCGGGACCGGAACCGGGACCGCGCACGTTCAGCGCCACCCGGGCGACGGCGCGGGCGGCATCGGTGCGCTGCTTCAGGCTCTCGATCCCGCGCACCCGGACCCGGCCGCCGCCCGGCGCGACCTCCAGCTCGTCGCCCACCCGGACCGTCCCGGCGCGCAGCGTGCCGGTGATCACGGTGCCGCTGCCGCGCACGATGAACGCCCGGTCCACCCACAACCGCAGCCGGCCGTCGACGGTTGGCGCCGGCAGCGTGGCCACCAACCGATCGAGCGCGGCCCGCAGGTCGTCGAGCCCGGCGCCGGTGCGGCCGGACACCGCCACCGCTTCGATCGCGCCCAGCGAGGTCGCCGCGATCCGGTCCAGTGCCGTCGTCGTCGCCGGTCTCGGGTCGGCCAGGTCACTGCGGGTGACTGCGAGCAGGCCGTGGCGCACGCCCAGGGCGTGCACTGCCGCCAGGTGCTCGGTGGACTGCCGGCGCCACCCTTCGTCCGCGGCCACCACGAACAGCACCGCGGGCACCGGGCCGACGCCGGCGAGCATGTTCGCGATGAAGCGCTGGTGTCCCGGTACGTCGACGAACGCCAGCCGCTGCCCGGACGGCAAGACCATCCAGGCGAAGCCGAGGTCGATGGTCATGCCGCGGCGGCGCTCCTCGGCCCAGCGGTCCGGCTCCATCCCGGTCAGCGACCGCACCAGCGTGGACTTGCCGTGGTCGACGTGCCCGGCGGTAGCGACGACGTGCACCCTCAGCACTCCGGTCCGGCCGGCTGCACCGCCCGCACGGCGGCGAGCAGGACCTCGTCGGCGGCGGCCGGCACGCAGCGCAGGTCCAGCAGGCAGCGGCCCCGCTCCACCCGACCCACCACGGCCGGGTCGCCGGTGCGCAGCCGCCCGGCGTACGCCGCCGGCAGGCTCACCGCCGCCCCGGGCAACCGCAGTCCCGGCGCCCCCCCGCCCCCGACCGCCCCGTCGCTGGGGACCGCAACGGCGTCCACCCCGGCCGCTGCCAGCTCACCGGCCAGCGTTGTCGCCCGGGCGCGCAGGAGCTCGGCATCGGCGCCGACCGCCGCACGCACCGGCGGCGTCGGTCCCCGCAGCGTCGCCTCCAGGGCAGCCAGGGTCAGCTTGTCGGCGCGCAGCGCCCGGGCCAGCGGGTGGCGCCGCAGCTGGGCCACCAGGGCTGCGTCGCCGAGGACCAGCCCAGCCTGCGGGCCGCCCAGCAGCTTGTCGCCGCTGGCCGTGACCAGCACCGCGCCGGCGCGCAGCGTGCCGGCGGCCGTCGGCTCGGCCGGCAGCAGCGGGTCGGGCCGCAGCAGGCCGGAGCCGACGTCGACAACCACCGGGGCGCCGAGCGTGGCCAGCGCGCGCACGTCCACAGCGGCGGTGAAGCCCTCGACCCGAAAGTTGGCGGGGTGCACCTTGAGCACGAAGGCGGTGTCCGGCCCGATCGCATCGGCGTAGTCGCCGAGCACTGTGCGGTTCGTGGTCCCGACCTCGCGGATCCGGGCGCCGGTGGCCACCAGCAGGTCCGGCAGCCGGAAGCCGTCCCCGATCTCGACCAGCTCCCCACGGCTGATGACCATCTCGCGGCCGCGGGCCAGCGCGGTCGCGGCCAGCACCAGGGCAGCGGCGCCGTTGTTCACCACCAGCGCGTCGCCGGCGCCGGGGACGGTAGCCAGCAGCGCAGCCAAGGCGCCGCGCCCGCGGGTCGCCCGCCGGCCGGTGGCCAGGTCGTACTCGACGTCGACGTACCCGGCAGCCGTGACCAAGGCCGCCTGCGCGGCCGCGGACAGCGGCGCCCGGCCGAGGTTGGTGTGCACCACCACGCCGGTGGCGTTCAGCACCGGGCGCAGCGTGGTGGCCGGCCCGGCCAGCGCCCGGGCCGCCGCGTCCGCCACCTCGGCCGGCGCGATCTCTCCCCGGCGGGCGCGGTCCTGGGCTGCCCCGACGGCTGCCTTCACCACACTGCGGCCGAGCCGCTCCGTGGCGGCGGCGATCCGCGGCTCGGCCAGCAGGACGTCGGTCCGCGGTACGGCGCGGCGGGGGTCGGCGGCCACGACCTGACCCTATGGCGCGCCAACCCGACCGTGCGCCCGGCTTGACGGCATAACCACACTTCGGAATTCTCTGACCGCATGCAGTCACTAGCCGGGCCGTTTGCTGTCGCCGCCGGCCTGCTCGTGCTGGGCGGAGAGTCGAAGGCGCGTCGCCCCGACTCCACCGTGCGCGCGCTCGGCGCGGCCGGCGCCCGGGTGCCGGCCGCGTTGGTGCGCCTGTTCGGTGCCGCCGAAGTGGCGATTGGGATCAGCGCCGTCCTCGTCGGCGGCCGGTTGCCCGGCGCCCTGGTGGCGGCCTCCTACGCCGGGTTCACCGCCTTCGTGGCGGTGGCGCTGCGGCGCCGTACGCCGCTGGCCAGCTGCGGCTGTTTCGGCCGGCCGGACACGCCACCCACCGCCACCCACCTGGCCATCATCGCGGCCGGTACGGCGGTGGCGGGGTGGGCCGCGGTCGACCCGCTGCCGGGGATACCGGCGGTGCTGGCCGATCCGACCGGGGGCGGCGTACCGCTGCTCGCCTTGGTCGGGCTGGGCCTGTGGCTGGCTTACCTCGCTCTCGCCGTCCTGCCCACTGTGCGCGGTGGCACCGTCGCCGCGATGTCGCGCTTGGAGGCTCCATGACCACACTCGTGGTCGCCGAGGCCGTGGCCATCGGCCTGCTCGGCCTGCTGGTGGCCGGGCTGCTGCGCAGCCACGCCGACATCCTGCGCCGGCTGCACCAGCTCGGCGCCGGGGACGACGACCGCCGCAGCCCCGCCGACGTGCGGTTCGGGTTGCAGCCGGGGGTCCCGGCGCCGCGCGACGGGCTCAAGGGCCAGTCGCCGGGCGGGCACGACATTGCCGGGCAGACGCCGGCGGGTGACGCGGTGGCGTTGGCGGTGGTCGGCATCGCGCAGAACACCCTGGTCGCGTTCCTGTCCAGCGGGTGTTCGACCTGCGCTGACTTCTGGGAGTCCTTCGGCGGCTCCGGGCCGACGCTGCCGTTCGGCACTCAGCTGGTGGTGGTGACCAAGGGCACCGACCACGAAAGCGAGTCTCGGCTGCGCCAGCTGGCGCCCTCCGCGGTGCCGGTGGTGATGTCCTCGGCGGTGTGGGCGGCGTACGACGTGCCCGTTGCCCCCTACTTCGTGCTGGTCGACGGTCCGAGCGGCCAGGTCCGCGGCGAGAGGGCTGCTACCAGCTGGGCGCAGGTGGCGCACCTCTGGCAGCAAGCAGCGGCCGACGGTCGGCTGGCGGAGCGACGAACCACCGGCACCGGTGACGACGGCTTTCGCGCCGCCCGCGCCGACGCGGAGCTGCTGACGGCCGGCATCACCCCCGGGCACCCGAGCCTGTACCCGAGCTCCCTGCCCGAGCCGCCCAAGCAGGGCTTCCAGTCCGCGGACAGGTCGGACCGTGACCGCCAGCGCGCTCTGCTGGCCGTCGCCATGCCGGTGGCCATCGCCGCCGGCATCCGCTCCACCTGGTCACCTTGAGGGGAGTCGATGCTGACCAGCATCACCCCGCTCGGGGAACGGGGACACCGTCGCCGGTGGGCACCCACCGCAGCCTGCAATGTCGCCGGTAGCACGCTCGGCGGCGCGATCGCCGGAGCCGGTGCTGCCCTGGTGGGGGCGGCGCTGGGGGCGCTGACCCGGCCGACGCCTGCGCTGGTGGCTGCCCTCCCCGGCGTCGCGTGCCTGCTGACGCTCGCGGCTGAGCTCGCGGCGGGCGGCCGCCGGTTGCCCACTATCCGTCGGCAGGTGAACGAGGACTGGCTGACCGAGTACCGCGGCTGGGTCTGCGGCCTGGGCTTCGGCGTCCAGTTGGGCCTCGGAATGGTGACGATCGTGACGACCGCGACCGTCTACCTGACCTTCACGCTCGCCGCGCTGACCGCCGCGCTGCCCGGACGGTACTGGACCGGGCCTGCCCTCGGGGCGGCGTTCGGCCTCGCTCGCGCCCTTCCCATCCTCGCCGTCGTCCGGACCGGCAGTCCGGAGCGGCTGGGACAGACTGCCCGCCGGCTGGCCGCCTGGGCGCCGCTGGCGCGGCGTACCGCTGTCGTCGTCGCGCTCGCCGCGGGACTGGGTTTCGCCGCCGTGGGAGGGGTCACTGGATGAGGATCAGCGCGCACGGGATGGCTGCCGACCTGCCGGGCGGGTGGGACGCTCGGATCTACCGCCGTCCGCCGGAGCGTCCGGCGGCGGCCACTCATCCGGTGCTGCACGCCGGCAACTTCGCCTTGCCGGCCGAGCGCGGGGACTATGGCAGCGGGGCGGTCGAGCTGATGTCGGCCGCCCACGTCCTCGTCGTGTTGCGGGAGTTCGGTGCCGAGGCGGTCGACCGGCCACTGTTCGCCCCACGTGGCCGCCCCAGCCCGGTGCCGTACGCGGCGTTTCGCCCCGACGGGCTGCAGCGGGCCATCCAGGGACAAGCCGGCGCGCAGTTCTTCTTCACCGAGAACGGCCGCCCATTCTGCCTGTACGTCGTGCTGGGTAGCTACGTCAACCGGTCCGGTCTCGCCCCGGTCGCGGCCGGCGTGGTCGACCGGCTGCAGATCGAGCCTGTCACCGCCGGTCCGGCAGGAGGGCCATGAACACCAGCACGGATCCCGGCGCTCGAGTCGTCCGGGGCGAGATCCACCGGCGGTGGGCCGAGCTCGGCTGGGAGCGCAGCCCCCTCGGCTATCCGTTGACCGACGAGCTAGGGACTCCGGACGGGCGCGGCCGCTTCAACCACTTCGAGGGCGGTTCGGTGTACTGGTCACCGGCCAGCGGCGGGCACGTCGTGTACCCGCAGATCCGGGACCGGTGGGCCGCTCTGGGATGGGAGACCGGGTTGCTCGGCTACCCGGTGACCGACGACCAGCCGACCCCCGACGGCGGCCGCTACGCCGGCTTCGAGGGCGGCTGGATCTACCGCGGTCCGACCACCGCCGCGCACGAGGTGCACGGCCAGATTGCGCTCACTTGGGCGGGGCTGGGCGCGCTGCAGAGCCGGCTGGGGTACCCGGTCACCGACGAGTACGCCGTGCCCGGCGGCCGGGCGTCGGACTTCGAGCATGGCCGGATCACGTGGAACGCGGCCACCGGGGCGACGACCGTGACCTACAGTTAAGTCGTCGCCACCAAAAGTTCGTGGGGGTGACTGGCTGCCGCCCGGAAGTGCGTCATGGGCCTTTCGTCTCGAGCCCTTGTCGCGGGCCTGCCGTCGCGGACCTGCCGTCGCGGGCCTGCCGGCGCGGGCCTGCCGTCGCGGACCTGCCGTCGCGATCGTGGTGCGCTCATTGCTCGGTCGGACGGCGTGTCGCGGACGCCAGCTGCACCACGATCACCACGGGGGCACCGGCGGGGGCACCGGCGGGCGGCTGATTGCCACAATCGCCGCCAACGAGCGCTATCGAGGACCGGCGGCATGCTGCCGACTCAAGGGTCCACCGCGACGCACCGATGCCTTCGCCATGGTCACCCCGCTGACGACCGCGCCCCCGGCCGCTGCACCCGCCGCGTCACCGAGTGGAGTGCCGACACCGTGGACTCGGCGCCCCTGCGCGAGCTGCGATTGCTCTCCGCTGACCTCGTCCCCGAGCTGCTCGATCTGTACCTCGCCGTGGCGCCCGAGCAGCTCAGTGACCTCGGCGCGGCGTTGACGGCGGCCGACTTCGAGCGCGTGCGGTTCTGCGCGCACCTGATGTGGGCAGTTGCGTCAATGTCGGCGCCACCGGGCTGGCCGTCCTCGCGGAGGAGCTGGAGCGGCTGGGCCGCAACGGCTCAATAGTCGGTGGCCGAGCGCTGTTCGATCAGCTTGACGCTGCCTTACCCGTGGTCTGCAGCACACTGAGCCGGGATCGCAATCAACCGGGGGGTCTGATCTGATCCCTAGGGAGTAGTCACCGACCCCAACATCGCCGCGTCCTGATCTGTCGGGCCTGGGCCGGCCGGTGGTTCCTTGAGCCGGCCCTGTCCTGGACGCCCTGCTCCTGGCTGCGCCCGGCCGTCGCAGCGGCCATCATGGCCGGATGACGACCGAGCCGACGTGGTCAGGCTCAGCCGGCCCAACCGCGGTGTCGCCGGCTGGCCGGGTCGCGCCGGGGACCGCCCGGGTTGAGGCCTTCAGCGACGGCGTCCTGGCGGTCGCGATCACGCTGCTCGTCCTGGACCTCAAGGTGCCGCACGTCGAGCACGGATCGGTCTGGCCCCCGCTGCTCGACCAGTGGCCGGGCTACGCCGCCTATGTCACGTCGTTCCTGTCCATCGGCATCATGTGGATGAACCACCACTCCTTGTTCGTGATGATCGCGCGAGCGGACCGCAAGCTGTTGTTCGTCAACCTGCTACTCCTGCTGTTGATCGTCACGGTGCCGTTCAGCACGTCGCTGGTGGCGGAGTACCTCACCCACCCCGGCTTCAACGGCAAGATCGCTATGGCCATCTACAGCGGGCAGTCGTTCCTGATGGGGCTGGGCTTCGCGGCGCTGTGGGGGTATCCGTTGACCCACCCGCGCCTGCTTGCGGATGGGGTCGACGTGGCGGCGGCGCGGCGTGCGTTCCCGCGGTTCGCGATCGGCTCGGCCGTGTACGGGGCCCTGGTGGCGGTGTCGTTCCTCAACCCTGCGGTCGCGCTGGCGTTGCATGTGTCAGTGGCCGTCTACTACGCCTTCGAACGACTCCCGGTCGGGCAGCGCGCCGGTGGCCATCTCGGCTGAGCTGTCGGCGTCGTCAGCCCGCTACGCCGTCGATCAGTTGCGCCGTCGCTCAGTTGCGCCGTCGCTCAGTTGCGCCGGCTCGGGACCGCTTCGGTCGGCTCCGGCCGATTCTGGCGCCCTGGCTGTTCAGGAACGACGAACGAGGGCGCCACCCGCAGCACCGTCGCCGCGCGCTGGGGCAGCCACCAGTTGGCGTTGCCGAAGATGGCAACCAGCGCCGGGACCAGCAGCGCCCGGACGAGGGTCGCGTCCAGCAAGATGCCCACTCCCAGGCCGGTGGCGAAGACCTTGATGTCGGTGCCCGGTGAGGATGCCAAGGCGACGAAGGACAGGAACAGAATCAGTGCCGCCGACGTCACCAGCCGGCCAGTTCTGCCCAGGCCTTCGACCACCGCCCGGTTGGTGGAGCCGGTGGCGTCGTACTCCTCCCGGATCCGCGCCAGGATGAAGACCTCGTAGTCCATCGACAGCCCGAACAGGAACGCGAACACCAGGATCGGCAGCCAGAACGTGATGGCGCCGGTGGGCTGGACGCCGAACACGGCGGTCGACCCGTGGCCCTCCTGCCAGAAGTACACCATCGCGCCGAAGACGGCACTCACCGACAACAGGTTGAGCAGAACGGCTTTCAGTGGCAGCACGACCGAGCGGAAGGCGCGCATCAGCAGCACGAACGTGATCACGACGATGAGCGCGAGTTCGAGCGGGAAGTTGCCGTAAACCGCCTTGAGGTAGTCCTGCTGCAGCGCGCCGTCGCCGGCCAGGCCGACCACTCCCGGCATGCCGCCCACCGCGGACCGCACCCGGGTGACCACGTTCGAACTGGCCCCGGCGACAGTTTCGGCCGACGGGATTGCCAGCACCACGGCACTGCCGTCGCGCTGCCAGGCCGGTCCGGTCGGGGCCAGCGCGGTCACGATCCCCGGGACTCCGCGGCTCGCGGTCGCCACCGCGGCCGGATCGCCGCCGCGCACCAAGATCTCGATCGGCGTCAGCACGCCGGTGCCGACCCCGTGGTCGGTGAGCGCGTGCAACCCGTCGTACGCCGGGCCGGCGGAGGCCAGCGAGAACGACTGGGCCACACCGATCTTGATCCGGGAGAACGGCACCAGCAGGGCACCCAGGATCAGTACGGCGACCCCGGCCGCGATCCAGCGCCGGCGCACCACCAACTGCCCCCATGCCGCCCAGCCGCGGCTGATCGCCCGCTCCTTGCGGATGCCGGGCCAGTCCAGCCGCGGTCCGACGCCGGCGAGGATGGCCGGCAGCAACGTCAGCGAGACCAGCGTGGCCACCAGCGGGATGAGCATGCCGCCGTATCCCATCGAGCGCAGGAACGGCACCGGCAGCACCACCAGCGCGGCCAGGCCGACCGCGACCGTCACCCCGCTCAACAACACCGAGTGGCCGGCGGTCTCGAGTGCCACCTGCACTGCGTCGGCGTTCGACCGGCCGCGGCCCCGCTCCTCCCGCCATCGGCTGACGATCAGCAGCGAGTAGTCGATGGAGACGCCCAGCCCGATCAGCGACACCAGGAACTGCACGATGAAGCTGACATCGGCCAGGTAGGTCAGTCCGTAGAGCAGCAGGAAGGTGGTGAGGATGGAGACCGCCGCGACCACCATCGGGATGATCGCCAGAAAGGACGCGAAGACGAAGATCAGGACCGCGAGCGCACCGGCCGCGCCCAGCAGGGTCTCCAGCAGCACGCTGGGACCGGTGGTGCTGCCGCTGTTCCCGGCCGCCAGCTGCTGAAAGCCGGTGATCACCGCGGTCGAGCCCGGCGGCGCGGCGCCCTTGACCGCCGCCTCGATGGCCGGACCGGTCGAGTCGACGAAGCCGCGCGGCACCGGCGGGAAGACCAGCGCGAAGGTCGACCGGCCGTCGGCGGTGACGAAGGCTCGGTCACCGGTAGTCGCGTAGTCGACCACCCGGACTCCCGGCACCTGCTGGGCGACGGTGGCGAAGGTCTGGCCGAGCTCAGCCCGCTGGCTGTCCACCGTCTGGCCGGCCGGCAGCGTGATGACCGGGATGGTCGGGTCTATCTCGCCGCCGTTGCCGTACGTCGCCAGGATCTGCTTGGCGGTCTCGTACCCGGGCTGGCCGGGCAGCGAGAAGTCAAAGGAGAGCCGGTTCGCGGTCTTGGACGTGGCGCCGCCGCCGACGATCAGCGCTACCAGCCACAGGCCGAGCACGATGCGACGGTGCCGCAGCACCAGACGGGCCAGCGTGCTCATGACTGACCTCCTGTAATCGATGACGCGCTCAGCCGGTCCACGCCGGCCTAGGGTAGATCACCGGTCACGGCGACACCAGCCAGCGCGCGACCGCGCAGGCGGGACGTTCGCCAACCGCCCCAGCGTCGCCGATGTTGAGCACACATGCGGATCAGGCGCCGGGTTCCGCACGTGGGCTCAACGTCGCGCAGTCTCCGGGGCGCGCGGCTCGCAGCCGGCACACTGACCGGCTCCGCTACACCGCGCAGCTGTCCCCGTCCCCGACGCCTTCCCCAGCCCGGCCCCCGGCGGGTGCGCCGACCAGCGAGAGCCCCTGGCGGTCCGCCCAGGCCCGATCGAGCGCGGCCAGCAGCAGCTCGGCCGGCTGCGCGCCGGAGACGGCGTACCGGCGGTCCAGCACGAAGAACGGCACGCCGGTGATGCCCAGGACCGCGGCCTCGGCCTCGTCCGCGCGCACCTGCTCGGCGTACCGGTCGCTGGTCAGCACGGCGGCGGCCTCGGCCGCGTCCAGCCCCGACTCGCCCGCGAGCCGGACCAGGACCTCCGGGTCGCCGACCGGCTCGCCGTCGGTGAGGTACGCCGCCAGGAACCGCTCCTTGACCGCGTCCTGGCAGTCGCGCTCGGCGGCCAGGTGCAGCAGCCGGTGCATGGTGAAGGTGTTGCCGGGCCGGGTGCGGTCGAAGCGCAACGTGAGCCCCTCGCCGGCGGCGGTCGCGGTCATCCGATCGATCATCTGCTGGGCGGCGGCGGCCGAGGTGCCGTACTTGCCTGCCAACCGCTCGGCGTACGGGCCGGGCTGTTCGGCCGGAGCGTTCGGGTCGAGCTCGAAACTGCGCCACACCACCGCGACCTCGGCGCGCTGCGGGAAGCGGGCCAGGGCGGCCTCGAACCGGCGCTTGCCGATGTAGCACCACGGGCAGGCGACGTCGGACCAGATCTCAACCGTTAATGGGGTGGGCTGCATGCGGGGGTCAACGCCTTTCCGGGCCGGTGTGCCGTCCCCCGCAGAACACGCCGCCGGTCGCCCGGCATCCCGGTGCTGGCGGCGATTCGGGTCGGTACGGAGCCGATCAGCGGAGGTGGACGGGAATCGAACCCGCCTGACCGAGATCCTCGGCCACACCGGTTTTGAAGACCGGGACGCCCACCAGGACGCGCACGCCTCCCTGGCTGCGGTATCGCAGCGTAGACCAAACCCGATGTCGATCTAGGTTGAGCAGTCCCGTAGCAGCCCGCCGTCGCTGAGCATCCACCCGCTCTTGAGCGGCAGCTGCGCTCGGATGGTCTCCGGTAGCCGGTCGTAGGTGCGAAGGACGGCGTCAACGACGTCGCTGGACTGCCACCCGCGCACTCGCATCTGCTGGTTACGTAGCGCGTCGCGGGCCTGCTTGGACAGGCCGGACATGGTTCATCCGGCCGGAGACGTCCAGCGCAGTCGGCCTAGCTAGGCTCCGCGGGTGACCGCGACCCTGCCCGCCTACCGCCTGACCCAGTACGCCGCCGGCGGCGGCTGCGCCTGCAAGATCCCGCCGGGCGAACTCGAGGCCGTGGTCGCCGGCCTGGTCGGGGTCACCGTCCCGCCCGGTGCGCCGGAGCTGCTGGTGGGCCTCGACGACGGTGACGACGCGGCCGCCGTCCGGCTCGATGCGAGCACCGCCGTCCTGTCCACCGCCGACTTCTTCACCCCGGTCGTCGACGACCCCTATGACTGGGGCCGGATCGCCGCGGCCAACGCTCTTTCCGACATCTACGCCATGGGCGGGCGGCCGCTGCTGGCCGTGAACCTGTTGTGCTGGCCCCGCGACGTACTGCCGTTTGCCCTGGCGACCGAAGTGCTGCGCGGGGGTCTCGACATCGGTCGGCTGGCTGGCTGCCACGTCGCCGGCGGACACAGCATCACCGACCCGGAGCCGAAGTACGGCATGGCCGTCACCGGCATCGCCCACCCGGACCGACTGATGCGCAACGACGCGGGGCAGGCCGGGCTGCCGCTGTCGCTGACCAAGCCGCTAGGCCTCGGCATGCTCAACAACCGGCACAAGACGACCGGAGAGGTCTTTCCGGAGGCGGTGGCGACGATGACGGCGCTCAACCGGGTGGCCGCCGAGGCGGCGGTGTCGGCCGGGATCCGGGCCGGGACCGACGTCACCGGCTTCGGCCTGCTGGGGCACCTGCACAAGTTGGCCCGGGCCAGCGGCGTCACGGCCGTAGTGGACGCGGCGGCGGTCCCCTACCTCGACGGCGGCCGCGAGTCCGCTAGCGCCGGCTACGTCTCCGGCGGCACCCGGCGCAACCTGGCCTGGGTCGAGCCGTACGTCGAGTGGGCCCCGGGAGTGGACGAGCTAGAGCGGCTGCTGCTCGCCGACGCCCAGACCTCCGGCGGCCTGCTGCTGGCCGGCGAGGTGCCGGGCGCGCCGGTGATCGGCGAACTGGTAGCGCGCCGGGACGGGATCACCGTCACCGTCCGCTGAGCATCTGCCCACCGCCGGCGCAGTCCACCGCCGGACGCGCAAGCCTACGAGTCGGCGCGGACCGGACCCTCCTGCTCCAGCCGCCGGCGCTGCGGCACCACGGTGTACTTAGGGTCGTTCGCCGACTCAATGCCGGCGTGGTAGAGCCCGAACCGCTCGAACACACCGCCGGCCAGCAGCGCCACCCCGGCCACGACGGCCGCCAACCGGCTGCGCCGAGCGAGCAGCGTGGCCAACAGCACTCCCCCGGCCGTCAGGTTGCTGGCCGTCGCCAGCAACCGGGCCGGCTTGCCGGTGGTGAAGGCCTCGCCGGCGAGCCCAAGCTGGTTCTCGATCCGCCGAGACGTGCCCAGCTCCATGATTGCCCCGAAGGTGGCGAGTCGCCGGGCCGGCCTGGCCTCGCCCACCGGCGCGAAGACCAGCCCGAGTCCGGCCGCGCTCGCCGCCGAGCTGCCGATGAACACGAACGGCAACTCGCGGTGGGCCTCGTGCCAGGCCGGTACGGCGGTGTCGGCCAGCAAGACGGCGGTGTAGCTGGCCACCGCGGGAGCGATCGCAGCCGCCGCCAGCCCGGCCGGCCGGGCTGAGACTCGCAGCACCGCGCCGAGCGGGCTGTCCCGGATCGCTCGGGGCAGCACCGGCAGCAGCTCGCTCACGGCCGCCACCCCGATCCCCGGGGCGTACGCCGAGATGATCCAGGTGCCCATGCTCATCGGCGAGGTCGGCTTGGCCACCCGGAGCATGTTGAGGAAGCGCTCGGGCCGGCCCAGGTCGTGCACCAGCAGGCCGACGCTGGCGGTGATCGCCGCCAGGCCGCCGAGCCGGCCCGCGCGGCGCAGGGCCGGCCGGCCGGACAGGTCACCGCCGGCGCCCAGCATCGCCGATCCACCGGACAGGCCACCGAGGAAAAGGTACGCCGGGATGTCCCAGCTCCACCGCGGGGCCTTGACCACCGGTCGCCCGTAGTACGAGGTGAACTCCGCCTCGGGCACCATCGCCTGCTCGCCGCGCCCGCGACCGCGGCCACCGCGCCGACCGACCCGGCCATCGCTGCGCCAGCCCGCGCTGCCTGGCCGGCCGTTGCTGCCGGAGCCGCCCACTGCCTCGCGACCCGGCCGGGTCATCGCCGCCCCCAGAAGGTCGAGACCACGCCGGCGAGCAGCGTCAACGCCGCCGCTCCGGCGTGCAGCCACATCGACGGCAGGTCCCGGGTGGTTACCACCGGATCCGGCGGCAACCCATAGACCTCCGGCTCGTCGAGCAACAGGAAAAAGGCGCCCGCTCCGCCGACGCCGTCGGTGGGGTCGGCACCGTAGAGCCGGGCGTCGCTGACCCCGGCCGCATGCAGCTGCTCGACCCGGGCGGCGGCTCGCTCCCACAACTCGTCCAGCACCCCGAACTGGATCGACTCGGTCGGGCACGCCTTCGCGCAGGCCGGCGTTAGGCCGCCCTGTAGCCGGTCGTAGCAGAGCGTGCACTTCCACGCCCGACCGTCGCCCTTGCGCTGGTCGATCACGCCGTACGGGCACGCCGGCACGCAGTAACCGCAGCCGTTGCACACGTCCTGCTGCACCACGACAGTGCCAAACTCGGTGCGGAACAGCGCCCCGGTGGGGCAGACGTCCAGGCAAGCCGCATGCGTGCAGTGCTTGCACACATCGGAGGACATCAACCAGCGGAACTCCGTTCGGCCGTCCGCGCCGGCAGTCGTCCCCGGCGGAGCGGTCGACGGCATGCCGAGGTCGACGACGGGGGCATGCCGACCGGTCACCCCCGGCTCCTGCGCCCCGAGTGGCTTTGGCTGTTCGATGAAGGCTTGCTCTATGAACGCAACGTGCCGCCAGGTGCTCGCCCCCAGCGAGCCAGTGTTGTCATACGACAGGCCGAGAAAGTCGATGCCGTCCTCGGGGACGTTGTTCCACTCCTTGCAGGCCACCTCGCAGGCCTTGCAGCCGATGCAGACGGTGGTGTCGGTGAAGAACCCGAGCCGCGGCGGATGGTCCGGATAACCGGCCTCGGCCGCCGGATCGAGCGGTCCGAACAGGTGGTTGGCGGTCGTCTGGGTCACGATGTCGATCCCTGCGTCGATGCCGAAGCCGGTCCGGTGGTCCGCGCCTGCTTGCCCGTCTCCGCCGTGATGCCGCCGCGCCACCGGTAATTCTCGACGTACCGGAGCAGTGCCGGACCGCGCGGGCGGCGGCCCGGCTGGATGTCGCAGGTCAGCGCCTTGGTGTCCTGGATGTGGACGTTCGGGTCCAGCGCGACCGACAACAGCTCGTTGGCCGCGTCGCCGGTGGAGATCCCGTTCGGCCCCCAGTGGTACGGCAGCCCGATCTGGTGGATCACCTTGCCGCCGGCACGCAGCGGCACCATCCGGTCGGTGACCAGCACCCGGGCCTCGATCGCGGTCCGGGCAGTGATGATCGTCGCCCAGCCGCCGGCTTCCAGCCCCCGCTCGGCTGCGAGCTCCGGGGAGACCTCGCAGAAGAACGCCGGCTGCAGCTCAGACAGGTAGGGCACGAACCGGCTCATCCCGCCGGCGGTGTGGTGCTCGGTCAGCCGGTACGTCGTGTAGACGTAGGGGAAGAGGTCCTCTCCCGGGTCACCGGGCACCGGGTTGAGCATGTTGTACGCGCCGCCGTAGTTCTCCCGCGCCGGGTTGGACTGCTGGGCGTACATCGGGTTGGACACCGGCGACTCGTGCGGCTCGTAGTGCGTCGGTAGCGGGCCGTCGACCAGGCCGCTGGGCACGAACAGCCAGCCCTTGCCGTCGGCCTGCATGATGAATGGGTCGGAGCCGCCGATGGCGTGCTCGGCCGTGGCGTCCTCGGGCGGGACGTAGTCCGGGCGCTTGGTCGGCTCGAAGTCGGGCACGTCCGGCCCGACCCACCTGCCCTGCGCCTCGTCCCACTGCACGTAGGCCTTGCGCTCGCTCCACGGCCGGCCCTCGGGGTCGGCCGAGGCCCGGTTGTAGAGGATCCGCCGGTTCGCGGGCCACGCCCAGCCCCACTCCGGCGCAACGTAGTTCTGCTCCCGACCCGGCGTGCGCCGCGCGGCCTGGTTGACCCCGTCGGCGTACACGCCGCAGTAGATCCAGCAGCCGCAGCTCGTCGATCCGTCGCCGGTCAGCTGGGTGTAAGCCGAGAGCAGATCGCCGCCGGGTCCCCGACCGTTGATCTCCTGCAGCACCGCCTCGGCGTCCGGGTCGCCGTGGTCGTCGGTCGGGTAGTCCCAGGCCAGGTCGAGCAGCGGCCGGTCCCGCTCGTCGGTGGAGCCGGCCAGCTTCTCCCGCAGCTTGCGGCCGAGCTGGTAGTAGAACCACAGCTCGCTGCGGCAGTCGCCCGGCGGCTCGACCGCCTGGTGGTGCCACTGCAGCATCCGCTGGGTCTGGGTGAAGGTGCCGTCCTTTTCGGTGTGCGCCGCCGCCGGCATGAAGAAAACCTCGGTCGGGATCTTCGTGGTCTCTAGCTCGCCGGTCTCGATCTCTGGCCCGTTCAGCCAGAACGACGCGCTCTCGATCACGACGAAGTCGCGGACGACCAGCCAGTCGAGGTTGGCCAGGCCCAGACGCTGCATCTTGGCGTTGGCGGATCCCACCGCCGGGTTCTGGCCGAGGATGAAGTAGCCGGGGACTTTGCCCTCGATCTGGTCGCGCACGGTCGCGTAGGTGCTGTGGTCGCCGGTCACGCGGGGCAGGTAGTCGAAGCAGAAGTCGTTCTCGGCGGTGGCGGCATCGCCCCAGTACGCCTTGAGCAGACTGACCGCGTAGGCCCGCATGTAGGCCCAGTAGCCGGTGGCCGAGCCGTTGCGCTCGACGTAGGAATCCAGGCTCTCGTGCTGGTGGGCGTGCGGCATCGGCAGGTAGCCCGGCAGGATGTTGTACAGCGTCGGGATGTCGGTCGAGCCTTGGATGCTGGCGTGGCCGCGCAGCGCCATGATGCCGCCGCCGGGCCGGCCGATGTTGCCCAGGAGCAGCTGCAGGATCGCGGCCGTGCGGATGTACTGCACGCCGGTGCTGTGGTGGGTCCAGCCGACGGCATAGCAGAAGGCCGATGTCCGCTCCCAGCCAGAGTTGTCGGTCAGCGCCTCGGCCACCTGCCCGAACAGCTCCGGCGGTACGCCGCACACCTCTTGCACCATCTCCGGGGTGTAGCGGGCGAAGTGCCGCTTGAGCACCTGGAACACGCACCGCGGATGGGTCAGTGTCGGGTCGGTCTGGATCTTTGCGCCTTCGCCCAGCGACGCGCCGCCGCTGCCGAACTGGTGGGACTGCTCAGCGTCCTTGCTGCGTTCGGCCCCTTGCGCGCCGCTCTCGCCGCCAGCGCTCTCGGCGCCGGCGCCCTCTTCGCGCTTGCCCGCCGAGGCGCCGACGTTGACGCCCTCGTAGGCCCACGACGACGGGTCGTAGACGTGCGTCTCGTCGTCCCAGCCGGAGAACAGGCCGCCGAGGTCCTCGGAGTCGACGTAGTCCGCGCCGACGATCGTCGAGGCGTTGGTGTACGCCGTGACGTACTCGCGGAACTCCTTGCCCGCGGACAGCACATAGTTGATCAGGCCGCCCACGAAGGCGATGTCGCTGCCGGCCCGCAGCGGGACGTGCAGGTCGGACACCGCGCTGGTTCGGGTGAACCGGGGGTCCACATGGATGATCTTCGCCCCCCGGGCCTTGGCCTCCATCACCCACTGGAATCCAACCGGGTGGCACTCGGCCATGTTGGAGCCCTGGATGACTATGCAGTCAGCGTTGGCCAGGTCCTGCAGAAAGCCGGTGGCGCCGCCGCGGCCGAAGGAGGTCCCCAGACTGGGGACCGTGGAGGAGTGTCATATCCGGGCCTGGTTCTCGACCTGGATCGCGCCCATGGCGGTGTAGAGCTTCTTCATGAGGTAGTTCTCCTCGTTGTCGAGGGTCGCTCCTCCGAGGCTCGCGATGCCCATGGTGCGACGGGTGCGTTTGCCGTCCTCCGCCCACTGCCAGGTCTCGTTCCGGGTCTTGATCACTCTGTCCGCGATCATGTCCATCGCGGTGTCGAGGTCGAGCTCCTCCCACTCGGTGCCGTACGGCCGGCGGTAGGAGATGGTGTGCTCGCGACCCGGATGGGTGACCAGCTGCTTGCTGGCCGACCCCTTGGGGCAGAGCCGACCGCGACTGACCGGCGAGTCCGGGTCGCCTTCGATCTGGATGACCTGATCGTCCTTGACGTAGACCCGCTGGCCACACCCGACCGCGCAGAACGGGCAGACCGAGGCGACCACTCGGTCTGCGGTGACCGTGCGCGGCGCCAGCTCGGCGCTGCGCTTGGACATCGCTGCCGACCCGCGGCCGAGCGGGTCGGTTCCGGTCAGCTGCCGGAACACCGGCCAGGAGTCCAACCAGGTGCGCGGGTCCATGCCAGCGCTCCTTCCACCGGGGTACGGCGATCCAACCCCCGAGTGGGCTCGGGCCGCAACCTACTCCCGCTGGTGCCGAATCCTGGACGCGCCGGCTGAGGGAGTGCGGTGGGTGCGGGTGCGGGCGGAAGGTGATCGTGGTGCGGCTGGTGCCCGCGACGCGCCGTACACACGTGCGCTGGGCGCACCACGATCGGCGGCGGTGGGTGCGGGTGCGCCGGCCGGCCGGCCGGCGCGGCGCCGCTGAGGTTCAATGCTCGGTCATGGGACGGGTGACCACGCGCCGGCAAGTGCTGCGGTTGGACGGCGCGCGGACCGTCGCGCGACCGGACACCCTGGTGGTCGAGGAGCCGCTGGAGATCCGGGTGGCGGGCGAGTCCCTGGCCGTGACGATGCGCACGCCGGGTGACGACTTCGACCTGACCGCCGGCTTCCTGCTGACCGAGGGCGTACTGCGGTCGGCGGACGACCTGCGGGCGATGCGCTACTGCGCCGGCTCCATTGACGAGGGCGTCAACACCTACAACCTGCTCGACGTCGAGCTCGGCCCCGGTGCCGCCGTACCAGCCGGGGCACAGCGGCGGTTCTACACCACGTCGTCGTGCGGGGTCTGCGGCAAGGCGAGCCTGGACGCGGTTCGCACGACCGCCGCCTGGGAGGTCCGCGACGACCCCGTGCGGCTGGACTCCGCGATGCTGGCCGGACTGCCGGACTCGCTGCGGTCGGCGCAGCGGGTGTTCGAGCGCACCGGCGGCCTGCACGCGGCGGGGCTGTTCGATGCCGCTGGGCGGCTGCTCTGCCTGCGCGAAGACATCGGCCGGCACAACGCCTTCGACAAGGTGATCGGCTGGGCGCTGCGCGAGGGCCGCGTGCCGCTACGCGGCACGGTGCTGCTCGCCAGCGGCCGGGCCTCGTTCGAGCTCACGCAGAAGGCGTTGATGGCCGGCGTACCGGCGCTGGCGGCCGTCTCCGCGCCGTCCAGCCTGGCCGTCGACTTGGCTGCGGAGGCGGGGATGACGCTGGTCGGCTTCCTGCGTGGCACCACGATGAACGTCTACACCGGCGCGCACCGACTCGGACTTTGACTCAGGACTCCGTCTCGCTGGCCCCGGTCACCGCTGGATCGCGGGTGAGGCACTGGTAGAGCCGGTTCTTGTCCTCGGCGCTGCCGCCGATGACGCTGAACCGGACCGGGTAGCGCTTGGCGGTGGCGGTCGCAGTGGTGTCGGGCGCCGCCGCCCGGACGTGCGGCAGGCCATCGCAGCTAGCCCGAATCCGGTCGGCGTCCGCGGGGGTGGCTTCCGGTTTGAGCACCACGACGATGTCCGTGCGGCCGGCTCCACACGCGGTGGCGGCGATCAACGTGCCGGCGATCAGCGTGCCGGCGATCAGCGTGCTGGCGACCCCGGTCCGCGCCGGCCGCCGCGCCCGCTCACTCGCCATACCGTGCGCCATGCCACCTCCGGCCACGGCTGGGGCTGGGAGTCCCGCCGGCTCGGTGGCGAGGGTATCCCGCACCCCGCACGGCAGGATGGGGCCGTGACTGCGCCCAGTGCCGTGTGGACGGGATGGCAGCAGCCGTCGCCGCGGCTGCGGAGCATGCGGCGGGCGCAGTTCCTGCTGACCCTCGGCGTCCTCGCCCTGCCCGGCGCCGTGGCCGCGGTTTTGCTCGGCCAATCCCTGATCGCCGCGGCGGTGGTGGCGCTCGCCGTCATCGGCGCGCTGACGGTGTGGACGGTGACCGCGCGGCAGTGGCGGGCCTGGGGGTACGCCGAGCGGGAGGCCGACCTGCTGGTGCGCCGCGGCGTACTGGTGTGGCGACTGTCGGTGGTTCCCTACGGCCGGATGCAGTTCGTGGACGTCACCGCCGGTCCGGTGGACCGCTGGCTGGGGCTGGCGACCGTGCACATGCACACCGCCGCCGCGGCCTCGGACGCCCGAATCCCCGGACTGCCGACCGCGGAGGCAGCCCGGCTGCGAGACCGGCTGGCGACCCTGGGCGAGGCCCGGGCGGCCGGCCTGTGACCCTTCCGACGACTTCCCCGGTGACCGCCCCCGACGGGCTGGTCTGGGAGCGGCTGCATCCGCTGACCCCGCTGCTGCGCGGCTATCGGGTGATCGGCGTGCTCGCCGTCGGCCTGACCCAGGAGTCGGTGCGCTCGATGCCGGCCCGGGTGGCGGCGTACCTGCTGCTGGGCGCCATTCCGTTGGCAGCGCTCTACGGCTTCCTGAGCTGGCGGTTCACCCGGTTCACCATCGCCGAGAGCAACCTGCGGCTGGAGACCGGGGTGCTGTTCCGGCGCTCTCGGCGCGTGCCGCTGGAGCGGCTGCAGGCGGTGGACATCGTCCGGCCGCTGTTCGCCCGGGCGCTCGGGCTGGCCGAACTGCGGCTGGAGGTGGTCGGAGGCGGACGCACCGAGGCGCCGCTGACCTACCTGGGGGAAGACCGGGCGGCTGCCGTGCGAGCCCGGCTGCTAGCGCTGGCCGCCGGCGTGGCCGCGGACGCCCCGCCGCCGCCGGAGCTGGTGCTGGTCCAGGTGCCGGGCGGGGTGCTGGCCGCGGCCATCGCGCTGGGCGGCCCGGCCATCACCGGCGGGCTGCTGGTGCTGGGGCTCGGGGTGCTCGCGGTCGTCCGCCCGGAGGCGCTACTGCCGGTGGGGATCAGCCTGTTCCCGTTGCTGCTCGGGACGGGCGGGTTCGCCGTCCGCCGGTTCCTGACCGAGTACGGCTTCACGGTGGCCGACTCCCCGGACGGGCTGCGGCTGCGGCACGGCCTGCTGGAGACTCGGGCCCAGACGATTCCGCGCGGTCGGGTGCAGGCCATCCGGGTGGTGGAGCCGCTGCTGTGGCGGCGGTTCGGCTGGGTGCGGGTCGAGGTCGACGTGGCCGGTTATCCGGGCCGGCACACCGGGCAGGAAGCGCAGTCGGCGACCTCGGCGCTGCTGCCGGTGGCGCCGAAAGGGCTGGCCACCGCCGTCCTCGGGCACGTACTCGCCGGGGTCGATCTAGCCCGGCTGCCGACCGCTCCCCCGCCGCGCCGAGCCCGCTGGCGCGCGCCGCTGCTCTTCCCGCACCTGGGCGTGGCCTGGGACGACCGGCACGCGGTCACCACGTTCGGCCGGCTGCGACGGGTGACCGACGTGGTGCCGAACGAAAAGGTCCAGAGCCTGCGGCTGGTGCAGGGACCGTGGCAGCGACGGCTGCGGCTGGCGACCCTGCACCTGGACACCGCCGGCCGGGACGTGCACGCCCGGGCCGCCCACCGGGACGCGGCCGAGGCGGAGGCGCTGTTCGAGCGCGGCGTGCTGCTCACCCGGGCGGCGCGGGCCGCCGAGTCCGCGAGCCGGGCCGCTCTGCGCGCCTGAGCCCTCGCCTCAGACCGCCGCCGCGGCTCGGGCAGCGTACCGACCGTCGGCCTCGTCCAGGCGCAGCCGCAGCCCGAAGCACTCCGAGAGCGCCGGTGCGGTCAGGACGGCGGCCAGCGTCCCCGCCGCCACGACCTGCCCGGACCGCAGCAGCAGCGCATGAGTGCAGCCGGGCGGGATCTCCTCGACGTGGTGGGTGACCAGGGCCATGGCCGGTGCATCCGGGTCCGCGGCCAACCGGGTCAGCCGGCGCAGCAGGTCCTCCCGGCCGCCCAGATCCAGCCCGGCCGCGGGCTCGTCGAGCAGCAGTAGCTCTGGGTCGGTCATCAGCGCCCGGGCGATCTGCACCCGTTTGCGTTCGCCCTCGGACAGCGTGCCGAACCGCCGGTCGGCCAGACCGGCGCACCCGAGCTGGTTGAGCAGCCCGGCCGCCCGTTGCTCGTCGGCGGCGTCGTAGCTCTCCCGCCAACGACCGAGCACGGCGTACGCCGCAGTGACCACCACGTCGAGCACCCGCTCGTTCTCCGGCAGCAGCTGGGCCAGCGCGGCGCTGGTCAGCCCGATCCGCGGCCGCAGCTCGAAGACGTCGACCCGGCCGAGGGTCTCGCCGAGGATCTGCGCCGTGCCGCTGGTGGGAAACAGCTGCGCGCCGGCCACCTGCAGCAACGTGGTCTTGCCGGCGCCGTTCGGGCCCAGGATGACCCAGCGCTGCCCGGCCTCTACCGTCCAGTCCACGTCGGCGAGCAGAGTGGCACCGTCCCGGCGGACCGTCACCTCGCGCAGTCGCAGGACTCGCTGCTGGTCGATCACGCGCCGCTCACCCGGGCAGTTCTACCGCAGCCCGGCCACCAGACGCGGCAGCACCCCGCCAATCGGCTCGCGCAGCACGGCGTTGGCGATCCCGTCGTACGACGTCGGCTCGGCGTTGACGATCACCAGTAGGGCGCCGTTGCCGACCGCCACCCGGGGCAACGCCGCCGCCGGGAAGACGGTCAGCGACGTCCCGACCGCCAGGAAGAGGTCGCACTCCCGCGCCGCGCGCTCCGCCGCCCGGATGACGTCGGGGTCCAGCGGTTGACCGAAGGACACGGTGGCCGACTTCAGGATCCCGCCGCACCGCAGGCAGGCCGGGTCATCCTCGCCGTCGTCCACCCGTGCCAGCGCGGTCGTCATCGGCTGCCGGTCGCCGCAGCCGAGGCACTCGACCTCCCAGATGGTCCCGTGCAGCTCGATCACGGTCGTCGGCGCCGAACCGGCCCGCTGGTGCAGCCCATCGATGTTCTGGGTGAGCAGTCCGCGCAGCCGGCCGGAGCGCTCCAAGGTGACCAGGGCCTGGTGGCCAGCGTTCGGTTCGGCGCTCCAGGCCGGATGCTGCCGGCGGCTTTGCCAGGCTCGGCGCCGCAGCTGCGGCTCGGCGACGTAGTCGGGCAACGACGACAGCCGCTGCGCCGCCGGGTCGCGAGTCCACAACCCCTGCGGGCCGCGGAAGTCCGGGATCCCGGACTCGGTGGAGATCCCGGCCCCGGTCAGCACGGTGACGGCCGTGGCATCGGTCAGCCAGGCGGCGACGAAGGCGGTGTCGGCCTGGGCGTCGGCCTGGGCGTCGGCCTGGGTGTCGGCCTGGGTGTCGGCCTGGGTTGCATGGTTCGGCTGCACCGCCCCGACGTTAGGCTGCGGCTCCGTCGCCGGCCACCCGGCCGACGGTGCGAGGTGGAGGCGAAGGAGACGGCCGTGGTCCAAGCCGCCGTGCTGCGCGCGGCCGGCGAGCCGATGCGCCTGGAGGACATCGATATCGCCGGACCGGGACCGGGGCAGGTGCGGGTCCGGCTGGCCGCAACCGGGGTCTGCCACTCCGACCTGTCGCTGGCCTTCGGTCGGCTGCGCCAGTCGCTGCCCACGGTGCTCGGGCACGAGGGCGCCGGCACGGTGGTCGACGTGGGCGAGGGCGTGATCGGCGTCGCACCCGGCGACCGGGTGGTGCTGTGCTGGGCGCCGCCGTGTCGGGAGTGCTGGTTCTGCACGGTCGGCGAACCGCACCTGTGCGAACGCGCGGCGGACCGATCGACCCGGCCCTACGCCACCGCCGCCGACGGCACCGCGCTCTACCCGGGCCTGTCCACCGGCGCCTTCGCCACCGAGACCGTGCTGCCGGCGATGGCCGTGCTGCCGCTGCCGGACGACGTACCGCTGGAGCACGCCGCGTTGCTCGGGTGCGCGGTGATGACGGGCGTAGGGGCAGTGCTCAACACTGCCGGCGTGCGGCGCGGGGAGTCCGTCGCGGTACTGGGGCTCGGCGGCGTTGGGCTCTCGGTGGTGCAGGGCGCCCGGATCGCCGGCGCGACCCCAATCATCGCAGCCGACCGCTCGACTGAGAAGCTGGCGTTGGCCCGGACCTGCGGCGCCGACGAGACGCTGGTCAGCGGGCCCGACCTCGTCCAAGAGATCCGGGCCCGCACCGGCGGGCGCGGGGCCGACCATGTCTTCGACTGCGTCGGTACGGCGGCGACCATCCGCACCTGCTGGTCCATGGCCCGCCGGGGCGGGCACCTGACAGTGGTCGGCATCGGCGGCAAGGACGACCTGGTGAGCTTCAGCGCGCTGGAGCTGTTCTACTACGCCCGCACGATCTCCGGCTGCGTTTACGGCTCGATGGACCCCGACCGCGACGTCCCGATGCTGTTGGAGCAGGTGCGCTCCGGCGGCCTGGACCTCGGGGCGCTGATCACGCGGCGGATCGGCCTCGATGATGTCGACAGCGCCTTCGCCGAGATGGAGGCCGGCGTGGGCGCGCGCAGCCTGGTGGTGTTCTAGCGGTTTTAGCCGACACAGAGCCCGGACGTACAGCCGGGACGTTGGAGGACAGATGGACATCGACACCTACGAACACGGCGTGCCGTCCTGGGTCGACCTGGGTACGCCGGACCCGGCCGCGGCGGGCGAGTTCTACTCCGCGCTGTTCGGCTGGGACGTGCAACCGGGACCGCCGGAAGCAGGCGGCTACGCCATGTGCTACCTCCGCGGCCGGATGGTGGCCGGTCTCGGGCCGCAGCAGAATCCGGGACCGCCGGTGTGGTCGACCTACATCAACGTCGACGACGCCGACGCGACCGCCGCCGCCGTGACCGCGAACGGCGGGACGACTCTGGTGCCGCCGATGGAGGTTATGGACTCCGGGCGGATGGCGGTGTTCGCCGACCCGGCCGGAGCCGCCTTCGGAGTGTGGCAGCCCGGGACGCACCGCGGCGCGGGCATCCGCGACGAGCCGGGCGCTATGTGCTGGAACGAACTGATCACTACAGACGTCCCAGGCGCCGTTGCGTTCTACCGGGCGGTCTTCGGCTGGGAGGCGAGCCCGCAGGGAGAGTCGAGCCCCGCGGCGTACACCGAGTGGCAGCTGGGCGGCCGCTCCATCGGCGGCCTGATGGCCAAGCCGGCGGACATGCCCGCCGAGGTGCCGCCGTACTGGATGGTGTACTTCGCGGTCGCCGACGTCGACGCCTCGACGACCCGGGTCAGCGAGCTGGGCGGCGCCGTCGTGGTTCCGGGGCAGGACATCGAGTCCGGCCGCATGCGGTTCGCCGTGGTCACCGATCCCGCGGGGGCGCCGTTCTCCGTGCTGGCGGGGTCCGCCGACGGCTGACCGGCCAGCGGGTCCCGCCACCGCGTTATCGGGTCTGCATGCCAGGCTTCGGCAGTTACCCCGGTGCCTCGCCGGCAGTAGCTGAGCGCTTACCCAGGCCCGCGGCGCCCGGTAGCGGCGAGGTCCCATGGCCCCAGCGATCCCGTCGTACGCCGACACGTCGACGGTGCCGTAATCCACCGCCCGGCGATCGGGCCAGTAGGCACCCGCCACTGCCGGTGGCCGCCCGCGCAGGAACAACAGCCGGTCGCCGGACCAGACCGGGAGCATGCCGGCGAACACGCCCGGGGAGTCGGGCACGACCGCGGGCGCCCCGCCCCTGGTGTCGGCGACGGCCAGCTCGAACGTGGCGTTGAGCCGATCGCCGGGACTGCTCGACACACGCCGGCCCGCTGGCCGAGCGGGGAATCGTGGCCGCGTTCGACCACGACCCCGGCGGCCGCTAGGCCGCGCCGCGCGCCTACCAGCTGCTGGCCGCCACCTGGGCCTGGCCCACCACCGCCACCCTGCCCGAAGGTCAGGACCCCGCCGCCGTCGCCCAGCACCGCGGACCGGCGGCACTGCGCGCCACCCTGGACGCCGCCACCACGCCGCTCGCCGACCTCGTCGTCGACGAGCGGCTGGTCCGCTGGACCGACCGGCTGCACTGGGTCGAAGGGCAGCTCGGCGCCGCCCGCGACGCCGCCGGACTCATCGCCACGCTCCCGCCGGACCAGATCGGCCGGCAGGTGCTGCGCATGGCCGACCGGCTCGGTCCGACCCCGCCGACCTCACCCGCGCCGTTGCCGACGCGGTCAGTCGGGACGGCGATGCCCTGGGGCGACTCGGGCGGCGGGACCGCCGCGCCGACCTGGACCGCGACAGCGTGACCACGTCGACGACGGCGGCGCGGCTCGCCCGGGTCGGCTACCCCGCTCCGCTGCGGTCCGTGGCACCCGGACCAGGCCCCGCCGCCGGCGCCCAGACCGGCGCTGCCGGCCCGGCCGTGACACCCCAGCGGCGGGCTGCCCGACCCCGGTGACCTCGCGGCCGGGGCTGGTCACCGCCACGTCTGTCCGACTGGTCTGTATGTCATGGTTCAGAGGCCAGGCTGATCGGGTCGAGCAGGGCTACCAGATGCCCCAGTTGAGCGGGACCGGGACGAACGCGCCGCCGCACACGCTTTGCAGGTCTTGGCCGCGGCGCCGCCGACGAGGGCCGCGCAGCCACGGGTCAGCGCCCCGACAACCGACCGTGCTCGAGGTCAACGCAGCGTCGGCGCTTGCCGGCCAGTAGGGCCGCACGGCTCCCGGTCGGCGTACCGCAACCTTGAATGATTGGGACATGAGGCAGATTCGCCTGGGACCAGGGGATGTCCGGTTGTCCTTCGACGAGATGGCAGTTGGCGCTCGTCCCCCAACAGCCGGGTGTCCCGCGCGAGTCGCCGTCCGGGCCGCCGGGATCCCCTGGGACGGGGCAGTGGACGCGCGGTAGAAGGCCCGCCCGCCGCGACGGGGCAGACACGGCGGGCAGGGCTCAATTCGGGACGGTCCGTCCGCGCACCGTGCGTTGGACAGCCGCACCCGGTCGTCGACGGCGGACGCCCCGACTGTCCAAGATCCGCCGGACGGCAGAGAAAGACCGGTCCGTCAGCTCCGCGATTTGGTGGAGTGAAAGACCAGCGTCGTACTGCTCCACCACGAAGCTGCTCAGCCGGTGCAGCAGTTCCTGGCTGGGCCGGGAGGTCGCGGTGCCCCGGAACTCCGGCAGCGGCTGGAGCTGCGGGCGAGGCGGGTACGGCACCGGGCCATGATGCCGCCGCCCGCGGGTATGGCAGTCCCACTCGGCGGCACGCTGCAGCCCGCTTGGGCCCTGCCCAGGGTCTTACCGGGCGGCCGCCTCAAGGTGCTCGGCGGGCACCCACGCCTCGGCCAGCACGACCCGGCCGCCGTCGTCGGCGTACACGACCCGACCGAACCACCCGCCGTCACGCCGAGCCCATTCGGCCAACAGGCCTGGCCCAGCGACCCGGGTCGCCGGGCAGACCGCTGACCCAGCAGTGCCGGGCACCCGCGGCCAGCTCGCGGCCTACCCCGGACAACGCCGACCGCTCGGCCAGCGTCAGGCCGCCGCGCTTGGACGTCATCCCGCCAGCCACCGTCCCAGGCGGCGTCATCGTCGAGGCGGCGGCTTGACGGCGGCCGTCGGCTGGCCCGTACCGTCCCGGTGAGTTGATCAGTGGTGATCCGACTGTGGACCCGTGCCGGGCCGGGGCCAGCCCGGCTGAAACACCCGCAGGGCCAGCCGGTGCTACGGCTGCAGCAGCTCGGCGAGGGCCTGCTGCTGCCGGGCGCCCAGGGACCGCACCCGCCGGGTGGACGGGATGCCGGCGATGGCGAGCAATGCCGTCGCCCGGGTTTTGCCGATGCCGGGGAGCGAGACCAGCAGCTGCTCGACGCGCAGGTCGCCGGCGGGTGAGTCGGTCGGGGCGCGGAGGACGTCGAGGGGGCTGAGCTCGCCGGACCGGAGCTGGGCGCGGGCCTGGGCCCGGGCGGTGCGGGTCTGGGCCGCCTTCTCCAGGGCGGCGGCCCGCTGCGCGGGCGTGAGCGTAGGTAGTGGCATTGGGTGACCTCTCCCTCGCGGGTTGTTGTCGCCGGGAAGCCTGCCCTATCCCGGCGACATCTTCGTGCCGCTGGTGTCGCGTCCCTGGGGCCGATTCGGCTGCCGTCAGGGTGCGGTGGCGCTCGGTCGAGTGCAGGCGCGCACCCGCTTTCGGGGTGACCGCACGGTCGGCGGCGGTGACGACTTCGGCGACCCCGGCCCACTCCAGCGCTGTTGAGCTGGAGCCGGCCTCGCGCTCCCGGTGAGAGATCACGGTGCGGCTGCTGTCGTTCAATCGATCGATTCTCGGACGGTCACTCCTTTTGGCCAGGGTTTCAGGGCGCGGGCGGCCCCGGTTGTCGCCCAGGACCCGCCGACGGTGGTGTGGGCTAATGGGCCGTGATCTGATTCCCTATGGGGGCTGGTCTGTCAAGGGGTCGGCGGCGGGGCGCTGGTACGGCCCGGCCCCCCACGCGTCAAGGGCGCTTGCGCGTCCCTACGGGACCGGCTGCGCCGGCCCTTGACCCGCGGGCCCCTGCCGGTCCT
>Ga0097691_1000440_pt1 | contig 36446 bp, 35 predicted proteins | sample NGESurdeep072012_8_FD_72858 | JGI IMG/M metagenome (GOLD analysis project Ga0097691, IMG submission 72858) | Arctic peat soil microbial communities from Barrow, Alaska - NGEE Surface sample 210-1 deep-072012 | ecosystem: Environmental > Terrestrial > Soil > Wetlands > Peat ... | reverse complement strand
CCCGTCGCCTACGCCTTGATGAAGATGGCCAGCAGGCCGACCACCACCGCGAGGACGCCGAGCCCTTCGGCGAACGCCGCGAGGATGATGGCAAGGCCGCGGATCTGCGAGGCGGCGTCCGGGTTCCGGCTGATCGCGCTGCTGGAGAGGCCCGCGAGGATGCCGATGCCGATGCCGGGGCCGATGACGCCAAGGGCGGCAAGGCCTGCGCCGAAGTGCTCCATGAGTTGCTCCCTCCTGCCTCCGGGGGTCTCCCGGGGTCTGGTGACGACCGACTATGCCCCTGACGGGCTGGTGTGCATCGCTGGTGCGGTCATGTCGTGGCCGGCGTCGAGGACTTCCTCGGCGAGGTGGCCCTCCTCGTGCTCGTGGCCTTCCGTGGCGATGAGGATGAACATGAGCGAGAGGACGCTGAAGATGAGTGCCTGGACCAGGTTCAGGAGGAACTCCAGCCCGTAGAGCGCGACCGGCAGGATGGCCACGGTGAGGCCGGTGACCACGCCGAGCGCGACTTCGCCGCCGTAGATGTTGCCGAAGAGTCGCATTGACAGCGTGACAGGCTTGATGAACTCGAGCAGGAGCTCGATCAACCCGACGAACAGGGCGATGACGCCGGCGCCAACGCCGTTCCTGAACTCGTAGAGCGGGAAGAACTTGCCGAGGTAGCCGCCGACGCCCAGCTTCCGGAAGCCCTCCACCTGGAACACCGTGAAGCTGACCAGCGCGAGGCCCAGCGTCACGTTCACGTCGCTGGTCGGCGCGCGCAGCTCCTCGAGCTTGCCGACCGGCGAGATCAGGCCGATCCAGTTGCCGGCCACGATGAAGATGAAGAGGCCGGCGAACCACGGCACGTACGGCCGGGCACGCTCACCGCCCAGCGAGAGCGCGAAGTTCTCCAGGGATTCGTAGGCCAGCTCGGCCGCGTTCTGGAGGCGTCCGGGGATGACGTCGCGCCGCCGCGTCATGGCGATCGACAGGCCCAGCACGAGGAGGATGACGATCCACATCGTGAAGAGCGTGCTCGTGATGCTGGGCCAGAAGCCCACCACGAGCGGCCCGGTCGGCGTGGGGTTGGCCGGGTCCAGGTCCACGATCACGTGCGGCGCGGGGAGCTCCAGGTTCCCGTTGATGAAGCAGACGGGATACGCACAGGCCGTCCCGGACGCCGCGGCCGGCTCTGCGGGGGGCGCGACGAGGTAGGCAAGGATGTCGACGGCCAGCACGGCAAGCACGAGGACGACAAGGGTGCGCCGCGTCAGGAACCGGCTCACGCCGCCGCCTTCGCGGGCGCCATTCGCGGGTGCCTCCATGTTCCGCTGTCAGCCTCGCTGTCTCCACGCCCGGGAGCGCGGCCGCGCCACGCTCTCTCGGGTCAGTCGTCGAAGGTCGCCAGGAACCTGCTGATGAGCTGGTAGACGGCCCGGGCGCCCGCTCCGAGCCCGAGGAAGAGCCCGACGAGGACGAAGATCGGCAGCGTTCGCAGCTGCTGGTCCACCCAGTATCCGCCCAGCACGCCCACCAGGACCGTCACGAGGAGCACGAGGCCGATCTCGGAGAAGAGTGCGAAGTAACCCCAGGCCCGTTCGGGCACGGCGATTCGGCTCCCTGGCGAGGCCGCGCGAGTATAGCAACGGGAGCGCGGCGCGGGCAACCATCACCGGCCGGACGCCGCCGGAGTCGAGGCCGGGCGTGACTCTCGCGCCGCGCTCGGGCGCGGGGTCCCGGTTGCGGCCGGACCGGTGAGGGTGCCGCGGTCCGAGCCGTGGATCGGCGGCGTGACCTGCGGCGCCGCGCCGGTGGTCCGGGCAGTGGCCGCCGGGGAGGAGGCGGGCGACGACGTGACGCCGAGGACCCCGCCCTGCGGCGCGGGACCAGGCGGGGGAAGGAAGCCCACGGCAAGGACCGCGAGCACGCCGACGAACAGCACCGCGGACGTGTCGCGCCAGAGCTGCCGGCGTGGCGAGATGTCGGTCGGATCCGCCTCCGGCATCTCCTGGTCGGTCGGCGCCGCGGTCGCGCGCGGGACAGCCGACCCCGGGCGAGAAGGCAGGGGTCCGGCCACCCAGTCGAGACGCTGCCAGATCAGGCGCTCGGCGCGCCTTCGATCCTCCAGGCATATGCGCTGACGCCGACCGCGCTCGCGGGCGACCAGCGCAACCCCCACCGAGAGCACGGCAAGCGCGACGGTCGCGGCGAGGACCGCGATCGCCAGTACCGTCATCGCCCTCCCGCCTTCGGTGCGCGGCCGCTCTCGGCCGGCTCGGCCCTCGCGGCAGCCAGGGCGTCGGCGGAACCCGATGCGATGAGCGTCTCACCCCCGACGAGCCGGCGGTCATCCGGCGGGTTCGCGGCGTAGCGGTTGTCCCCCGCGAGGATCGCGAGCACGAAGAGCCCGCGCTCGCGGAGCTCGACGACGCTGACCCCTTCCAGCGGGCCGCCCGCCCGAACGTGGAACTCCTCGAGGCTGAACGAGAGCTCGCCGTGGGAGAGCGCCGCGTCCAAAAAGTCCACCACCCGCGGGCGCACGGCAAGCTCGGCCAGGCGCCGACCGGCCATCGTGTAGGGCGAGACCACGCGGTCGGCGCCGGCCCGCGCCAGCTTCTCCTCGGCGGCGGGCGTGCTGGCCCTGCCGACCACGAACAGCCCCGGGTTGAGCGCCCGGGCCGAGAGGATGACGTAGACGTTCTGGGCGTCGGAATCGATCGTCGCGACCAACCCCTTCGCGCGCACGATCCCGCCGGCACGGAGGGTCGCATCGTCGGTCGCGTCGCCCTCGACGACCAGGCAGCCGTCGTCGCGGGCGCGCTTCAGCGACTCAGGGTTGACGTCGATGACCACGAACCGCTCGCCGTCATGGACCAGCTCCCGGGCGACCGTGGAGCCGACGCGGCCGTAGCCGCACACGACGAAGTGCTCCCGGAGCTCCTCCACCTGGCGTGTCATGCGTCGTCCGACCCTCCGTCCGCTCGTCGCCTCGGTCACGAGGTACTCGGTCACGAGGCCCACGCTGCCGAAGATGAGGACAACCCCGAAGCCGATGACCAGCATCGTCCACAGCCGGCCCACCGCGTCAAGGTCGCGGACTTCCCGGAAGCCGGCCGTGGAGACGCTGATGACCGTCATGTAGAGGGCGTCGGAGAGCCCCCAGCCCTCCAGGATCATGTATCCGGCGGTCCCGATGGCCAGCGCCGCGCCCACGATCGCCAGCCAGGTCCGGAGGCCGGGCGCCTCGACCAGCGCGACGACCGCATCGAGCGCCCACGACTCCTGCCGCGACCGCTTCACGTCTGCACCTCACGGCGACCGCGTCCGGCCGGCGGGCCGGGCGCACCAAGCGTAGCGCTCCTCAGCCGGCCTCGTCCCCCCCGGCCGCGCGGCTCAGCAGGAAGAGCGCGAGCCCGAAGATCACGAAGACGCCCAGGAACGCGTACAGCTGGCCGGTGCCGGAGAGGAGCAGCGACAGCACCGCCAGCGCGATGCAGACCGCGTAGATGGCGAGCACCGTCTGGGCGTGGGAGAGGCCGAGCTCCAGGAGCCGGTGGTGGATGTGGCCGCGATCCGGCGAGAACGGGGACCGCCCCTCGGAAAGGCGCCGGACGATGATCCAGAACGTGTCGATGATCGGGACGCCGAGGACGAGAAGCGCGACCGCCACCTTGGCGCTGCCGAGGATGGACAGCAGCGCCAGGACATAGCCGATCACCATCACGCCGCTCGTCCCCACGAAGATGGAGGCCGGGTGGAGGTTCCAGCGGAGGAAGCCGAGGAGCGCCCCGGCCAGCGCGAAGCAGAAGAGCGCGACGACGGGCTGGTCGATGGGGCCGGTCAGGCTGATCGTCCCGAGCGTGAGCGCCGCGATCAGCGCCACGCCGGACGAGAGCCCGTCGAGCCCGTCGATGAAGTTGATGCTGTTGATCATGCCCAGGATCCAGAGAACGGCGAAGGTGGCCTCGAAGATGCCGCTGAGATGGATGAAGCCGGGCCCGAACGGGTTGGCGAGCAGCGTCACGGTGATGCCGAGCCCCACCGCCAGCCCGGCGAGGATCAGCTGCCCGGCCAGCTGCCAGCGGGCGCGAAGGTCGAACCAGTCGTCCAGGCTGCCGAGGAAGGCGGCCAGCGCCGCCCCGCCGACCAGCGCGACGACCTCGCTCGCCGCCGGCGCGTCCGAGGCGGGCCAGATCCCGACCATCGAGTGGGCGACCAGCAGGCCGAGCGACGTGATCACGAAGGCGAGGGCAACCGCGATGCCGCCGCCGCGCGGGACCGGCGCGGTGTTGACGCGTCGCTCCCCGGGATGATCCATGACCTCGAACCGGCGCGCGAGATGGCGGACGATCGGCGTCAGGAGCAGGGCGAGGATCGCCGCGGTGGCGAACGCGGCGAGGGCCGGAAATGCGACGCCCTCGCTCACCGGGTCACGCCTCGGGCAGCCCCGGAACGGGGAAGCGCGCGCAGACGTCGCGAACCTCGGCGGCGATCTTCGCCTGCTCGGCGGGCTCGTCCCGCGAGGTGAGAGTGCCCACGATCAGCCGACCGATCTCGCGCATCTCGGCGGGTCCGAACCCGCGCGTCGTGGTGGCGGGCGTCCCGATCCGGATCCCCGAGGCGATGTTGGGCGGGTTCGCGTCGAACGGGATGGCGTTCTTGTTGACCGTGATCCCGACGTCGTCAAGGAGTCGCTCGGCTTCCCGGCCGGTCACCCCGAACGGCGTCACGTCCACGCTCATGAGGTGGTTGTCCGTCCCGCCGGTGATGAGCCGGCCGCCGCGGGAGCCGATCTCGGCGGCAAGCACCCGGGCGTTCTCCACCGTGCGGCGCTGGTCCTCCCGGAACGCGGGCGTGGCGGCCAGGCGCAGGGCGACCGCCTTCGCGGCGATGACGTGCATGAGGGGCCCACCCTGCGTTCCCGGGAAGACGGCCTTGTCCACCTGCCTGGCGAGCTCGGCCGAGGAGAAGATGAGGCCGCCCCGGGGGCCGCGGAGCGTCTTGTGGGTCGTGGTCGTGACCAGGTCCGCGTGCGGGAAGGGCGACGGGTGCTGTCCGGCCGCGACCAGCCCGGCGATGTGCGCCATGTCCACCAGGAGGTAGGCCCCCACGCCGTGGGCGATCGCCGCGAAGCGCTCGAAGTCCAGGATCCGCGAGTACGAGCTGGCCCCGGCGATCACGAGCTTCGGGCGGACCTCGGCGGCCTGCCGCTCCACCGCGTCGTAGTCGATGAGGTTCGTCTCGCGATCGACGCCGTAGGCGTGGACGTCGAACCACTTCCCGCTGAAGTTGACCGGGGAGCCATGCGTGAGGTGACCGCCGTGGGCGAGGCTCATCCCGAGGATCCGGTCGCCCGGGGAGAGCACCGCGAAGAACGCGGCGAGGTTCGCCGGCGCGCCGGCGTGGGGCTGGACGTTGACGTGCGCCGCGCCCGGGAACAGGGCAAGGGCGCGGTCCTGCGCCAGGCGCTCCACGACATCCACGTACTCGCAGCCGCCGTAGTAGCGGCGGCCAGGCAGGCCCTCCGCGTACTTGTTCGTCAGCCAGGAGCCCGCGGCTTCCATGACCGCAGCGAACGTGTAGTTCTCGCTCGCGATCAGCTCGATCTTCCAGCGCTGGCGGTCCGCCTCGCCGCGCATCGCGGACCAGACCTCCGGGTCCAGCTCCGCGACTGTCGCCCACGCGGCGTGCGCGGCGTCCGTCACGCTCATCCCCGCTCCTTCCCGGTCGCCCCCGGCAGCCGCCCCCACCGGCGACACCCGAACTGCTCGGCACCCACCCGCCGTCGCGTCCGCGCCATTGTCACCCAACCGCCCGCGGCACGTCCGGGGGCTCGCGGCAGGCGGCCTCGTCCGACGGCGGACCGGGACGTCACCCGGCCGGGCCGGCGCGTCGGGCGCCCGGACGGCCGCGCAGCACGTACGTCTCCAGGACCTGCGCCGCCCCGTCCTCGTCGAAAGGCGGCGCCACGAGGCTGGCCGCGGCCCGGAGCTCCGCCGGGCCATGGGGCATCGCGACGCCGAACCCGACCTCGTCGATCATCTCGAGGTCGTTGAGCTGGTCGCCGATCGCGAGCGCGTCACGGAGATCCACGCCCAGGCGGCGAGCGAGCCAGCGGACCGCCGCCCCCTTGCCCACGCCGGGCGCCACGAACTCGAGGAACATCGGGTGGCTGACCGTTACGAACGCCCGGCCGTCGAAGTCGGCTCGCGCGACGGGCAGGAGACGGGTCGGGGCCGGGGGGTCGCCCACGGAGATCACCTTCGTCACCGGGTGGCGCACCCAGGCGTCGAGATCGGGCACGACCACGACCCGGCCGAAGTTGAAGCGCACGTACTCCGCGGCCCGGCTGTCGCTGGCCGGGATCACCATCTGCTCCAGGTGGTTCAGGTGCGGGTCGAGCCCATGCGAGCGGCACCACGCGAGCGCGTCACGGGCGACCGCCGCCGGCAGCGGGCGATGGTAGAGCAGGCGCCCGAGGCCCGACCGGCCCGTGTCCGGCATGGCGCGGATGAGGGCGCCCTGCATGCCCACGATCGGCCCGCGCAGCCCGAGCTCGCGCGCAAACGGGAGCGCCGAGCTGGACATCCTCCCGGTGACGATGGCCACGGCGACGCCCGCGTCCACCACCGCGCGAACGGCCGCCACGGTCCGGGGCCGGATCCGCATATCCTCGCCGACGAGCGTGCCGTCGAGGTCCAGGGCCACCAGCCGGATCCGGCGCGCATGGCCGCCGGGCAGGTGCGTCCGGGGCTCGTTCATGGCACGGGCTCCGGACGCGTCGCGGGCACGATCCGGGCGATCCTTGGCAACCTGGCAAGGTCGTTCACCACGTGACAATCCCAGCCGGGCAGGATGGCGGCGGCGGCCCCGTCGATCGCGTGCTCCTGGTCCGAGCCGATCTCCAGGAGCGCCAGCCCGTCCTCGCTGAGCCGGTCGGGCAGCAGGGCGAGCAGGCGCCGGATCACGTCGAGTCCGTCCGGTCCCCCGTCGAGCGCGCCGGCGGGCTCGAAGCGGACCGGCGCCGGGAGGCCGTCGAGGTCGCCCGAGCGAATGTACGGCAGGTTGGCGCATACGAGGTCGAACCGCGGGGGAACTCGGAGAAGGCCCGCCGGCGCGCCCGCGGGCGGCAGCAGGTCGGCCACGGCCACCCCGACGCGGTCCGCCACGCCGTGCGCGACGGCGTTCTCCCGGGCGAGGGCGGCCGCATCCGCCGACAGGTCGGACGCGACGATCTCCACCTCTCCGGCCATGCCAAGGCGCCGCAGCGCGGCGGCGATCGCCACCCCGATCGCGCCGCAGCCGGTCCCGACGTCCGCCACCTTGACCGTCGGCGTTCCGGTGGGGCGCGGCGAACGTCCCAGGACGTCCGCCAGCTCCCCGATCGCGAGGTCCACGAGCAGCTCCGTCTCCGGTCGCGGCACGAGTGCGCGGGCATCGGTGGCAAGGGCGAGACCGTGGAACTCCTTCATGCCGCGGATGTACGCGACCGGCTCGCCGGCGGCGCGCCGGTCGAGCGCGGCTGCGAAGCGGGCTGCCGGGCCGTCGCCGGCGCGGCCGTCAGGACGGGCCAGCACGCCGGTCCGGTCCGTCCCGAGTGCATCCGCGAGGAGCAGCTCCGCGTCCAGCCTGGCGCTCGGCGAGCCGGCCGCGCGAAGGCGGTCGGTGCCGGCGGCGAGGAGCCCGCCGACCGTCGCCTCCGGGCGGGACGTCAGGACCCGCCTTCGCCGTCGTCGGCCAGCGAGGCCAGCCGGTCGGCCTGGTCGGTGGAGCTGAGCGCCTCCAGGAGCCGGTCCAGGTTGCCGTCGAGCACGCTGGGCAGGTTGGAGAGGTCCATCCCGATCCGGTGGTCGGTCACGCGGTCCTGCGGGAAGTTGTAGGTCCGGATCTTGTCCGACCGGTCCCCGGCGCCGATCAGCGAGCGCCGCGTGACGGAGTCGGCCTCGCGCTGCCGGGACCGTTCCTGGTCGAGGAGCCGGGCGCGCAGGATCGCCATCGCCTTGGCCTTGTTCTTGTGCTGGCTTCGTTCGTCCTGGATCTCCACGACCAGGCCGCTCGGGAGGTGGGTGATCCGGACCGCCGAGTCGGTCGTGTTGACGCCCTGGCCGCCGGGGCCGGAGGCGCGCTTGACCTCGATGCGCAGGTCGCGATCCTCGTCGATGGAGAGGTCCGCCTCCTCGGCCTCGGGCAGGACCACCACCGTGGCGGTCGAGGTGTGGGTCCGGCCGGCCGATTCGGTGGCGGGGACGCGCTGGACGCGGTGCGTCCCGCTCTCGAACTTCAGGCGGCTGAAGGCGCCCTCGCCGAAGATCTCCACCACGGCCTCCTTCACGCCGCCGATCCCCGTCTCGTGGAGGCTCATGACCTCGGCGCGGAGGCGATGCCGGTCCGCGTAGCGGAGGTACATCCGGAGGAGGTCGCCCGCGAAGAGCGCAGCCTCCTCGCCACCCGCGCCCGCACGGATCTCGAGGATCACGTTCCGATCGTCGTTGGGGTCGCGCGGCAGGAGATGGACGGTCAGGGCCTCCAGCTCGGCGGCCTCCGCCGCCTCGAGCCGGGCGATCTCTTCGCGGGCCATTGCCTGCATGTCGTCGTCGTGCTCCGCGTCGCGCATCTCGCGGGCGCCCGCCAGCTCCGCGCGCAGCGCCTCCAGGCGTCGATACGACGAGACCACCGGCTCCAGGCGCGCCAGCTCCCGGCCAAGCCGGCGCAGCGCATCCATGTCCGCGGCCACCCCGGGGGTCGAGAGCTCCGCCTGGACACCCTCGTACTGCTGCACGAGCTCCTGCAGCTTGCGGTCCAGGGCTCCCTCGGCCACCGCTCAGGCCCCCGGCGCCGGGCTCGCCTCGGCGGACAGGATCAGGGGGCTTCGCCCGATCCTCCCCGCGCCGTCGGGCGGGACCTCGCCATCCGCGAGCAGCGCCTGCTCCAGGCTCACGATCGCGACCTCGAGCATGTCGTCCGTGGGTTGCTTCGTGGTGATCTTCTGGACCCAGATGCCCGGCTGGAAGAGCCAGCGGACGATCCGGCTGGCACGGTGGCGGGCGCCGAACCGGAGCAGCTCGTAGCTGATCCCGGCGATGACCGGGATCAGGACGATCCGGCTTGCGATCATGACCGGGATGGCCTGGCGCCCCACGAGGCTGAACACCACGATCGAGACGAGGATGACCACGACCAGGAACTCGGTGCCGCAGCGTGGGTGCGCGGTGGGGTACTTCCGGACCGCGTCAACCGTGAGCGGGTCGCCCGCCTCGAGGGCGTGGATCGACATGTGCTCGGCGCCGTGGTACTGGAAGGTACGACGGACGTCCGACGTCCGGCCGATCAGCAACAGGTAGCCCAGGAAGATGACGACCTGGATCACGCCCTCGACCGCGCGCTCCACGACGCCGCTCTGGCTGCCGGCGATCGCCTTCGCGAGCAGGAGCGGCAGGAAGAAGAAGAGCCCGATGCCGACCACCAGGGTCAGGCCCAGCATGAGCGCGACCGCGCCCTTCCCGAGCTCGGCGCTGTCAGCGGGGGCGGGCGAAGGAGCGGCGGGAGCGCGAACGGGCGAAGGGGCAGGATCCGCCTCGAGGCCGTCCGGCATGATTGCCGGGTCGCGAGCCGTGTCCGGCGCCAGGGATGTGTGCGGGGTCGGCGGCGCGGGCTCCAGCGGCGCCATCGAGGGGAGCTCCTCGGCCGCGGCGACCCCCGCTGAGCGGACCAGCCAGCGGGTTCCCACGACCAGTGTCTCGTAGAGGACGACCAGCCCGCGGACGAACGGGAGGCGCGCCCAGCGCGTGGCGCGGAATCCCACGGCCAGCTGCTCGTCCGCCCAGACGATGCGCCCATCCGGATGGCGGAGCGCCACCGCGATCGAGTTGCGCCCGCGCATAAGCACGCCCTCGATGAGGGCCTGGCCGCCGTAGGAGAAGCGAGCCATCGGGCGGCGCTACCGGCCGGGAATCACGACGGCGGGCCGGGAGGCCCGCCGTGGCGAAGGCGATCCAGCCGTCAGCGGCCCGTCGCGGCGCGCTCGAGGCGCTTCTGGAACCGCTCGACCTGGCCGGCCGTGTCCATGATCATCTGCTTGCCCGTGTAGAAGGGGTGGCAGTTCCCGCAGACATCGACGCGGAGCTCGGGCCGGGTCGACCCGACGACGAACTCGATGCCGCAGGTCGCGCAGTGCACCTTCGAGGCGTGGTACTTGGGGTGGATGTTCGGCTTCATCAGGTCTCCGGGAGCAGCGATGCGGTGGGTGTGGCCGGGCTTCAGGCGCCGACGGCCGTGGGCTCGGCGTCGCCGGCGGGGGCGGCCTCGACGGCGGGGCTCGTCGCGGCCAGGGGCTCGACGCGGATGCGCTTCTTGGTGCGTGTCTGGTGCTCGAAGCGGACACGGCCCTCGACCGTCGCGAAGACGGTGTAGTCGCGGCCGAGGCCCGTGCCGGAACCCGCGATGAAGGTCATCCCGCGCTGGCGAACGATGATCGAGCCGGCCGGCACGAGCTGGCCGTCGCCGACCTTGACGCCAAGGCGCTGACCGACCGAGTCGCGGCCGTTCTTCGAGCTGGAGCCTGCCTTCTTGTGGGCCATCGATCAGTCTTCCTTCTTCGCGGCGCGGGTGCGCTTGGCGGCGGGCTTCGGTGCGTCGGCTGCTGGCGCCTTGGCCGCTGCTGGCGCCTTGGCCGCTGTGGGCGCCTTGGCCTTGGCGGCGGGTTTCTCTGCCCCGGCGGCGCGGGCGCGAGCCGGCTTCTTCGTCGCGTCGGGAGGCGCAGCCGCTGCCTCGGCCGCGGCGGCCCTCGAGGCGAGCGTCGCGGCGAGGACGGCGTCGGCGGCCGCCTGGGTTGCGGCCGCCTCGGCGATCCGCTCGCGCTCCGTCTTGCGCGCGTCCGCGGCGACCTTCTCCGTGGCCGCGGCGCTCTTGCCGTTGAGGGTCACGTCGGTAATGCGCAGGATCGTCTGCTCCTGGCGATGGCCCTTCTTGACCCGGCGGCGGGCCTTCGGCTTGTACTTGAACGAGATCACCTTGTCGGCGCGGTCGGCCCGCAGGACCGTGGCGCTGACGACAGCCCCGGCAACGAGCGGCCGGCCGATGGCGGCCTCATCCCCATCCGCGACGAGCAGGACGCGGTCGAGAGTGATCTCCTGGCCTGGCTCGACGTCGAGGAGCTCCACGGCAAGCTCCGTGCCGACCTCGACGTGGTACTGCTTCCCGCCGGTCTCGATGACTGCGTACATGGGTCTCCGGGTGGGTGCTCGGCGGGCGTGACGTGCCGGCCGAAGGTGGGCGCAAATGAAAAGCCCGGGTCGTCGGGCGCGAATTGGGAGTGTACGGCGCTCCGTCGCTCCGGTCAAACGCGTCCGGGCTCAGGGCAGGAGGTCGCGCCGCCGGAAGAGGAAGAGCGACGCGGCCCATCCGACGACGGCAACGACCGTGAACACCCCCATGCCGACCCAGTCGGCCGCTCCGCGGTCGATCAGCGCGCCCACGCCGGCATACCGGAACGCGGTGAGGTCGCCGAGCCACGCGAAGTCGGGCTGGACCTGGGCGACGATGTTGAGCAGGTACATGGCGATCAGGATTCCCGCCGTGACCGAGGCGGCGACGCCCCGACTCAGCGTGATCACGGCCACCACCGATGTCACGCCGGCCATCGCGCACGCGAAGAGCCACAGCACGACGCCGGCGGCCAGGAACCGGGCGGGATCGAACCCGGCCCCGACGAGCGTGCCCACCGCGAGCACGCCTGCGACCGTCACGAACGCGAGCGCGGCGAGGACCACGACCTGGCAGAGGATCGCGGCGCCGAGATAGCGGCCGCGGGTCAACGGCGTCCCCAGGGGGAGGTCGGACCAGCCGCGCTCCGCGTCGGCGGCCGCCGGCCGCGTCGCGAGCGCGATGGCGCCGATGGCCGCCACGACCGGCCAGAGGAAGCTGCCGATGTACGTCGTGAAGAAGATGCCCGGGTCGGCCAGGCTGCCGCTCATCCCGAAGGCCGCCATGAGCTCCTTCGGGAAGAGCTTCATGTAGTCCTGGATCATCGCGGTGTTCGTGAGCAGGATCGGGTAGACGGCGGCGATCAGCCCGCCGTAGACCAGGACCACGACTGCGAGCCCGACGGCCAGGATCCGGCTGCGCCTGAGCTCGAGGCGGAACGTGAGCGCCGTCATCGTGCCGCCTCCCCGCCGATCACGGGACCGGCGGCCGCGGCGGGGCGACCCTCCGAACCGGCGACCGTGCCCTCGTAGTACCGGAAGAACAGGTCCTCCACGTCGGGCGTGCTGATCGCGATGTCGCGGACGTCCAGCTCGCCCAGCCGGCGGAGGAGCGGGTTCACGTCGCCGCGGACCATCACGTGGACGTCCTGCCCGGTGCTCGAGAGGACCGTGACGCCCGGCATGGCGAACGCGGCGTCGGGTGCGGGCCGTCCCAGCACCAGGTTCACGGAGCGCGTGTGGTCCCCCACCAGGGCGGCCACGGTGGCGGTCTTCACGAGCCGGCCTTCCCGGATGATCGCCACCCGGTCGCAGGCGCGTTCCACCTCGGGCAGGTTGTGGGAGGAGAGGAAGACCGTGCGCCCATCCGTGCGCGCCTCGGCCACCAGGGCCAGGAACTCGCGCTGCATGAGCGGATCCAGGCCGGTCGATGGCTCGTCCATGACCAGGAGCGGCTCTCGGCCCATGAACACGGAGACCACGCCGACCTTCTGGCGGTTGCCGCGCGAGAGCTTCTTCACCGGGACCGTCGGGTCCAGCTCGAGACGCTCCGCGAGCGATCGCCAGGCGCCCTTCTGCAGCCCGCGAAGCGCGCCCAGGTAGTCCAGGAGCGAGGTCGCGTCCAGGTCGCCCAGGTAGCCCGGGTCGCTTCCGAGGTGGGCCAGCTGCCGGTGCACCGCCGGTGCCTGCGCCCACGGGTCCATCCCCAGGATCCGGGCGCTGCCCCCGCTGGGCCGGATCAGGCCCAGGAGCATCCGGATCGTGGTGGTCTTCCCGGCACCGTTCGGGCCCAGGAAGCCGAAGACCTCGCCCTCGTGGACGTCGGCCTCGAGCTCGATGACGCCTCGGCGCTTGCCATACCAGCGGGTCAGGCCGCGCAGCTCGATCGCCTCGGGCACGACGCACCTCCGATCACGGGCGCGTTGGCGATCCGGGCGGACCACCGGCGGTCCAGCGTGGACCGGGATGCATCCACCGGGGAGGGCCGCTCGGCCGAAACGACGGGACCGGACGGCCCGACCGGAGACTCCACGACGATCGCCGCCGAGGGTCAGGCACTCTCACCGGTAAGCAGGCGCTCACGCACGATCCGGAGCACCCTGAGCTCCCCGCCCAGCGGGGGGGCAGGCGGTCCGGCGAGGGCAGCAAGGACGTCTTCCGGGCGCCCGACGGCATCAGGGCGGTGGCGGAGCCGGGTCCGGACGACGGCCGTGGGTGCGTCCCCGCCGGATCCAGCGGGCAGAGGCACGGCCGCCACCGAGAGCGAGATGATGAGCGGCCGCAGGTCGAACGCCTGCGTCTTCTTCTCGCGACGCCGCTCGCGCGGCAACGTGGATGCCTTCAACAGCGCCTCGGCCGCGACGCGAAGCTCGAACACCGTGGCGCCGGTCACCTCGACCCGGTAGTCGGCCGCGACCAGGGCGGCCGACGCCGACGGCGCACCGACCCAGACGTCGTGGAGGTCGACCAGCTCGACACGAGGAGGGAGCCCGGCCCGGACCCGCTCCCGGACCTCCGCGGCCGAAAGGCGCTGCGCGAGGATCACGTCCACGATCTCGCGCTCCCCGGCGATCCCGAGCGGGAGCTGCGCGGCCGGCACGACACGGCCCCTGCCAGGGCCACCGGCCAGCGGCAGCCCGCCTCGCTCGAGCAGCGAGGCCCAGGCCCCCGTCCCGGCCGGCAGCTCAGCGGGCAGCTGCCGCGCGGGCATCCGCAGGTAGAGGCGCCAGCGCTGGCGAGGGCCGCCCGACGCCGGCAGGAGCGGAGCCGAGGGCGCTGCTGCGGGCGAAGGCCGCGGCGGCTGGCCGCCCGGGGGCGCCGCCGGCGCGCTCTCGTCGTCCGGGCTCACCGAGGGCGCGCGTGGAACGGTCACGCGGCGGTTGCCGGCAAAGACGCGCTGCCGTCGGCGATCGGTCGTGGCACGCGTGGCGGCGAGTCACGCAATGGCTCGCCGGGTCGTCCACCCATCCGGGCAAACCGTCGCGTTCGTCTGGACCGGACCCGTGCCTGGGTCACCACTCGGCACGCTGCTGGCGCATGGCGATGCTCTGGAGGACGCCCAGCCCGATCGCGATGCTGACCAGCGAGGCACCCCCGTGCGTGATGAACGGGAGCGGGATGCCGGTGATCGGCATCAGGCCCAGGACCATCCCGACATTGACGACGATCTGGAACAGGATCATCGAGGCCAACCCCGCGCCCACCATGAGGCCGAACGGGTCGCGGGACCGCCAGGCGATCGTGAGGATGCGCCAGAGGAGCGCGGCGAACAGCAGGAAGACGACGACGCATCCGACGAAGCCGAGCTCCTCGGCCAGGATCGCGAAGACGAAGTCGGTCGACTGGACCGGGAGCAGGTTCGCCTGGCTCTGCGGGCCGTTCGCCAGGCCCGCCCCCAGGAACCCGCCGGAGGTCACGGCCTTCTGGGCGGTCAACAGCTGGAACCCGGCGCCGAGCGGATCCTTCGCAGGGTCCAGGAAGCTGGTCAGGCGCTCCTTCTGGTAGTCGTGCAGCAGGTAGGTCCAGACGAGCGGCATGGCCGCGAACGTCGCCACCGCCAGCGCTCCGAGCCAGCGCAGGCTCGCGCCCGCCATGAAGAGCATCCCGACCAGGACGGCGATGAACACGAGCGACGTCCCGAGGTCCGGTTGGAGGAGCACCAGGACCCACGGAGGGATCACGATGAGGCACGCGCCGACGATCGCCGGGAGGGAGTCCAGGCGCCGGTCGCGGTCCGCGAGGTACCGGGCGAGGACCACGATCATGAGGATCTTGGCGATCTCGCTGAACTGGAACTGGAGCCCGAAGATCGAGACCCAGCGGGCCGAGACCGCGTCGGAGCTGCCGAGCACGAGAGAGGCAGCCAGCAGCCCCAGGTTCACGAGGTAGATGAGCCAGGAGAACGTCTTCAGCCACGTGTAGTCGAAGGCCGTGGCGGTCGCGAAGGCGACCAGGGCGACCACTGCCCAGACAAGCCCGCGACCGAACGTGGTCCCGCCCTGCAGCGCGTCGGCGCCCAGCTGGGCGGTCGTGTTGCTGTACGCCATGGTCAGTCCGAGCGTTGCGAGCAGCGCTGCGTAAACGAAGAGCTGCAGGTCGAAGTCGCGCCAGGCGACGCCGCCGACGCGGGCGGCGATCCCGGTCGGAGCGTCGCGTTCGACGCGAAGGACGCCCATCACTTGTCCCCGACGTAGAAGTTGGTGCGCTGGAGGAGCTGCGGAAGCCGGTAGTCCGTGGTGATCCCGTAATGGAGCTGGAGGTAGTACTTGGCAACCTCCGTCGCCGCGTTTCCGAGCGTGCCGGCGTTGTAGATGAAGACCACGAAGGCCAGCTGCGAGTCGGGCTTCGAGACGTCCCCGGTCGGGTTGTCCTTCGTCCAGACGTTCTTCGGGACGAACCCCGCGAACCACTCGTGGTATGGCAGCACGCCGTTCCTGTCGCGGAGGCCGAACTCTGCCGTACCCGTCTTGCCGGCAATGACGATCGGCATGTCCACGAGGTTGTAGGTATGCCGGCTCGTGACGACGGTTCGCGCCGCCTCGCGCATCGTCGTGAAGACCCAGCTCGGGGCGGCGATCTTCCGGATCACCTTCGGCGTGAACGGCCGAACCACCGTGCCGTCCGGGCTCACGATCTCGCGGACGACCTGGGGCTGATAGAGCGTGCCGCCGTTCGCGAGGGCCGAGTACGCGTTGACCAACTGGAGCGGCGTCGCGAGATCGTAGCCCTGGCCGATCCCGGCCTGGAGGACCTCACCGGGGTAGATGGGCGCGCCGAGCGTGTCCAGTTTCCACTGGTCCGTCGGGACGAGACCGGCCGCCTCGTTGGGAAGGTCGATTCCGGTTGGCTGGCCGAACCCGTACTGGCGCGCCCAGTAGGCAAGACGGGCGATCCCGAGCCGCTGGGCGAGCTGGTAGAAGAAGGTGTCGCTGGAGTGGGCGAAGCCCTCCTTGATGTCGAGGGGTCCCCAGCCGGCGTGATTCCACTCCCAGAAGAGGGTGGACCCGATCTGTACGTACGGCTTGCTCATGACGGTCTCGGTCAGGCCGAGCTTCTTGTCGGCGAGATTGCCCGAGCCGGTCACGAGCTTGTACGTCGACCCCGGTGGCTGCTGGTCGCTGATCGCATGGTTCATGAGCGGAAGATCGATGTCCGAGAGGAGCTTCTGAAAGTCCGTCGTGCTGATCCCGCGCGCGAAGAGGTTCGCGTCGTAGGTGGGCTCGCTGACCATGGCGAGGATCTCGCCGGTCTGCGGATTCTCGACGACGATCGCACCGCGGCGCGCCCCGGACAGCTTGAGACCCCAATCGAGGGCCTGCTGCGCCAGCTTCTGCTCCTTCGCGTCGATCGTCAGGATGAGCGAATCGCCGGCCTGTGGCGCCGTCGTCGTGGCAAGGACGCTGAGCGTGCGCCCGGTACCGTCCTTCTCGACCTGGCGAACCCCATACGTGCCGCGCAGCGCGGACTCGTAGACGGACTCGACGCCCGCCTTCCCGATCCAGTCGTCGGGCAGGTACCCCTGGCTCTGCAGCGACGTGTAGGTTGGCGCGTCGATCGGTCCGGTCCAGCCGATCAGCTGGGTGAACAACGGCCCATCGAGGTAGTCGCGGCGCGCATCGACCGTGACCTCGACGCCGGGAAGGCCCAACCCGTCCTCCGAGATAAGACGAGCGGTCTGCTCGGGCACATCGTGCGCGATCGGCACCTGGTCGAACCGCGAGCCGGTGGCGCCATCGACCGTCTCCGTGATCGTGGTGGCAGAGATGCCGAGTAGTCCTGCGAGTCGCCCGATGACCTCCGGCTGCTGGGTGAGGGGGAGGTCGGCGGGCCGGACCGAGACGGTGAACGTCGGCACGTTCTCGACGAGGAGCCGGTTCTTGCGGTCGTAGATGAGTCCCCGTGTCGATGGCACCGGCTCCGTCACGATCTGGCTGCCGGCCGCGGCCACGGGCAGGCCCGCCGCCGGCGGCACCGCGGGAGCGCCCGAAAGCTGCATGACGAACAGCCGCGTCGTCAGGCCGCCGAGGGCGAGCACGGCCGCGAGGCCAAAGGCGACGAAGCGCGCCGGCCGTCGCTCGTGAGTGGCGGGCGTCTCGAGAGCGCTCACCAGTCGATCCGCTCGGTCTCGTCGCCGAACCGGCGGCGCCGGATGATCAGGGGGACCGGCGCGATCGCCGCGGCCGCCAGGCCGGCCAGCAGGCCGGATGGGACCACCTGGGCCAGCGGCTCCACGCCCGTCGGGAGCCCACGAAGCGCGCCGATGAGCACGATGGTCATGGCCGACGCGATTCCCGCCGTGATTGCCGCAGTCGCGACCACGACCGGGTAGAAGGCGCGCGGAGAGATCCGGCCGACAACCCACGCGGCGCCGACGGCGAGCAGGAGCACGAACGCGGTCAGTCCGAGTGGCCGCATGAGCAGTACGTCGATGATCAGCCCTCCAAGGAAGGCCCAGATGAGGCCACCCTCGAGGCCCACCGTCATCGTCCAGACGACGGCAAGAACCAGAACGAGATCGAGCCCCGCGCCACCTGCGGCGGCGAACGGAAGAATTGATGACTGGATCAGCGCAGCCACTGCCGCCCCGACCGCTGCGAGAAGCAGGCCCATGGCGGTCGTTCCTCGGTGAACCGGCAGATCGGCGGTCCAGCATCCGCGCGAGCCGCCATCACTGTGCGTCCGGAGTATACCGGGAGGGCCAAATCGTCGGCGTGCGAGGGGCCAGCAAGGAGGCGAGGAGGGCGTGGGCGCCGTTCAGGGCCGCCCCAGCGGAGGTAGCCCGCATGGGTCGCCCAGACCGGGTCGTCGGGCTGTTTCACGTGAAACACGGGCCGGGGCGAGGCGACGAGAGACCCGCGGGTCATCCGGGTGCAGCCCGACGGAAGCGGGCGATACGAGGCAGCGAAGGTGCGGCTGTCACCCTCTCGTCCACCGGTCGGAGGGGGCCGGAATGGTAGACTTGACGAGTGATTCCCGAGGAGAGTGGCCTCTAGTGGGCCAGATGCTTGCGTGCGCCAACCAGAAGGGCGGCGTCGGGAAGACCACGACCGTTGTCAACCTGGCCGCCTACCTTGCCGGGGACGGCCGGCGCGTGCTTGTCGTCGATCTCGACCCCCAGGGGAATGCCACGAGCGGACTCGGGGCGGAGCGCGCTGCCACCGGCTCGTCGGTCTACGACGCCCTGATGGGGGGAGCGGATCTCGGCTCCCTCATCCTGCAAACGGCGACCGCAGGGCTCTCGCTCGTCCCCTCGTCGATCGCCCTGGCCGGCGCTGAGGTGGAGCTCGCGAGCGTGCCGCAGCGAGAACGTCGGCTCGCGCGAGTGCTCGCGTCCGTCCGGTCCGATTTCGACGACGTCTTCATCGATTGCCCGCCGTCTCTCGGCCTGCTCACCGTGAACGCGCTGACGGCCGCGGATGCCGTCCTGATCCCGATGCAGTGCGAGTACTACGCGCTGGAGGGCCTGTCGCAGCTGATCGCCACGATCCACCTCGTGCGGGATCACCTGAACCCGTCGCTGGCCGTCAAGGGGGTCGTTCTCACGATGTTCGACTCCCGGACCAACCTGTCCGCGGAGGTTGCCGCGGAGGTCCGTGAGCACCTCGGCGCGGCGGTGTTCCAGACCGTGGTCCCGCGCAGCGTGCGGCTCGCCGAAGCCCCGAGCCACGGCCGTCCAATTGCCGCATACGCCCCCGACAGCCGGGGAGCCATCGCCTACCGCGCGCTCGCGACCGAGCTGTGCGGCCGCGACGACCACGAGCCCGGCGAGCTGCACGACGGCCGCTGGCCACTCGGGGCCCGCGGTGAAGCAGCTCTCCCCGCACATGCCGCAGCGACTCGCGGCACGGTGCCCGCAATGCCCGGAGGCGCGGCGTGACCGCACGGCAGGCGTCGCTTGGGCGTGGCCTCGCGGCGCTGATCCCGAAGGCGGCCTCTTCGACGCCGGTGCCGGCCGAGATCCCGATCGACCGGATCGAGCGGAACCCGTACCAGCCGCGGACGGTCTTCGAGCAGGACCAGCTCGAACAGCTTCGTGCCAGCATCGTCGCCCACGGGATCCTGCAGCCGGTGCTCGTGACCGAGACGCTCGAGGGATACCGCCTGATCGCTGGCGAGCGTCGCGTTCGCGCCGCGCAGCTCGCCGGGCTCACCCGCATCCCGGCGGTCGTGCGCCAGGCGGCGGGCCTCGAGCAGCTCGAGCTGGCGTTGGTCGAGAACGTCCAGCGCGCCGACCTGAACGCCGTCGAGGAGGCCCGCGCGTACCGCCAGCTCGTCGACGAGTTCGGGCTCTCCCACGACGAGATTGCCCGCCGCGTCGGGCGAGCCCGATCGACGATCGCGAACACGATCCGGCTCCTCGAGCTGGCGCCTGCAACCCTCGAAGCCATCGGCGAGGGCCGGATCAGCGAAGGTCACGGCCGGGCGCTGCTCGGCCTTGACCCGCTCCGACAGGCCGAGCTCCTCGCGGTCATCGAGCGCCGCGGGCTCTCGGTCCGCCAGGTCGAGGAGCTGGCTCGCCGGCTCCGGGACGCACCGGGTCCCGCCCGGGGTGGCCGGGCGGCGGCGATGGATGTCGAGAGGGAGCGGGTGGAGGAGGACCTCCGCACGTCGCTGGGCACCAAGGTGCGGCTGGCGCGTTCGAGCAAGGGCGGCCGAATCATCATCGAGTGGTACGGCGAGGACGAGCTGAGCCGCCTCTACGAACGGCTCACCGGAGGGAATTCGTGACGGAACCGACGGCCAGGAGGGACATGGGCACGGCAAGCGGAGCCGGCGGTCGGTCGAAGCGGGCGCAGAGCGGTGGCGAGTACACCGCCGCCAGCATCCAGGTCCTCGAGGGCCTCGAGGCCGTTCGTCGTCGACCGGGCATGTACATCGGGTCGACCGACGTGCGGGGCCTCCATCACCTCGTCTGGGAGGTGGTGGACAACTCGATCGACGAGGCGATGGCCGGCCACGCGACCCGCATCGACGTGACGATCGCGGCAGATGGCACGGTCACGGTCCAGGACGACGGGCGCGGTGTCCCCGTCGGCCGGCACGCCACGGGCAAGGACGCTCTCGAGGTCGTGCACACGGTCCTCCATGCGGGGGGAAAGTTCGGAGGCGGCGGCTACAAGGTGTCCGGCGGCCTCCACGGCGTCGGCGTGAGCGTGGTCAACGCGCTGTCGGAGTGGCTGCGCGTCGAGACCGCCCGCGACGGCTACATCTGGGCCCAGGAGTACGTGCGCGGCAAGCCCACCACGGCCGTCTCGAAGGTCGGTCCACAGGGAGACCGCAGGGGGACCCGGACGAGCTTTCGAGCCGACCACGAGATGTTCGAGAGCACGGACTACGGCTTCGAAACGATCACCCAGCGGCTCCGGGAGTCGGCCTACCTCAACAAGGGCCTCTGGATCCGCCTGGACGACGAGCGAACGGAACGCGAGCGTTCCTTCTACTTCGAGGGCGGCCTCGTCTCGTTCGTTCGCCATCTCAACCGGAACAAGGAAGTCCTCCACGCCCAGCCGATCGCGGTGGACAAGCGCGAGGGCGGGACCTCCATAGAGGTCGCGCTCCAGTACAACGACTCCTTCACGGAGAACGTCTTCGCGTTCGCGAACAACATCAACACGCCAGACGGCGGGACGCACGTGACCGGGTTCCGCGCGGCGCTCACCAGCTCGCTCAACGACTGGGCTCGCAAGGCCGGGATCCTCAAGGATGCGGACGCGAACCTGAGTGGGGACGACGTACGGGAAGGGCTGACCGCCGTCCTCTCGGTCAAGCTCGTCGAGCCCCAGTTCGAGGGCCAGACCAAGGCGAAGCTGGGCAACGCGGAGGTCAAGGCGCAGGTACAGGCGGCCGTCGCCGAGGGGATCATCCAGCACCTGGAAGAGAACCCGGCCGACGGGCGGCGGATCATCGAGAAGAGCCTGACCGCGGCCCGTGCCCGCGAGGCGGCGCGGAAGGCGCGCGACCTGGTCATCCGCAAGGGGGCCCTGGAGGGGATGGCGCTACCGGGCAAGCTTGCCGACTGCCAGGAACGCGATCCGGCGCGGAGCGAGCTCTACCTCGTCGAGGGCGATTCCGCGGGTGGCTCGGCGAAGATGGGCCGCAACCGACGGTTCCAGGCCGTCCTGCCGCTGCGCGGCAAGGTGCTCAACGTCGAAAAGGCGCGCCTGGATCGCGTCCTCTCGAGCGAGAACGTCCGGCCGCTCATCATCGCCCTCGGCGCGGGCATCGGCGACACGTTCGATCTCGCGAAGCTCCGCTACCACCGGATCATCATCATGACCGACGCCGACGTCGACGGCGCCCACATCCGGACGCTGCTGCTCACGTTCTTCTACCGGCACATGGGCCAGATCATCGAGAACGGGCACCTCTACATCGCGCAGCCCCCGCTGTACCGGGTGAGCACCGGCAAGCAGACGCTGTACGCCCAGTCGGAGAAGGAGCGCGAGGCGGCCGTCAAGAAGCTGAACGCCAAGAACATCTCCGTCCAGCGTTTCAAGGGCCTCGGCGAGATGAACGCGGACCAGCTCTGGGAAACCACCATGAACCCCCAGACCAGGACCCTGCTTCGCGCCGAGATCGAGGACGGCGTCGAGGCGGACGCGATCTTCACGATGCTGATGGGCGAGAAGGTGGCACCGCGGAAGAGCTTCATCATGTCCGAGGCGCGGAAGGTGCAGAACCTTGACATCTGAGGTCGTGACGGCGGCAGGCCGGTTCGAGGTCGCACCCCACAGCTGCTTCGCGTGCGGCGAGCTGAACGCCGTCGGCCTTCGCCTCGTCCTCCACGTCGCCGGCGACACCTGCTGGACCGAGACGACCCTGGCGCCCGACTTTCAGGGCTGGGAGGGCATCACCCACGGCGGGATCGTTGCCACCATCCTCGACGAGGTGATGGGCTGGGCGCTGGCGAGCGCCGACTCGTGGGGATACACCGCGAAGCTGACGATCGAGTACCGCCGCCCCACGCCGATCGGGCGTCGGCTGCGCGCCGAGGGACGGCTGGTGGAGCGCCGCCGCCGGCTCCTCACCACCCGCGCCCAGCTCGTGGACGCGGAGACAGGCGAGCTGCTGGCCACCGCCGATGCCCTCTACGTGGCGGCGCCACCGGACCGTAAGCAGGCACTGAAGGATCGGTACCGGTTCCGGCTGATCCCGGAGGGTGACTCGCCGTCTGCGCGCACGCTCGATGATCGCGGCGAGGCGGCCCGATGACCTCCGGCGGTGTCACGCGGGCGCCCAGCGCGACGACCCGTGCGGCGACTGTGTTCGTCGAGACGCACATAAACGCCGGGCGCGCCCTGGGACACCGGCTCGCGGACGAGGTCGACGACGCGGGGAGCTTCCTGGCAGCGATCCGCGACGGCCTGACCATGCTTGCCGATCCGGAGTGCCTGGCCGGCCAGCGGCTGGTGGCGCCGGGGATCGGGCCGCTGCTGGGCGTCCGAATGCCGCTCCTGGAGTCCGTGTACCGGGCGCTGGTCCACGATCTGCGGGGCGTTCGGGCCGCGCGGCTCCTTCCGGTCGCGGAGGCGCTCGCCCGCGAGCCATACCGCGAGCTGCGCTGGTTCTCGTGCTGGCTCCTCGGCCGGATCATGCCGGACGACCCGGAGGGCGCCTGGCAGGTGATTCGCCGGCTCGCCGCCGAGGCGGACGACTGGATCAGCGTCGACACGATGGCGGCGACCATCGCGCCGGGCATCCTGCGCGAGCCCTTCCGCTGGGCCGAGCTGGAACAGCTGGTCTACAGCCCCGGCCGCTGGGAGCGGCGGCTCGTCGGCTCGACCGTCGCCACGATCCCGTTTGCGGATCGGGCGGCCGGCCGGATGCCGGAGGTTGCCGCCCGCGGCCTGGCGATGGTCGGCCTCCTGATCGGCGATCCCGAACCGGACGTCCAGAGGGCGCTCAGCTGGGCGCTTCGGAACATGGCGGCGATCGACCCCGCCGGGGTGACCGGCTTCTGCTGGCGCGAGGGTGAGCGGGCCGCCGCGACCGCAGATGGGGATCGCGCGTGGGTCGTGCGCGACACGCTCGCGAAGCTGGCCCCCGCCGACGCCGCCGGGATCCGCGCCCTGCTCGCCGGCGTCCGCCGGAGGCCCGGCGCCGCCAACACGTCCGCCGCCTCGGCGACCGCCGCGGCCTTCCTCCGGGCGGGTCGTGAGGCCGGCGCCTCGCCCAACCCACCCGAGCGCAACCGGAGAGCCATCCCGTGACCGACGACCTGGGCGATATCCGCACGATCCGCATCGAGGACGAGATGCGGACGAGCTACCTCGACTACGCCATGAGCGTGATCGTGGCCCGGGCGCTCCCGGACGTCCGGGACGGCCTCAAGCCGGTCCATCGCCGGATCCTCTACGCCATGGGCGAGATGGGCCTGGCGTCGAACGCCTCCTACCGCAAGTGCGCGGCCATCGTCGGCGAGGTGATGGGCAAGTACCACCCGCACGGCGACCAGGCGATCTACGACACGCTCGTCCGCCTGGCCCAGGACTTCTCGATGCGCTATCCGCTGGTGGACGGGCAGGGCAACTTCGGGTCCGTGGACGGCGATTCGGCGGCCGCCATGCGCTACACGGAGGCCCGGCTCGCCCCGATCGCCGCCGAGATGCTCGCCGACATCGACAAGGCCACGGTCGACTTCGTCGACAACTACGACGGTCAGCATCGCCAGCCGGTCATCCTGCCCGCGAAGCTGCCGAACCTGCTGGTCAACGGCAGCTCCGGCATTGCCGTCGGGATGGCCACGAACATCCCGCCGCACCACCTGGGCGAGGTGGTGGACGCGACGATCGCGCTCATCAACGACCCGGAGCTGACCTCCGACGACCTGTGCGCCTACATCAAGGGGCCGGACTTCCCGACGGCGGGCTCGATCTTCCGCTTCGAGCAGCAGAAGAACGCGCTCACCGGCGTGACGGAGACGGTCGACGCGATCCGGCAGATGTACGCCCACGGGCACGGCCGGGTGGTCATGCGGGCGCAGGTCGCCTTCGAGGAGGCTCGCCGGGACCGGGTGGCGATCATCGTCACCGAGCTGCCCTACCAGGTGAACAAGGCGTCGCTCCTCGAGAAGATCGCGGACCTCGTCAAGGACAAGCGCATCGACGGGATCGCGGACCTGCGCGACGAGTCCGACCGGGACGGGATGCGGATCTACATCGAGGTCAAGAACGACGCGAACCCGCACACGGTCCTGAACAACCTGTTCAAGCACACGCCGATGCAGCTCGCGTTCAACCTCAACATGCTGGCGCTGGTCGACGGCCAGCCGCAGACGTTGCCCCTCAAGGCCGTGATCGCGCACCACGTGGACCACCGCCGCGAGATCGTCCGGCGGCGGACCGAGTTCGACCTGGGCAAGGCTCGCGAGCGGGCCCACATCCTGGAGGGGCTCAAGATCGCCCTGGACCACCTCGACGAGGTGATCCGGACGATCCGCGAGTCGGCCGACGTCGAAGCCGCCCGGCGCAACCTCATGGAGCGCTTCGCCCTGAGCGAGGTTCAGGCCCAGGCGATCCTGGACATGCGCCTCGCCCGGCTCGCCGCCCTCGAGCGCAAGAAGATCGAGGACGAGTACCTCGCCGTGATCCAGCTGATCGCCGAGCTGGAGGACATCCTGGCCAACCCGGCCAGGATCCTCGCGATCATCAAGGACGAGCTCACCGAGCTGAAGCGGAAATACGCCGGCGAGCGGCGCACGCGCGTCGTGGACGACTCCTCGCGCGAGATGACCGACGAGGACCTGATCGCCGACGAGGACGTCGTGGTCACGATCAGCCGCCGCGGCTACATCAAGCGGCAGCCAGTGGCGACCTACCGGCGCCAGGGCCGCGGCGGCAAGGGGATCATCGGGCACGTCACCCGCGAGGAGGACGCGGTCGACAGCCTGCTCGTGGCCAACACCCACGACTGGGCGCTCTTCTTCACCAACCGCGGCCGCGTCTTCTCGGCCAAGGTCCACAACGTGCCGGACGCGAGCCGGCAGGCGAAGGGGATCCCGATCATCAACCTGCCCGGGGTCCAGGTGGAGGCCGGCGAGGTCCCGACTGCGACGCTCATGGTGCCCGACTTCACGCCCGGGTCGTTCCTCGTGATGGCGACCCGGAAGGGGACGGTCAAGAAGACGCCGCTGGAGCAGTTCGAGAAGGTCCGCTCGTCCGGGATCCGGGCGATCACGCTCGCCGACGGCGACGAGCTGGCCTGGGTGGACGTGGCGACGGGGAGCGACGACGTGATCATCGCCACCGCCCAGGGCAAGCTGGCCCGGTTCGCGGAGGGCGAGGTCCGGGCGATGGGCCGCGACGCGGCGGGCGTCATCGGGATCCGCCTTGCTCGCGCCGGCGACGAGGTCGTGGCGATGAGCGTGGTCCAGCCGGGGACGGACCTGCTGGTCCTCACCGAGACGGGCTACGGGAAGCGCGTGGCGCTGCGCGAGTTCCGGCGCAAGCACCGCGGGGGCCAGGGGGTGATGCTGATCCCGCTCGAGGGACGCAAGACCGGTCGCGTGGCGGCCGTCCAGCAGGTGACCGAGGCAGACGAGGAGCTCCTCCTCATCTCCGCCGGCGGACAGGTGGTCCGGACCGAGACCCAGACGATCAACCGGTACTCCTCCGGGGCACGCGGCGTCATCACGATGCGCCTCAACGAGGGCGATCGGGTCGTGGGCATCGCCGCGTTCCGCGAAGGGCTGGCGGAGCGGGAGGGCATCGGCGACAATGGCGCTCCCGACGCGGGGCCGACCGGGCCGGGTGGCGAACCGTCTGGAGAGTGACGGGATTCGGCGCCGAGGAGGCGTTCGTGTACTCCGACTCGTTCGACGTCTACACGGGCAACGCCAACGACGGCCTTGCCCGGAAGATCTGCCGCTACCTCGGCGTCCCGCTGGGCCAGGCCGAGGTGTTCTCGTTCGCGAACGAGAACATCTTCGTCAAGATCCTCGACAACGTCCGCGAGAAGGACGTCTTCCTGATCCAGCCCACCTGCCACCCGGTCAACCAGTCGATCATGGAGCTCCTGATCATGATCGACGCCTTCAAGCGAGCGAGCGCAGGTCGGATCACGGCGGTCGTCCCCTACTACGCCTACGGGCGCTCGGACAAGAAGGACCAGCCGCGCGTCCCGATCACCGCCCGGCTGATCGCCGACATGATCACGGTGGCGGGCGCCGATCGCGTCCTGACGATGGACCTGCACCAGGGCCAGATCCAGGGCTTCTTCAACATCCCGGTCGACGAGCTGACCGCCGTCCACCTCCTCTCCAACTACTTCCGGCAGAAGGCGCTGACCGACATCGTGGTGGTCACGGACCTGGGTTTCGCCAAGCGCGCCCGGACCTTCGCCGAGCTGCTGGACGCGCCGCTCGCGATCATCGAGAAGCGCCGCGTCGGCAACCTCGACCGGGCCGAGCTGCTGAACGTCATCGGCGACGTCCGCGGGCGCCGGGCGATCATCGTTGACGACGAGATCGACACCGCGGGGACGCTGATGGAGATCGTGCGGGCGCTGGTCCGGGAGGGCGTCGAGGATGTCTGGGCCTGTGCGACGCACGGGATCCTGTCCGAGGGCTCGGTGGACCGGATCGCGGGCTCCCCCATCCGCGAGCTGGTGCTGACCGACTCGGTGCCGCTCCCGCCCGAGAAGCGGATCCCCCAGATCACGACGCTCTCCGTGGCGCCCCTGATCGGCGAGGCGATCCGCCGGATCCATCGCGGCGAGTCCGTGGGCGCGCTGTTCAGCAGCGAGGCGTCGCTGACGCAGGAGATGATCCTCTGGGAGGATGGCGTGGAGCAGACGCTGGACTCGCGGACCGGCGCGATCCTGCCGCCGCAGCACCTCACGACGCGCCATGATCCCGATCACCTCGTCGACACCGCCGGCCCGACGCCGGCCCGCACGTTCGGAGAGCGATGACCCTCCAGCTCCATCAACCCGACGGCCAAGGCGGCCTCGAGCCCCGCACCGAGACGCCGAAGGACTGGCGCACCCAGCTGCGTTCGCCGCGCTGGAACGTGTCGCGGCTGGCGAACCGGGAGATGAACCCGACCCGAACGTGGGTGTCGGTCCTCTTCTGGCTGGTGCTGGGCGCCCTGACCTTCGTGCTCCTGTTGGCCGGGTACGGCACCGGGTTCTGGAAGTAGCCCGGCGCGCGGTCGCGGAGCCCGCCCCGGCAGCCGGGGCGTGACGGGCCCCCGCAGGTACCCCCGCCTATACTGACCGTCCCATGGTGTTCGGCTTCCTCTCCCGTTTCGTCGATTCCAATGACCGCGAGATCCGGCGCGTCCAGCCCCTGGTGGACGCCGCGAACGCGCTCGAGCCCGAGCTCCAGGCCGAGTCCGAGGCGCAGGTCCGGGCGCGCATGGACGAGATCCGGGCCGAGCTGGCGGAGCTCCAGGCCGGCTTCGGTCCGACCCCCGACGAGCTCGAGGAGGACGACTCCGCGCGCCGGCGCGACCTCCAGACGGCGCGCCTGGCAAAGGAGACCGCGCAGCTCCAGGCGGCGCTCGACGACGTCCTGCCGGAGGTCTTCGCCGCAACCCGGGAGGCGATGCGCCGGACGCTCGGCATGCGCCACTTCGACGTCCAGGTGATGGGGGCGGCCGTGCTCCACCAGGGCAGGATCGCCGAGATGAAGACCGGCGAAGGCAAGACGCTCGTCGCGCCGATGGCCGCCATCCTCAACGGGCTGACCGGTCGGGGCGTGCACGTCGTGACGGTGAACGACTACCTCGCCCGCCGCGACGCCCAGTGGATGGGTCCGACCTTCCACTTCCTCGGCGTCTCGCTCGGAATCGTGGTCGGCGAGGAAGCCTATGTCTTCGAGCCCGGCTACCCGACCACCGACGAGCGGCTGATCAACCTGCGCCCGTGCCCGCGCCGGGAGGCATACGCGGCCGACGTCACGTACGGCACGAACCACCACTTCGGGTTCGACTACCTGCGCGACAACCTGGTCACGGAGCTGGACCAGCGCGTCCAGCGCGGCCACTACTTCGCGATCGTCGACGAGGTGGACAACATCCTCATCGACGAGGCGCGGACCCCGCTGATCATCAGCGGCCAGGCCGAGGAGTCGGCCGACCTCTACTTCCAGTTCGCCCGGCTGGTGCCCCGCCTGCGGGAGCGGCCCGAGGGAGCCGAAGAGGGCGGCGACTACTTCGTCGACCTCAAGGACCGCGCGGTCTCGCCGACGGAGGAGGGGATCGACAAGATCGAGCAGTGGCTCGGCGTCAAGAACCTGTACGACGATCCGCGGCTGACCCGCTACTTCGACGCGGCGCTCAAGGCCCACGCACTCTACAAGCGCGACCGCGACTACATCGTCCGGGATGGCGAGATCGTGATCGTCGACGAGTTCACCGGGCGCCAGATGCCCGACCGGCGCTGGAGCGAGGGCATCCACCAGGCGATGGAGGCCAAGGAGGGGCTGCGCGTCCAGCGCGAGTCCGTGACCCTGGCCACCGTCACGTTCCAGAACTACTTCCGCCTCTACGCGAAGCTCGCCGGCATGACCGGCACCGCGATGACCGAGGCCGAGGAGTTCCACAAGATCTACAAGCTGGAAGTGGTCTCGATCCCGACCAACCAGCCCATGATCCGCGACGACGAGCAGGACCTGGTCTTCCGCAACGAGCAGGGCAAGTTCAAGGCGCTCATCGACGAGATCGTCGAGATGCGGGACGCGGGCAGGCCCGTGCTGGTGGGCACGGTCAGCGTCGAGAAGTCGGAGATCCTCTCCGAGCTCCTCGGCCGACGCGGCGTCAAGCACGAGGTCCTCAACGCCAAGTTCCACGAGAAGGAGGCGCCCATCGTCGCCCAGGCGGGCCATACGGGCGCCGTCACGATCGCGACGAACATGGCCGGCCGCGGGACCGACATCCAGCTGGGCGGCAACCCGGCCGGGATGGCCTCGGAGATCCTCCACCGGCGCGGGCTGAACCCGGCCGAGGTGGACAAGGCCACCTCCGACGAGGCACTCGCCGAGGCGAAGGCGATCTGCGACGCCGACCACGAGCGAGTGGTGGCCGCCGGCGGGCTCCACATCATCGGGACCGAGCGCCACGACTCCCGGCGGATCGACAACCAGCTCCGCGGCCGCGCCGGGCGCCAGGGCGACCCCGGGTCGTCGCGCTTCTACCTCTCGCTCGAGGACGACCTCATGAAGCGCTTCGCCTCCGAGCGGGTGGCGGGCCTCATGGAGCGGCTGGGACTGGAGGACGACGTCGCGATCGAATCGCGGATCGTCAGCAAGACCATCGAGAGCGCCCAGACGCGGGTCGAAGGCTACAACTTCGACATCCGGAAGCGCGTGGTCGAGTTCGACGACGTGATCAACAAGCAGCGCGAGACGATCTACGCCGAACGCGACAAGGTGCTCCGCAACGAGGACCTGACCGAGACGACCGCCGCGTTCCTCGACGAGGAGGTGGATGCGCTCCTCGCCACGTACTGCGCGGCCGAGATCCCCGACGACTGGAACATGGAAGGGCTCTCGGCGGCGCTGCACGCCATGGGCCTGGAGGGACCGGGAACCTCGGAGGACGAGCTCTGGGAGATCGAGGGCCGCGCGGCGCTGGCCGCTCACGTCCGCGACCTGGCCGACGCGAAGCTCGAGGAGAAGTCGGCCGAGGTCGGTGCCGAGGACTGGTCCATGATCGAGCGCCTCGTCCTGCTCCGGACGATCGATTCACTGTGGGTCGAGCACCTGACGGAGCTCGACGACATGCGGCGCGGGATCGGGCTCCGCGGGTACGCCCAGCAGGACCCCCTCAACGAGTTCAAGAAGGAGGCGTTCAGCCTCTACGACCAGCTGGGCGAGCTGATCCGCCACCAGGTGGCGATCACGATCTTCCGGGTCTCGGTCGTCCGCGCGCCCTCGACCCCGACGGCCGACGAGGGACAGCTGGCGGCGAGCCTGGCTGCCGGCGCCGCTGCGGTCCGTTCGGGAGGCGCGGCCGGCGTCGGCGGGCAGGTTTCGGGCGGACTCGCCGCCGCTTCCACGGCCCGGGCGGGCATGGGCGGCGCGGCACCGACGAGCGCCACATTCCCGGGCGGCGGGACCTCCACCTCGAGCGCCCGGCCCGCTGCACCCTCGCCAACGGCCGTGGCGGTTGCCCGCAACCTCCCCGCGGCGCCCGCCCTCCGGGCGATGCAGGAACGCCTGGGCGACCAGGCCCGGATCGACGCCTCGAGGGGCGCGAACCCCGCGGCCCCCAAGCTCGGCCGCAACGACCCCTGCTACTGCGGATCGGGGCTCAAGTTCAAGAAGTGTCACGGCCGCTGAGCGCAGCGACCGGCGTCCCGCCCGTCAGCGACGGCCGAAAACTCCCCCTTGGCCGGTTCGCATCGCCCCCGTATACTCTCGCCATTGCCACGGACCGGCAATGCCCGGCTCGCGCCCCGCGGGCATTCGACCGGCCTGATGTCGCCACTGCAGTGCACGAGGGTGTGGTGAAGCAGATCACCGACGCCGCGTTCGTCGATCTCATCGCCTGTGAACGGGACTGCAGGAACTGCAGCTACGCCGCGGCGCTCGACTGCGACGGGAACTGCGGCGTCTGTCTCCACAACGCGTACTGCGCCTGTGTGAACCCCGTCGTCGCCCGGAGCAAGACCGCCCTGCGGCTCATCGAGCTCCGGCCGATCCTCCTCCAGGACGTGCGAGGCCGGGCCTAGGATGGACCGGGCCGGCCTGCGCGAACTTGCCGGGCGGATCCACGCGACCTCGGGGAGGCTTTGACCTCGCCGCGAAGGAAGCCCGTGTCGCGGAGCTCAACGCGCTGATCGGCGTTCCCGGGTTCTGGGACGACCAGCGGGGCGCCCAGAAGATCCTGCGGGAGGCCGACGGGCTCCAGGGGGAGCTGAGCCTCTGGCTGGACCTGGATTCCCGGGCGACGGGACTCGAAGAGCTGGCCGACCTCGCCGCCGAGGCCGAGGACGACGAGATGCTCGCCGAGATCGAGCGTGACGCCGAGACGCTGCGCGTCGCGTTCGAGCGCGAGCGAACCACCCTCCTTTTCTCGGGGGAGTACGACCAGCGCGGCGCGCTCGTGACGATCAGCGCGGGCGCCGGCGGGACCGAGGCGACCGACTGGGCGGAGATGCTCCTCCGGATGTTCCTGCGCTGGTCCGAGCGCCACCGCTTCTCGACGGAGGTCGTGGACCAGACCGAGGGCGAGCAGACCGGCCTCAAGAGCGTCACCTTCGGCGTCGACGGCCGGCGGGCGTACGGCTGGCTGCGTCCCGAGCGGGGCGTGCACCGGCTGGTCCGGATCAGCCCGTACGACTCGCAGAAGCGCCGCCAGACGACGTTCGCGCTCGTCGAGGTGATGCCCGAGGTGGAGGACGATGCCGAGGTCGAGCTCAACTGGGACGAGATCCGGGTGGAGAACTACCGGTCGTCAGGAGCGGGCGGCCAGCACGTCCAGAAGACGAACTCGGCGGTGCGGCTGACACATGTCCCGACCGGGATCGTGGTGACCTGCCAGAACGAGCGCTCCGCGACGCAGAACCGGGAGTCCGCGGCGAAGGTCCTCGCCGCGCGGCTCCTGGAGCGGCGCCTCGAGGAGAAGGAGCTCGAGATGCGGCGCCTCAAGGGCGAGCATGTCGAGGCAGGCTGGGGCAACCAGATCCGGAGCTACGTCCTCCATCCATACCAGATGGTGAAGGACCACCGGACAGGCATCGAGACGTCCAACACGGCCGCGGTGCTCGACGGCGACCTGGACGTCTTCATGGCGGCGGAGCTGGAGCGCGAGGCGACCGGCACCCCGGTCAGCGGCTCGGTCGAGCCGGACTGATGGCGCGGAGCGTCCGCGCGTGACGGCCGGACCCGGCGGGGCTGCGGCGATCAGCCTCCGCCCGGCGCGTCCGGGCGACCTCCCCGCCTGCGTCGGCGTCTGGCACGCCGGCCTCACCGAGTACGGGGTCCGGGTGGGCCGGCCGCCGATGCCGCCGACCTTCGGGCCGCTGCTGGGCCTGCTGGGCCACCTGCTCGCGACCGACCCGGCTGGTTTCTGGGTGGCCGTGGAAACAGGCGCCGGCGAGACCGCGCGGCTGGCGCCCGGTGATCCGGCAGACACCGAGGGCCCGATCGTCGCGTTCGTCTCGGCGCTCCGCCGCGAGCACGTCTGGTTCCTGTCGATGCTCTTCGTGCAACCGGGCTACCAGGAGCGCGGCCTGGGGCGACGACTCCTGGCGCGGGTCCTGGCCGGCAGCGAGGGCGCCACGCACGCGACCTGCACCGACAGCGTCCAGCCGATCTCGAACGCCCTCTACAGCCGCTTCGGCATGATGCCGCGGCTGCCGGTGCTCGAGCTGGTCGGCCGTCCCGGGCGCCCCGTGCCGGGCCTGCCCGACGGGGTCCGCGCGGTCCCGTTCGACCTGCTGCGGGCGGGGCCGACCGACGGCGCCGGGCCGCACCGGCTGGCCGATGCGCTCGAACGACTCGACCGCTCGACCCTGGGGTACGCGCACCCGCAGGACCATGCCTACCTCGCCGCGCAGGGCCGCATCGGCTACCTGTACGAGGGCGGCGGCGGGAGCGTCGTGGGCTACGGGTACGCCTCGCAAGTGGGCCGGCTGGGACCGATCGCCGTCGAGGAGGCGGTGCTGATGGGGCCTGTCGTGGGCCACCTGCTGGGCTCGGTCCGACCGGCCGGGGCCTTCTCCGCGTGGGTCCCCGGGTCGGCGAGCGGGGCGGTGGCCGCGCTCCTCGAGGCGGGCCTCCAGCTGGAGGACTTCCCGGCCCTGGTCTGCTGGGACCGGCCCTTCGCCGATTTCGAGCGCTACGTGCCGATCACCCTGGCGGTGCTCTAGGGACCTGGCGGTTCCCGGACGTGGTCGGGCCGCCGGACGAGGGCCGACCCGAGGGCGCGAGCGGATCGGACGGATCGACGGGCCGGTGGTAGCCTCGACCGGACGTGACAACCCCGACGATCCTCCGGCCTGCCTCCGCGCGCGAACCGTCGCCGGACGATGTGGCCGCAGGCGCCTCCGCGGCGGCTCGACCGGTCCTCGAGTTGCGCGGCGTCGGCAAGGTGTACCCGAACGGCAAAGCTGCGCTTCACGACGTAGATCTGAGCCTGGAGGAGGGAGAGTTCGTCTTCCTCGTCGGGCCGTCCGGCGCCGGCAAGACCACGCTCCTCAAGCTCCTGATCCGTGACGAGATGCCGACCAGCGGCGAGATGATCCTCGACGGGCGGGACCTGGCCCGCGTGCCTCGCCGGAAGGTCCCCGAGCTGCGCCGCACGATCGGGATCGTCTTCCAGGACTACAAGCTCCTGCCGACGCGCTCGGTCCGGGAGAACGTCTCGTTCGCGCTGGAGGTGACCGGCACGCCGCGTGGGCGGATTCGGCCCGCGGTCGACCAGGCGCTCGCGGTCGTTGGGCTGGGCGCCCAGGCGGACCAGCTGCCGACCACGCTCTCCGGCGGAGAGCAACAGCGGACCGCGATCGCGCGGGCCCTGGTCCACGAGCCGCGCCTCATCATCGCCGACGAGCCGACGGGGAACCTGGACCCGCTCATCAGCTGGGAGATCATCCAGCTCCTGCTCCGGATCAACGAGCTGGGTGTCACCGTCCTGATGGCAACCCACAACGCGGGCGTCGTGACGGCCCTCCGCCGCCGGGTCGTCGCGCTCGAGGAGGGGCGCGTGGTCCGCGACGAGGTCGGCGGCTACCACCGCGACGACTGAGCGATGTACGGCTTCCTCCGCTTCGTCACCTTCAGCGTCACCCGCGGCCTGCAGGGGCTCCGCCGCAACAGCCTCATGACGCTCGCGGCCACCTCGACGATGGTCCTGATGCTCCTCCTGCTCTCGGGCTTCTGGCTGGTCCAGGCCGGCCTCGCCGCGGGCATCTCCTACGTGGAGCAGAAGGTGGAGATCGTGGCCGACCTCCACGACGTCCCCGGGGCCGAGGGGTCGCTCACCGTGCAGGCCGTGGCCCTCGCGGCCGACGTGGCGGCGCTGCCGGCCGTCCAGTCGGTCAGCTTCGTCTCCAAGGACGAGGCGCTGGCGCAGTTCCGCGACCGCCTCCGACAGCGTGGGCAGGTGGACCTCACGGGCTTCCTGGACCGCAATCCCCTCCCAGCCAGCCTGGAGGTGAAGCTGGTGGACCCGCGGCAGTACGAGCCCATCGTCGCGCTCCTCTCCAACCAGACCCGCGTGGTGGATGACGTGGTCCAGGTCCAGCAGCTCGTGGCCCAGCTCACGACCGTGACCAGCGTCCTGCGGACCGGCGGGATCGTGCTCCTGGTGCTGGTCGGATTCGTCGTCCTCTTCATCATCGTCAACACGATCCGGCTGGCAGTCGTCGCCCGGCGCGAGGAGATCGAGATCATGCGGCTCGTCGGCGCGTCCGACGCGTTCATCCGCTGGCCGTTCATCTTCGAGGGCGCCTTCGTGGGGCTCCTCGGTGCGGCGATCGCCCTCGGACTCCTCTCGCTGGTCTCCGGGGCCGTCACCGACTTCATGTACGGCTTCTTCCGGATCCTGCCCCTGGAGCTTGGCTCGCTGCAGCGCGACGTGATCCTGCTGGTGGTCGGCACCGGGTTCGGGGTGGGTGTCCTGGGATCGTGGCTCTCGGTTCGTAACTACCTCACGAGGTAACCCGCGATGACCACGCCAGACTCGAGCTTCGCGCCCGCCGAGCTCACGAGCGACGAAGCGGTCGCCGCGCCCACCGTCCCTCCGGTCCCGGCGAACCACCCTCCCCGCGGCGGGATCGGGCCGGCGCAGCTGGCCCTCGCGGTCGTGGCGCTGCTGGCCGGGGCCGCGCTCTTCCTCTCCGGCTTCAGCCTGGGGGCGCGGACCGCGACGACGCCGGGAACGCCGGCCACCGAGCAGGCGCTCTTCGCGCCGTTCTGGGACACGTGGGACTCGATCAACCGGAGCTACGTCGGCCAGGTGGACCAGAAGAAGCTCGTCGAGGGCGCGATCGACGGGATGATCAAGGCGCTGGGCGACCCCTTTTCCGCGTACATGAGCCCGGCCGACCTCCAGCAGGCCCGGGAGGACCTGGGCGGCCAGTTCGGGGGGATCGGCGCCGTGATGTCCGCCCGCTCCACGGCCGCCGGTGGTGGCGTGTGCGCCACCCTGGGGGCAACCTGCGCCATGACGGTGGCCTCCGTCATCGCGGCGACGCCGGCGGAGGCGGCGGGCCTGCGCGGCGGCGACGTCGTCAGCGACATCGACGGGGCCAGCGTGGACGGCCTGACACTCGACCAGGCGGTCGCGAAGATACGCGGGGCCAAGGGCACGCCGGTGGTGCTCACGATCGTCCGCTCCGGGCAGGCTCCGTTCGACCTCCGGATCGTCCGCGACATGATCGCCCAGAGCCAGGTGGAGGCACGCGACCTGGCGAACTCCAGCGTCGTGTACATCCGGGTCTCGGCCTTCTCCGACTCGGCGGCCACGGACTTCACCAACGCGCTCCGGGCCGGCCTGGCGAAGGGCGAGCGGTCGGTGATCGTCGACCTGCGCGACAACGGGGGCGGCTACGTGACGGCGGCGCGCACCATCGCCAGCCAGTTCATCGCCAGCGGGCCCATCTTCTGGGAAGAGAGCGCCGACGGCACCCAGATATCGACCGATGCCGCGCCTGGCGGCATCGCCACGGACCCCTCCATCCGCGTCGTCGTGCTCGTCAACAAGGGAAGCGCCTCGGCCAGCGAGATCGTCGCGGGCGCCCTGCAGGACACGAAGCGGGGCACGCTGGTCGGCGAGACCACCTATGGCAAGGGCACGATCCAGCAGTGGGTGGACCTGACCGACAACTCGGGCGGGTTCCGCCTGACGATCGCGAAGTGGCTCACGCCGGACAAGCGCTGGATCCACCAGAAGGGCCTCACGCCGGACGTCGTCGTCGCGGCGAACGGCGGGCCGACGGTCCCGACCGGCGACCCGTACATCGACGCGGCGCTCAAGGTGCTCGGCGCGCCGTCGGCGATCGTGGCACGGCCCCGGGCAGCGTGACACCGGCCGAGTCCCTGTCCTGGGGACCAGTGCGCAACGGAGATGCCGGACGAGCACAGCCCCTTGCCAGAACCCGGGGCGTCCTGTACGGTTTCGCCAACCGAAAGGAGGTGATGTGCAGTGACAGACAGTAGTCCGCGTCGTTGCACCACCTCGCAGGGAGCATCCGCCTGACGGACGCCCCAGCGGGTGGGCAACTCGAAACGCGTTCGAGGGCCGGTTCCGGCAGCGGAGCCGGCCTTCGTGCGTCCGCGAGGCGCACCCGCATGCCAGCACCACCGTCGACCAC
>Ga0097691_1000439_pt1 | contig 36492 bp, 32 predicted proteins | sample NGESurdeep072012_8_FD_72858 | JGI IMG/M metagenome (GOLD analysis project Ga0097691, IMG submission 72858) | Arctic peat soil microbial communities from Barrow, Alaska - NGEE Surface sample 210-1 deep-072012 | ecosystem: Environmental > Terrestrial > Soil > Wetlands > Peat ... | reverse complement strand
TATGCGGCCGATAGTTCCGGCCTGTACTTCTCCGGCAACGGTTCCGCCCAGGGCTTTACCCCGTCGCAGAACGTAGCGGTTACGTTCACTGCGGTTGCGGGTCCGCCGGCCAGCTGGATCGCAACGGCGACCCACACGCTCACCGCCAAGACCTGCAACTCTTCGGCGAACGGCCTGATCACCTGCAGCTGATCAGCAGCAGCACAGCAGTCTGAAGGGCGGCCAACTGGCCGCCCTTTTTTTTTGCGGCTGACCGATTGCGCGCTCGCGCGAATGATGTCACTCGGGGACAGGGCCTGCCTATTGTCCGCCCATGAAGAACGCGCGCGGCGTCACTCTCATTGAAGTTGTAGTAGCCCTCCTGATACTCGCAGTTGGTGGTCTCGCCCTGGCCGGTTCCGCGGGGGTCACTCTCCGGCGGATGTCGGATAGCTCGCGGGCTGCCGCCGCTGCGTCGGCTGCGCGCCGCCGGACAGAGGAATCCTTTTCCCGATCATGCACCGAGTTGAGCAGCGGGAGCGAGCGGACGCCTGGCGTGCGCTCCGAGTGGTCAGTCGCCGCTGGTGCATTCTCCACCGACATCCGGCAGCGTGTGACCTACTCCACACGCACCGGCGATCACAGCGAGGAATTCATAACGGCGGCTCCGTGCGGATAGGTTCCGCACGGGCAGGGTTCACTCTTGTCGAGCTGATTGCCGCGACGACAATTGCCGCCGTCGTCGGATCAGCCCTGATGCTGACGTTGCGGCGCCAGGAACGATTCTATCGTGCCGCCGCTGAAGTGCTCCAGGTGCGCGCTCAGCTCCGCGACGCCGCCGACGTTCTGGCCGCGGATATTCGCGGCACGGCAGTGGCCCGCTACGGCTTTCCACTGATGACCGATTCGGCGATGGAGCTCTTCAGCACCATCGGCAGCTCGGTTGCCTGTCGGGCGCCTGTTGGGCGGACGATCTTTTTGCCGCCCGTCGCGCTCGCCGGCGCGCCCGGACTGACGTCGCTCCTTGCATCTCCTGACACCGGAGACGTGGCGCTCATTTACGCTATCCCCGCGGGCGTGCCCGACTCCGGGCGCTGGATGGAATTCCGCATCAGCGCATTCGGTTCCCGGTCACTTGCCAGTTCATGCCCACCTGACACCGGATTCACGTCCGCCGCCGACGCTGCGGCTGGGCAACCGGGTTATGCCGTCACTCTTTCCGACATCCCTTCGCCGAGTGTGAGAAAAGGCGCCCCGATAAGATTCATCCGCCGCGCCCGATACAGTCTCTATCGCTCGTCGGACAACAACTGGTATCTCGGTTATCGCCGGTGCAACGCAGTTGGCCGGTCCATCTGTGGCACAATTCAGCCGGTCAGCGGGCCGTATTTGCCCTATCGGGGCAGTGGAGGCACCGGGGCCGGCCTGGCATTCCGTTATTTCGATTCCACGGGTGAAGAGGTCGTCGACGCTTTACTGTCGCCAGCCGTTGCCCGCATAGACGTCGTACTGCGGGGCGAGACAGCCCGCGAGGTGTCGTTCGCCGGCGATGCACGCCAGCGGCTTCGCGATTCAGCGATCGTCAGTGTCTCACCGAGAAATCGCGCGCGATGAGGGTGAAGGGGTCATGTCGCCGCGGGTTTGTTCTCGTCGCCGCTCTCGTCGCGATCGTAATCATTGCTCTGCTCGTTACCGGCGCGTTCTTCGCCAGTGGGCAGGAGATGGGGATTGCACGCAATGAGCTGCGCGACCAGCAGGCTCTCGAGCTTGCCGAGTATGCGATTGCGCGGGCCGTTGCGGGTTGGGATGCGGCGACGTGCGACTCGCTGCGTGCCGGCCAGACGGTTGGACTGCCCTCCGAGGCCGCTGGCGCGCTGGAGAGCAGTGTTTTCATAACGCGCCTCGATACCGCCTTGTACGCAATAGTCGCCGACGTCCGGGTAGCGCCGCATGCTGGCTCCGGGTTGCGGCGCCGCGTCGGCGTCGTCGTGCGCACGGTGCGCGACGGCGTGCCCGTAAATCCCCCGATACGTGTGAGCGAGCACCCGTGGACAGCGCTGTATTGAATGTCCTGAAAGCTGTTACCTCGCCGCCTCGTGAATCGTGTTCAGGTGCAATCCCTCGCGGTCTCCTTCCCAGGACGTTATGCCGCTATTCAATCGCAAGAAAACAACAGTTGGTCTCGACATTGGCTCGGGGCTCATCAAGGTAGCGGTAATCGATCACCGGAATGCCGCTCCCGAGCTCGTAAAGGTCGCTATTACGAGGCTTCCCTCCGACGCGATCGTCGAAGGCGAAGTGATGGATCCGGGCATCGTTGCCGACGCCATCAGAGCGTCTCTCGATGCCGCGTCGGTCAAATCGAGTCACGTCGTCACTGCCGTCGGCGGCCGCGACGTGATCATCAAGAAGATCCAGACGGAGCGCGTAAAGGAAAAACAGGCGCGTGAGCTCATGCGCTGGGAGGCCGAGCAGCACGTGCCCGACGTCGAGTCGGTCGAGCTGGATTTCCAGATTCTCGACCCCACCAGAACGTCGGACGAGATGAGCGTGCTCCTCGTCGCCGCCAAGCGTGACCTTATCGATTCCAAGCTGCGCATTCTCGCCGAAGCCGGAGTTGTTCCGACGATTGTCGATGTCGACGCGTTCGCCCTTCACAACGCATTCGAGGTGAACTACCCCGAGGCGATGACCGGCCTCGTGGGCCTGGTGAATGTCGGCCACGAAGTCACCAACGTGAACATCATGGACGGTGGAGTGCCACTTCTGACGCGCGATCTGCCTCTGGGCACGCGCCGTTTCATCGAAGACCTCCAGCGCCAGCACGGCGTTTCGGCGAAAGACGCCGAGACGATGATTCGCGGATTCGATCGTTCCGCCAGTCTCGACGGCGTTCTACAGCAGCGTACAGAGGAGATCGCAGTTGGCGTCGAGCGCGGCGCCGCATTCCTCTCCACGTCCAAGGCTGTCGCGCAAGTGCGGGCGGTCTATCTCTGTGGTGGCGGCTCGCGGACTCCCGGCCTTGCCGAACTGCTCGGCCAGCGGCTGGGGATTCCGGTGCAGCACGCAAACCCGCTGGCTCGCCTCAACATTCGCGACGGTGCACTCGACTCGCTGTCTACCGACGAGGTCGCGCCGCTGCTGATGCTGCCAATCGGCCTCGCTCTCCGCCAGTAAACGCCTCCACGGACATCTGAAATGATCAAGGTCAATCTTCTTCCTGGAGCCGGCGGGAAATCCGACGGCGGCAGTGACTTCAATTTTGGGGCGCTGCTGTCTTCGGCGACGGCGGGAATCAGAGACAAGTTCATGATCGGCGCCATCGCTACGGTGAGCGTGGTGACACTGTCGATAGCCATGCTGTACATGGGCCAGGCGGCAAAAGAGCGCGCGCTGGTCGAGCGCGAGCGGCAAGCGGTCGAGGATTCGACTCGCTTCAAGGTGGTTCTTGCCGCCAAGTCGAAGGCCGAGGCCACGCGTGATTCGCTCTACCAGCAGGTCGCGATCATCAAGTCAATCGATGCCAGCCGGTATCTCTGGCCGCATCTCCTCGACGAGATCAGCAGCGCTCTGCCGCCCTATACCTGGCTGACGTCGGTGACTCAAACGAGCGCACCGCCGAGCTCTGTTGCAACCGACAGCGCCCAGGCGGCAAAGGCCGCCCTGGCCAGGAAGAATGGTGCGCCGGTCAAGCCGCCCGATGCCAGGCTCAGAAAGGTGCATGCGGATTCGGTGCTGGCCGCGGCGTCCCGCTCGACGAAGTTCCGAATTGTCGGCCACACGGTAGACATCCAGGCGCTGACCTTGTTCATGAAGACTCTCGAGGCTTCGCCGTTCATCCAGAACGTGCAGCTCACCCGCTCCGACATGGTCACGTCGGAGGGAAAGGAAGTGACGGAGTTCAACCTCGAGGCCGAGTCCCAGGTTCCACCGCCGTTCCTCATCAAGTCGGTGTCCCTGGCTGTGGGAGGAAACTGAAATGTCAATTGGCGCGAGTCTAACCAAGCGCGACCAGCTTCTCGTCGCTGCGTCGGTGCTCACGGTCGCATTGGCCATTGCGTACGGCTACTTCCTGTACATGCCGAAGAACGACGACATTGCCGCGATTCAGCAGCACATCGAAACGCTCGACAAGAAGAACAACGAAGCAAGGGCGGCAGTGGCATCCGGCAGTCTGCAGCGACTCCGTATGGAAGCGGCGCAGTACGCGGCCGAGCTGGTGGTCCTCCGGCAGATCGTCCCGACAACCAATGAAGTGCCAGCGCTTCTCGAGAACGTATCGACGGCCGCCCGCAGGGTTGGTCTCGACCTGTCGTCTGTCGAGCCGATGCCGGTGCTGGTCGGCGAGCAGTTCGACACCTATCGCTACAAGCTGTCCGTCACCGGCGGCTACCACGCGGTCGCAGCGTTCCTGGCAAACGTCGGATCTCTCAACAGGATCATTGCGCCCGTGGCGCTCTCGCTCAAGCCGCTCACGGCTCAGGACAAGAGCAAGATTCGGGTGCAGAAGAAGGACGAGTCGCTGCTCGACACCGATTTCCAGATTCAGACCTACATAGCCCACACCGCAGATCAGGCGAGTGCGCCGGCTGAGGAGGCGAAAAAGTAATGACCGTTAATCGCAGCATCATCATCGCCTGTCTCGCCGTCGGCGCGGTCATCACCGCGCTGGCGTTCGTAGCGGGAGCGCAGCAACCAGACCCTGCCCGGCCGGTGCGTTTGGCGGCGGCTCCAGTGGCCAAGGCGCCAGACGCAAGTGCGCCGGCGCCGGCCGCCGGTACAACACCCGCTGCCGGCCAGATCATCAGCCGCGAGACGTACAGCTACCAAGGCACCGGCCGCCGCGACCCATTCGTTTCGCTGATGAACACGGACGAGCTGCGGCCGCTGTTCCAGGACCTCAAGCTCGTCGCCGTTGCGTTCGACGCCACCGGCCGGAACTCTGTTGCCGTTTTGCGCGATGTCACGTCCAAGGTGCAGTACCGCGTGAAGGTCGGCCAGGAGATCGGCCGCATGCGCGTCGCCTCGATCAGTGAGAAGTCAGTGGTCTTCGGGATCGAGGAATTCGGTTACAGCCGCCAGGAGACGCTGGCGATGAATGATTCAACCAAAGTGAGGACGCAATGAAGCAGTTCCTGGCGATCGCCGCAGCTTTCTCGCTCGCTTCGCCCGAAGCAGGACTACGGGCGTCCGAGCGCGTAAGCGAATACGCATCGCTTCACGCGAGTGGGGCAAGCACGACTGTACGAACGGTAAGCGTCGTTCCGGCGTCGGGTCGCGCCCAGGTCGTAATCGGCGTGGATGCGTCCGTTGAAGTCGACGACTTTCTGCTGGAATCTCCATACCGGATCGTGATCGACCTGAAGGGAGCGACGCTGGACATGGCGCCGCGCTACGATCGGCATGCGCGTGGCGGCGTGACCAACATTCGCGCCGCTCAGTTCAAGCCCAATGTGGTGCGTGTGGTGATCGAGATGGATGCGGCGCATCCGTATGAAGTCACCCGCGGCGACGGCGAAGTTCGCGTGGCCGTTTCGGGGGGCGTGGCAACTTTCGACCCCTGGCATTCATCGCGCGATTACGCGGCTCGCTCGGCCGGCTCGCCGGCGGCCTCGACCGCCGCTGCAGCCAGCGCAGACGCTTCGGCGCCTGCCAAGCCTGAGTCCGCCCCGCCGGCCGCACCCGCCGGCGCCTATACATATAGAACAGACGCAGCCCCGACACAGGAAGCTGCCCCGAACGGCGGAACAACGCCCGACGCCAACATCACGTCGTCGCGCGCTCGGTCCGACGCTTCGTCAGCTGCCGACGTGCCGCTTCGTCTCACATCCCCCGTCGTCGTATCCGAGCAGCCCCGCATCACGGTTACGTACCAGGACGCAGACATTCGCGACGTCATCGCCGCGTTTGCCTCGTTCTCCGGACGCACCATCGTTGTGGGCAAGGACGTCGCGGGGACGATCACGGCCGAGATCAAGAACCAGCCGTGGGACGTCGCTCTCCGCGCGATTCTGCAGGGTCAGGGCCTCGCCGCCGCAGAAGACGGTCTGACCGGCATCATCACTGTCGACAGCTACAAGAATATCGCCGCGAAGCAGTCGTCGGAGCCGGTGGTCACGCAGCTGATCGCGGTCAACTACGCCAGCGCGGCATCGCTTGTCGGAACGCTCACCAACCTGCTCGCCAAGGATTGTGGTCCCGGCACTACGCCCGACGCTCAGGCGACGACGCAACGCAACAACAACAACTGCTATGCGCGCGGTTCCGTTGCCGCCGATACGGCCACCAACACGCTTCTCATCACCGAAACGCCATCCCGCATGGCCGACCTGATGTCGTACGTCAAAAGTCTCGACGTACGCACACCGCAGGTCGCCATCAAGGCCAAGATCATCTTCGTCAATCGCACAGACATCGAGGAGCTGGGGCTTTCGTATGACCTCGGAACGGGCTCGGATCAGTTCTTCAGCCAGCTCGTGCAGCGCATCGATCCGACGACCACGAAACCAATCGACACCAATGGCGACGGAGTACCCGACGCGTTTGGCGGCGGCTCTCCGGTAAATGGCGACCGCATTCTCCTCGGCGGCAACGCGCTGTCCGCAATCGCCAATGCAAATGCCCGCGTCGTCAATCCCGCGCTCAAGCTCATCTTCTCCGCGGCTCTCGGAAAATTTCAGCTCACGAGCTTCCTCGACGCTCTGCAGGAAGTACAGCTCGCCGACCTTCAGGCCGAGCCGAGCATCGTCACGCTCGACAATCGCTTAGCGGAGATTCTCGTTGGACAGGAAATTCCAATCCGCGTGCTGGATGTAAGTACGCAGGGACAGCAGCCGGGGCAGGCTTCCGTCAACGTTCCCCGCGCAACCGTCCAGCTCAAGGAAGTCGGAATCATTCTCAGCGTCACGCCGCACATCACGAACAACCGGCAGATACTGCTCAAGCTGCACGCCGAGAATTCGGATGCGCAGCTTGCATCATCTGACGTCGGGTTCATATTCGGCAAGCAGCGCGCTGACAATCAGCTTCTCGTCGGCGACGGCGAGACAGCTGTCATCGGCGGCCTGACAGTGACCCAGGTGACGAGCTCCAAGTCCGGCATCCCGTTGCTGGTCGATCTTCCCATCATCGGCCGCCTGTTCGGAGTCACCCGTACATCCGAACAGAAGCGCGACCTCCTCATTCTCGTCACGCCACACATCATCGACGACGGCGATCGCGTTCTCTCGGCGCGGCCTTCGGCAAGCAACAGGTAGTAACATCTCATGCCGACTCAATTGAACATGCGCGCAGCCCGCGTCATTGCCGGGGTAGCCGCAGCGGCAATTGCTCTGGTCGCTGCAGCCTGCGCCGATTCCACCATGTCCACGAGCACGCTGGCAGACAAGTCGCCACCTTCCGTCAGCCTGACGAGTGTCGGCAGCACCGTCGACACGATCATCTCCTTCACGGTCGAAGCCAAGGACAACCTGGGCATCAAGACCATCTCGGTGTTGGTCAGCGGCGGCCTCACGTTCAGCTTCGACACGACGTTCACCAGTGCCAATACCGATGCAACCATTCCGTTCTCGGTGTCGGTACCGCGCAGTGTACCGCGCGGCACACCGGTGCTCGTCACGGCGTCGGCGGTGGACGGCGCGCTAAACCGGTCCGCTGTCGACACTCTCAAGCTGACCGTCGGCAACGTGCCGCCGGCGGACGTCCATTTCACCAGCCCGGCGAGCGGAACACTGGCAGTTGTCGGAAAGTCGATCATCGTGTCCCTCAGCGCGCGGTCGGCAGTGAAGGTGCGATCGGTTGGATTCCGCGCCACGGGAGCGCTTCCGATCGCGGACTCGACTGTTTTCTCCAGCCCGCTGAGCGACTCGGTCTCGACACTCGACACCATTCCGATTCCGGCCAACGCCCCCATTGGCGCTGTGTCGCTTGCGCCCTTTGTCATCGACTCGCTCGGCCAGCGCACTGTGGGGCCGGCGATAACGCTCAACGTTCAGCCATTGTCGGCAATCAACTCCACTCCAATCGTGACATTCAGTCACACCGTGAGAATAGAAGTTGGTGACACCCTGCACGTCGAAGCCTCGGATCAGACCGGCATCACGGTCCTCGGCTACGAGGTCCGGCGGACCGTGGGTGGGACCATCGACGCAAAGGATTCGATTGTGTCGAATGGCAACATCACGTCCCAGCTCAAGACCTTCAACCTGCGCCTTCCGTACTCTGACTTCCCGACGACGATCTACATCCAGGCTTTCGCCCGAAACTCGAACAACACGCGGGCCTACGCGAAGATTGCCGGAGGAACGGACCGCATAGATACGGTTACGGTGGTCGCCGGTTCGACAAGGTCGCTGCCGCTTGGTGGAAGCGTTGCCGATGCACTGTACCATCCGCGCACCGACCGGCTGTATCTCACCAACATCGAGCGGAACGAGCTCGAGGTGTTCAGTCTCACGGACTCTTCATTCAAGGCGCCGATCATCGTCGGATCGCGTCCATGGGGTATCTCCGCCTGGCCGCGCGACCGCAACGGCACAATGGGTGATACGCTGCTGGTAGCCAACTCCGGCGCGACGGACATCAGCTATGTAAACCTCAATGCATCGGGCAGCGGGCGGGAAGTGTTCCGCTATGCGCTGCCGAACATCGTTGCCTTCAGCGTCACATCCACCAAGACTTCGGCGGGCTTCACGCTTCAGCAGCGGACGAAATACGATTTCAGCGATCGGCCGCAGTACATCGGCAGCACCTGCGCCGGTGCCGGACCGGATTGCGGTGACGTCGTGGTCACATATTCCACCACTCCGACACCGGGCCAGAGCGCGCCGTTCGACAAGAAGAACGGTACGCTCCGCTGGGAAAACCTGACCAGGGGCACGTCGCACTTCTTTTACGAGCAGGCCGAGGGCCAGTCGCAGGACGGCGCAGATACTCTCGAGGTCATTCGCTACGACGCCAACACCGGCGCAGCGACGACACTCGTTCCTTACAAGCAGACAGTGACGGTCGGGACGAAGACTCTCGAGTACTCGGTCGTCGTGCAGCTTCCCGCCCTCGCGTTCCGCGATACGACATTCGTTCGCAACTCCGGCAACTTCCGCCGCGCGGCGTATGGCGAGGGAGGGCCGGTGCAGGGCACGCGGGCGATGACATTCGACGTGACTCGAGGTTTTCAAACCTCCGTGACACTCATTGACGGTACAGTCATGACGCTTCCAATCCCGGTGCACGACCTGGGCATTTCACAGGCGGCCGACGTCAGTGACTTTGTTGCGAACAGCTTTGCGAAGGTGCAGGGTGTCGCCATGAACTTCGACGGCTCGCTCACCGGTATTCGCGCCGACTCGACCTATTTGCTCAACCCGGCGCTGAGGCTCCAGGGAATTCTTGGAACCACGGCGAGCAACGCCGGTCTGGACTTCCATCCGAGCAACAACGGGCCGAATTCTTTTCCGTTGTCGAGCCGGCTGGTATTCGCCGCGTCGGCCGAGCCGGTCATCGAGATCTTCGATAGCTATTGCTACAAGAGGGTGAGCAGCGTGCCGATCAGGGATCCAATCATCGGGCCCATCAAGGCGGCGCTGCGCCCGCTCACGGGGCAGCTGGTGCTGGTGGGTGCGACAAAGGGAGGGGTTGTGATCGTCACCCTGCCGAATACGTTTACGACGAGCTGTCAATAGGCGTACCCGCGACCTTCTCATGATGAAGTGCACGAGAGCCCGGCTGACGCCGGGCTTTTGTTATCGGGTATCGGGTATCGGGTATCGGGTAGCGGGTATCGGGCAACGGGCAGCAGGCACGGGTAACGGGTAGCGGATTAATGCTTCGATTCACGACAGCCGGCGAATCTCACGGTCCGGCGCTCATCTCGATCCTGGAAGGCGCTCCAGCGGGCATCCCGCTTCTGGCGGCTGACGTCAACGCCGATCTGGCTCGTCGCCAGCAGGGTTACGGGCGCGGCCACCGCATGCAGATCGAGAGCGATGCAGTCGAATTCCTTTCTGGCGTGAGGGCTGGCTTCACCGTCGGCTCGCCAATCGCGATGATGATTCGAAACCGCGACTGGGAGAACTGGCGCGAGATAATGGATCCAGCGCCGGACACGCCCGGAGCGTCGGGCGAGATCGCTCCACGCAAGCGGGTCGTGACGCGGCCCCGCCCTGGCCACGCTGATCTCTCCGGCATGCTCAAGTACGACCGCGACGATGCCCGTGACGTGCTCGAGCGCGCATCAGCCCGCGAGACCACCGCACGCGTCGCGGCGGGCGCAATCTGCCGCAGACTTCTCTCGGAGTTCGGCCTGAAGATTGGAAGTCATCTCGTTCAGCTCGGCGGCATCGATGCTGCGTTACCCGATGAGCTGCCCGCCGACATCAATGCCGTCTCCGACGCGTCGCCTGTGCGAACGCTCGACCCGGTGGCCGAGGCGGCGATCATTGCGCGAATCGACGAGGCGAAGAAAGCAGGCGACACGCTGGGCGGGGTATGCGAAGTGGTTTGCACGGGACTTCCGATTGGTCTCGGATCTCACGTGTCGTGGGACCGGAAGCTCGACGGTCGGATCGGCGCAGCGATGATGTCCATCCCGGCCGTGAAGGGAGTCGGCATAGGGATTGGGTTCGACGCGGCAAGGCAGCCGGGCTCGGCGGTGCACGACGAGATTCTCGGCGGCGGCTCGAGCGCGAGGAGCGCAAATCTCCGGCGCCGCACCAACCGCGCGGGTGGTCTCGAGGGCGGAATGACAACCGGCGAGCCACTGGTTGTACGCGTCGCGATGAAGCCCATCAGTACCCTGATGCGCCCGCTCGCGACGGTCGAAATGAAAACGGGCGAAGCCGCTTCGGCGGTTGCCGAGCGAAGCGACGTCACCGCGGTCCCCGCGATGGGAGTTATCGCCGAGGCGATGCTGGCATTCGTCGTCGCGCAGGCGATGGTCGAGAAATTCGGCGGCGATTCACTCGGCGAGATGCGTCGCAACTTCGACGGCTACGTAGAGCACATTGGCAAGAAACGGATCTAGAAAACGGATTCCGTTTTCAAACATCATTCTTGTTGGTCTCCCCGGAGTCGGCAAGACTTCAGTCGGGCGCGCGGCGGCAAAGCTGCTGGGCCGGCCCTTCATTGACTTCGATACGGAAATCGAGCACCGCGAGCATGCGTCCGTCGCCGAAATCTTCTCGCGAAAGGGCGAACCTTACTTTCGCACGCTCGAGGAGTCTCTTTCCCTGGAGCTCGCCCGGAGCAGCGGAATGGTGATGGCGCCGGGCGGAGGATGGGTCGCCAACACTGCCGCAGTGGCACTTTTGCGTCCGAGGGCCAGTATTATATACCTTAGAGCGACTCCCGCGACCGTTCTTGGCAGAATGGCCCTTGGGAGGGCTCGAAGGCCGCTCCTCGAGGGACCCGAACCGCTCGTCCGGCTGACAGAGCTTTACGAGCTGCGACGGCCCCTTTACGAGACTGCCGATATCGTGTTGGATACCGAAGTTATTGACAAGACAGAAGTTATCGAACGAGTGCGGCAATTTGCTTTGTCCCTGGGACAGGAAGATTAGCCAACTTGCTGACCATATACCGCAGGAATAGGTTACGCGAATGGATGAACGTTTGGCGCTGCCAATGACGTTTAGAGTGATGGGACCCCACGAACGGGGCAGATTCGCCCCGGAGGCCTGGGGACATCTGCTTTCGCTCAGTGGGTCCGGGGCAATTAACCCGGTCGAGCTCGAGCACATCATCGAGCGGGCCCTTTTGCAGATAGATGGGCGTATCGCTCTCGAGGACCTTCGCGGCATGCTTGAAGGCTCCGGGCTCGAGGACAGCGGGGCGCCGGGCGACAACCAGACGGTTCACTAGGGGCTCACCATGGCAACCGCCAGAAAGGGCGCCAAGAAGACCGCCCGGAAACGCGCCACAGCGTCCGGCAAGGCCAAGTCGCGCAAGGCCGCCGTCATTGTGGACGAAGGGCCGCCGTCCGAGCCGGGAACCACCACGCTCGTTGTGGTCGAGTCACCGGCCAAGGCCAAGACAATCGGCAAGTACCTCGGCCGCGGATATCGCGTGCGGGCCACCATCGGTCACATTCGCGATCTGCCTGAGAAGAAGATCGGAATCGACGTCGAGAACGGCTTCGAGCCGGAGTACGTCACGATTCCGGGCAAGGAAAAAACGCTGCTCGAGCTGAAGAAAGTTGCGCGTGACTCGCGCGAGATTCTGCTCGCTACCGATCCTGACCGCGAAGGCGAGGCGATCGCATGGCATGTCGCCGGCCAGATTCGCCGCAAGAACGGCGCGCCAATCCGCCGCGTGCTGTTTCACGAAATCACGCGCGACGCGGTGCACGCGGCAATCGCCAACGCCGGCGAAATCGACGAGCGCAAGGTCGACGCACAGCAGGCGCGCAGAGTACTCGACCGTCTCGTTGGGTACAAGGCCAGCCCGGTACTCTGGAAGACAGTAAAGAAGGGAATCTCTGCCGGCCGCGTTCAGACAGTCGCGCTCAGACTGCTCGTCGAGCGTGAGCGGGAGATCAAGGCGTTCAAGCGCGTGGAGTACTGGACCGTCGAAGCCTTGATGGAAAAGGCAGGTCAGGAGTTCGTCGCCAAGCTGCACCACATCGACAACAAGAAACCGGTCATTCCTGACGAAGCCGCGGCTGGCCGTATTCTGAATGACCTCGAGTCGCGAAAGGCGTTCGACATCACCGAGGTAAAACGCCGCGAGCGGCGCAAAAACGCCGCGCCGCCATTCACCACCAGCACACTCCAGCAGGAAGCGGCCAAGAAGCTGAGCTACGGCTCCAAGCGCACGATGCGTCTCGCGCAGGATCTTTACGAGGGCGTCGAGCTGGGGGACGAAGGCGCGGTGGGTCTCATCACCTATATGCGCACCGACTCTACGCGTGTATCGGAAGTGTCTGCCACGCAGGCCCGCGACTACGTCAAGATGCTGTTTGGGAATGATTTCGTCGCGAAGACTCTTCAGCTCTACGGCGATGGAAAGTCCAAGAACGCGCAGGACGCGCACGAAGCTATCCGCCCGACCGATCCGACCCGGCGTCCCGAGCACATCCAGAAGTACCTCTCGGCCGACCAGTTCAAGCTGTATCAGCTCGTCTGGCAGCGTTTCGTCGCGTCGCAGATGTCGCCCGCCGTGTTCGACACGACGACTGTCGACTTCGATCTTTCGGCCCGGGCGAAAACCGGCGCCGTCCCGCTACCGTACTTGTTCCGCTCCACCGGCAGCGTCATGAAGTTCCAGGGCTACCTCGCACTGTATCGCGAAGCGCGCGAGGAAGGCGACGGTCACGGTCGCGCGCTCGAGGACGAGCAGGCGCTCCCCGCGGTGGAAGTTGGGGAAAGCATTCCGGTAAAGCGGATAACACCGTCGCAGCACTTCACCGAGCCGCCGCCGCGTTTTTCCGAAGCGAGCCTGGTGAAGGAGCTGGAGCGGCTCGGCATTGGCCGGCCATCCACCTACGCGTCAATCATCTCGACGCTCGTTGACCGGCGCTACGCGCAGCTCGAGCAGCGCCGTTTCTTCCCAACCGAGCTTGGCGATCAGGTCGAGCGCGTGATGGTGAAGAGTTTTCCCGACATCTTCAACGTCAGGTTCACCTCCCACATGGAGACCGACCTCGACCGCATCGAAGATGGCGAAGTGAACTGGCGCGGAATGCTCAAGGACTTCTACGGTCCGTTCGCCACGTCGCTGAAGGACGCGAACATGGAGGAGCTGATTGCCGAGGCGCACGATCTGTCGGCGCTCGAGACCGAACGCTGTCCCACGTGTGGCGGAAAGCTGGTCGCGCGCGGCGGGTTCTTCGGTCCGTTCATCGCGTGCGAGAATCATCCAAAGACGTGCAAGTTCACGCGTCCCTTGCGTGGGGATCGCAAGCCCGCCGAGCCCACCGATCAGATCTGTCATGAATGCGGCGCGCCGATGGTCATTCGCCACGGGCGCTCCGGAGAATTCCTCGGCTGCAGCCGCTTCCCGAAATGCCGTGGTACGCGGTCGATGCCGACAGGCGTGAAATGCCCCAAGGACGGCGGTGAAATTTCCATTCGCCGCTCGAAGAAGCGCGGGAAGGCATTCTATGGATGCTCGAACTACCCGGCCTGCGACTTCGTGATCTGGGACAAGCCGGTCGCCGAGGTCTGTCCGGAGTGCGGGTATATCGGCGCGGAGATGAAATCCAACAAGACTCGCGGCGAGTATCGCCGGTGCATCAAGTGCGCTAACGAATGGGATGCGCCGGAGATGCAGCCCGAGGCGGTGGCCGTGTGATTCGCGTCGTGGGTGGAGGCCTCGCCGGTTCGGAAGCAGCGTGGCAGCTCGCCGAGCGGGGGCACAACGTGGTGCTCCACGAGATGCGGCCGACTCGCACCACTCCCGCTCACACGACCGACCGGCTCGCCGAGCTGGTCTGTTCCAACACCTTCAAGAGCACCGAGACTTCCAACGCGCACGGCCTCCTCAAGGCCGAGATGCGCGTGCTCGGGTCGATGATCCTGCAATGCGCCGACGAGGCTCGCGTTCCGGCAGGCAGTGCGCTGGCGGTGGACCGCGATGCGTTCGCTGCCGCGGTCACTGGGCGGATCATGTCTCATCCGCGCATCGAAGTCAGCCGCGGCGAAGTTACAACCCTCGAGCCACAATCCATCATCGCCACCGGGCCTCTTACCTCGGACGCCCTCGCCCAGGCGATTCGGGAGCGTTTGGGAGTTGGCGCCCTCGCTTTCTACGACGCCATCGCTCCAATCATATCGCGTGAGTCCATTGACGAGACGATTGCCTTTCCCGCCTCCCGTTACGGTCGCGAGACAATGGAAGGCGAGGGCGACGAGGGAGCGTATCTCAACTGTCCGATGTCGCGTGAAGAATACGAGGCGTTCATCGCCGCGTTGATCACCGCCGATCAGTTCCACGGCCATGAGTTCGACGAGGCGCCCTACTTCGAGGGCTGCATGCCCGTCGAGGTCGCGGCAAATCGGGGCGTCGATACGCTGCGCTTTGGTCCGCTCAAACCGGTTGGCCTTCGCGATCCCAGATTGGGGCGCCAATCTCACGCCGTGGTGCAGCTCCGGCGTGAAGACCGTCACGGAAGAATGTGGAACATCGTCGGTTTCCAGACGCGACTGAGGATCCCGGAGCAGCAGCGTGTTCTAAGAATGATCCCCGGCCTCGCCAACGCCGAGTTTCTGCGCTACGGCTCGATCCACCGCAATTCTTACGTCAACTCGCCCCAGGCGTTGAGCGCTCATCTCGCGGTGCGGGACGATCCGACGATTCTTTTTGCCGGGCAGATCACCGGCGTCGAGGGCTACACCGAGAGCTCGGCCACGGGACTGCTTGCCGGGATCAACCTGTCACGCATTCTCAGCGGCGACGAGCCGGCAGTGCCTCCGCCGGTGACGATGCTTGGCGCGCTCTACCGTTACATGCGCGAGGCAAACCCCGCGCACTTCCAGCCGATGAACGCCAACTTCGGCCTGGTCGACGATCTGGCCAATCCGATTCGCGACAAGAAGCGTAAGAGAGAGATGATCGCCGAGCGCGCTTTGTCCGCGATGAGAGACTGGGGAGAGACTGTGGGAATTGCCCGTGCGGGCAGTGCCATCAACGTCGAGGCCAATGTCCGAGTCGCCGCAGGTAGCTGAGTTCCTGCTGCACCTCGAGAAGGAGCGGGACGTTTCGCCGCACACCCTCAAGGCATATCAGCGCGACCTCTCGGAATTCGTCGAGTTTCTTTCCGGCTATTACGGCGCGGGCGGCTGGAGCTGGGGCGGCGTCGATCGCCTGGCGATTCGCGGATTCCTCGCGCACCTCGCGCGACGGGAGCTCTCCCGGCGCAGCATAGCGCGGTCTCTGTCTGCAGTGCGGAGTCTCTACTCCTTCATGCACCGCAACGAAGCGGTCGAGTCGAATCCGGCGAGAGGCGTGAGCAGCCCGAAGCTAGAGCGGTATCTTCCTGGCTACCTCGATCGCGCCCAGATCGAGCTGTTGTTTGAGAGCTCCGAGCTCAAGGCGCAGGAGGGCCGGTTCACGGACGTCCGCAACAACGCGATTCTCGAGATCTTCTATTCCACCGGGATGCGGTTGTCGGAGCTTCGCGGGATCAATCGAAGCGATATCGACCTGCTCTCGCAGCAGGTGAAGGTGCGCGGAAAAGGAAGGAAGGAGCGGATCATTCCGCTCGGCGACCATGCCCAGCTCGCTCTCCGCAACTACGAGTCGAAGCGTGACGACCTGGTCCGCAATACGCTCCCCGGCGCCGACAGGACGGCCTTCTTTCTCAGCAGCAGAGGCAAGCGCATTTCAGTCAGCGCAATCCAGAAAGCAGTGACGAGCTTTCTCGACAGCATCGATGAGGACGCGGGGCTTTCGACTCACTCACTCCGCCACACGTTTGCCACGCACCTGCTCGATGCTGGCGCCGATCTGCGCGCTGTTCAGGAGCTGCTGGGCCACGCGTCAATCTCAACGACGCAGATCTACACCCACACCAGCGTCGAGCGCCTGAAGGAAGTCTACGGGAAGGCACACCCGCGGGCGTGAACACTCGCGCACCTGTTTTTCCGCGAGCATAATTGGCGCCGATGACAGTGCCTGAAAGATCCATGGCAAACGCCCGAAGCCATCATCCAGTCGTCCGTGTCACGCATTGGGTGAATGCAATTGCGTTGACGATCATGATCGGGAGCGGACTGCAGATATTCAACGCCTACCCTGCATTCGCGCGGCGCGGCGAGACGTTCTGTTGCTATCCGTGGGAACACAAGCCGATACCGAAGGTCTTCACCTTTGGCGGCTGGCTCGGCGGGGCGCGTCACTGGCACTTTGCGATGATGTGGGTGCTCGTCGTGAACGGGCTCATCTACCTCGGCTTCATTTATCTGCACGGGGAATGGCGGGATGTGGTCCCGCGGAAATCGTTTCCGCGTGACACGCTGGCGATGATCAGCTACTACCTGTTCATCAGGAAGCGGCATCCGGTGCAGGGAAAGTACAATGCGCTCCAGCGGGGGACGTACTTCATTCTTCCGGTTGTCGGAGCGGTGGCCGTCATCAGCGGAATCGCCATCTGGAAGCCGGTGCAGCTCCAGCCGCTGACGGATCTCCTTGGCGGTTACGCCTGGGCGCGTTACTGGCATTTCCTGGCGATGATCATGCTCGTCACGCTCAGCGCGATCCACATTTTCATGGTCTTCACGGTCGATCCGTATGCGTTGCAGTCCATCACCATCGGCGGGTATGACGAGCGCAAGTCGCCTGAGGCCAGAAATGCCAGGCCACTTTATCACCTGCTGCCGCAGGCGCCCGCCGTCGAGGAAGAAGTGGCGCCGGTAGCCGTCGAGGAGAAAATGCCGCCGGTAGCGGCGGCCGAGGTTCCCTCACTCGAAGTGGCGGGCGCATCGGCGACACAATTGCCGGAACACAGCTCGACGGAGAGCAAGCCATGACCGTGGATCGGCGAAAATTCATCGCGCTCACCGGTTCCACGCTTTCGTCGGCGCTTCTCGCCGCGTGCGGATCGCGAGGGCCAAAGGGCGCCGAGCGAATTCTTCGCTACGCGGAAAGGAAAAACGAGGTTGTGGAGCGGGCGCTCTTCAGGCACACGGCGATGGATTCGCCCATTGCGGGATCTCGTCTCGCGGGCAACGCGCTGCCGAGCTACTTCGTTTCGAAGACTGTCCCGGTGTGGGATGAGTCGCAGCGCGGTAAATGGATGCTGGAGGTCTCCGGAATGGTAAACCGTCCACTCAAGCTATCGCTCGACGACCTGCAAAAGCTTCCGCGTATCACTCAGCGCGTGAACCACTACTGCGTCGAAGGTTGGACTGCCGTCGAAGAGTGGACCGGTGTGCGATTGCGCGACCTCGCCGGCCTGGCCGGCATGCAGGCCGCCGCGAAGTACGTGGACTTCCAGTCATTCGACGACGACTACCATGAGAGCTGGGACATCGAAAGTGGGATGCATGCCCAAACTGTCGTTGCCTACGGCCTCGACGGGCGAATGCTCGCACCGGCTCACGGCGCGCCTGCCCGCGTGTACTCTCCGGTGAAGCTTGGCTACAAGAACACCAAGTACCTCACGCGGATCGTGTTCATGCCGGTTCGCAATGGAGGGTACTGGAGCGACCAGGGGTATGAATGGTACGGAGGGGTTTGAAGCGGAGGGGAGACGTTCTCAGGGCTTCACTTTACCCCTGCCCACGGACCAGACGTACGACGCCACAGCCAGCGCCTGCGCGGGGGTAATTCCGCCGGGGAATGCGACCATCAGTGTGCCTTTCACGCCGTGCGTCGCCACGTAATAAATCGCTGCGAAATCGCCGTTCTTGGCATCTCTCCAGGCGTGCGGCATCAAGGTCGGAGCGATTTGCCCACCTTCGAGCTTTTGTCCATGACAACCGAAGCACGTTCCCTGGCCGTGAAAGATCGCGCGCCCCAGCTCTACCGCCGCCGGCGTGATGGCGCTCGAGTCCGGCTGCGCCGCACCCTGTTGACGCCGGGCGAACGCGCTCGAACCCGCGAGGATCACCATCGAGATCGCCAGCAGCAGGGATTTCATGGCTGAGAAGCGCCGCCGCTTATCACAGTTGACGGCCTCAAACCGTGGAAGATCGGCGCCATGTCTCTTCGAACGATGCCCGGCCCGGCCCGCTCAGGGCGAACGTAAGACACGCCATGAGAAGTGTCAGCTCGAACTCGAAGCCGTACGGTGCGAAAAAGCCGCCATGCAGCCGCGCAACGAGTATTGCAACTATCATCTCGATGACCAGCAATGCGCCGGCCAGCCTGGCAAACACGCCAAGAAGGATCGCCAGCCCTCCGAGCAATTCCACGGTAATGACGACCGCGGCGGCAACATGGGGCAGCGGAATCCCGAGTTTCCCCATGATGTCAGCGGTTCCCGCGAGGCCGAACACGAACAGCTTCTGCCCGCCATGCATGATGAACACGAGCCCCACTGCAATTCGCAGCGGCAGCATTCCCCATCTGGCGAATCGAGTGCCGGCTTGATTCATCTCACCTCTCCACTTTTTAACATACGTGATCGCTCACCAAAGCGTTGGCTACCCTGTTAAAACGCAAGCCAGAAGTAGAGGAAGAGCGTATTGTTGTCCGCTGCCTTGCGACCGGCACCGTCGTAATTGTCTGACGCGCCATTGAACCGGCTGTACGCCACGTACTGCAGTCCAAAGCGCGCATTCTGCCATGGGTTTACGGCGAATTCTCCAAGCGCCCCCCTCGAGTCGGGGCTTCCGGTGCTACTGCCTGTAACGGACGCCGGAGCGAACAGCACAGCGTCGGCTGTGCCAGTAGTCTGGAAATAGCCCGCGCTTAAGGAGTAGCGCATGCTCGGTTCGAACGTAAGACTCGTTCGAAACGTCGAGAGCGTCTCGTGCAGATTTTCGGCTTCGGCGGGATCGGCGTCGGTGAATGCGGAGAGTGTCTGACCTTCGTGAATGAACGCTGCCCGGCCAATCCATATGCCGCTTGCGGCGTGATGCTCGAGTTGCGCATCGACGGCTGCGTCGGTGTAGTTGTTCGTCGGCCCGCTCACGCCCTGAGGATACAAGTGCGCAACGAAGCCGTAGGTTCCAATCATCCCGTACGTCGAGGGCCATGCGTGCTGAAGGGCCGCTCTCCAGTATGGGATCACCCCTTTTGTCACGTTCGCGGCGCTTCCGTCGAGCGGCTCATGCGAGCCTTGCGGGGCGGATCTGTAGGCGGACACTTCCGTGTACAGGGTGTTGTCGTACAGCGAGTAAGCGCCGAGCCCCGCTACCTGCTGCCCGAGGGCGCCGTCAATCATCGTGCTCGCCGCCGGCGACGGAGCTACGTCGGAGCTCATGAACGGAAAGCTCCACGCCGGCACGGTATTCCACACATCCTGCACTGTCGGATTGTTGTTCAGCGTCAGACCGATAAGAAAGTCCTTGTCTGCCAGGGTCGCATGCTTCGCCCAGCGCAAGTCGACGTTGTCGATTCCGATTGCACCGTCCGCCGCCGCGTATGTGAACTGTGTGAACATCCCGAGGTGAGGACTGATCTGCCCGGCCACGAAAAGACTGAGCTGCTGCGGAAAGCTCACAGTTCCGTTTTGAGTCTCGGGTTGCGCCCGTGCCGTCTGCGTCAGCCCCGTCACGAGCATCGCCGCCAACGGAGGAATTGGCGACAGCTTGAGTGATTCGTTGGGAGCGCTATCTCCAGGTTGACCTATCGTCGTCAGCGCCGTAAGCGTATAGCCGTTGAGCTTGAACAACCGTCCGAACGGCGTGAGCTGCGGGAACTGATAGTGGCAGGCGCTGCATGCCAACCCTGTCTGCCGCGTAAAACTGGGAACGTAGAGTTTCGCCAGGGCGGCGTAGAGCGAGGCCGGAGCAACTGCGTGGCTGGGCCGGACCCCAAGTGAGACATCCATGCGTTCGGCTGCCCTTGTCGTCGTCGCGTATCGGCTTGACTCTGCCGGAAGGGCGCGCGCCGGGCGGGGGACGAGGCACAACGCGAACACCAGGAACGCCAGCGGGGCCGTCAAATCACCACGTATCCGGTTCATGGAGAGCCGTCCTTTTTTGGGGCCTGACTACTCGTATCGGCTGGGCACTTCTGCGCCAGCGCGTTAACAATAGCGAAATCGCAATGTCAGGGATACGCTGATTTCATCGGAGGCGCACGAGATTGGGGCGAGCGGCCCTAGCGAATCCTCATCTTGTCCCGAGGCTTGTCGTCCGCCGGCGGGCCGGATTCATCGCCGGTTGCCCGGCGGCTCGCGCCTCTGAAAAGCAGCAGCTCTTTCAGGAACTGCCGGTTGAGGGAGGTTCCGGCGACGAGAAGGGCTACCCCCGCAAAGACGGCGATGTTTCCCCAGCGCCAGCTGTCGCGGCCAATGAGTGCCGCCCCCATGCTGGCCGTTCCGAGGGCCACCAGCAGCTCGCCGCCGCGATTGAGATCGGCCCGCCGGCGCCGGCGGCGCTCGCGGAATGGGCGCCGCTCCTCGGGACTGAAGGCGTCGTAGCCGATCGCCAGCGCGACGAGGAGCACGATTACACCCAGTATGATTGGAATCTGCTCCAGCTTCACCCTGCCATCCCTGTTAATTTTGAGCGATGCAAAGGGAGACTCGCAGGATTCGCTCCACGACGATTCTGGCAGTACGCCGGAATGGCAAGGTGGCGCTTGGCGGCGACGGCCAGGTAACCGTCGGCGACACGGTAATGAAGTCCAACGCGATGAAAGTTCGCGCATTGCGTGGCGGCAAGCTGCTGGCGGGCTTTGCCGGCGCGGCCGCGGACGCTTTCACGCTTTTCGAGAAGTTCGAGGAGAAGCTGGAGCGGCACCCGGGGAATCTCTCCCGCGCCGCCGTGGAGCTCGCCAAGGACTGGCGCAGCGACCGCGTCCTCCGTCGCCTCGAGGCACTCCTCGCCGTGACTGACGCCGAGCACGGATTCATCATCTCCGGCACCGGCGACCTCATCGAGCCCGATGACGGCATTCTGGCAATCGGCTCCGGTGGATCGTACGCCCTTGCCGCTGCCCGTGCCCTCGTCGCCAACACCGACCTGTCAGCGCGGGAGATAGTCGAGCGGTCGCTCAGGATTGCCGGTGAGATCTGCGTCTATACGAACACGAACATCACCGTCCTCGAGCCGGTCTGATGACTTCACCGAGAACGCTGCAGGCCCTGGCCAAACTTGCCGAGCTGACACCGCGACACATCGTCGCCGAGCTCGATCGCTACATCGTTGGCCAGTCGGAGGCAAAGAAGTCGGTCGCGATCGCCATGCGGAACCGCTGGCGCCGCCAGCGCACTCCGGAGGCGATCCGCGAGGAGATTTCTCCAAATAACATCATTCTCGTCGGGCCCACCGGCGTCGGAAAGACGGAGATCGCCCGGCGTCTCGCCAAGCTCGCCGGTGCGCCGTTCATCAAGGTCGAGGCCTCGAAATTCACCGAGGTCGGATATGTCGGACGCGATGTCGAGTCCATGGTACGCGACCTGGTCGAGAGCGCGGTCAACATGGTTCGTTCCGAGCGTGAATCGGAAGTTGAAGATCTCGCCCACGACAAGGTGGACGAGCGTCTCCTGGACCTGCTGCTGCCCGTGCCGGCCGACGCCAAGCCGGCGCCAACCCCCGAGGCGGCCACTGGCGATTCCCCGATCTTCCTCGTCTCCTCCAGCGGCAGTGTCTCCCAGGAGGTCGACGTGGAGAAGGAGCGCCACAAGCGCACGCGTGACAAGCTCAGGCAGCTGCTGCTCGACGGCCAGCTCGAGGCGCGCGAAGTGGAGATCGAAGTCTCGCAGAGCGCTCCGATGTTCGACATGATGCTGCCCCAGGGTGCGCCGGAAGGCATGGAGAACTTCTCCGACATGCTCCAGGAAATGCTCCCCAAGCGCACGAAGAAGCGCACGGTGAAAGTCTCGGAAGCCCGGCGGATACTGCTCGAGCAGGAGCTGGACCGGCTGATCGATGACGAAGACGTCACCACCGATGCCCTGGAGCGGGTGGAGAGCATGGGCATAATCTTCCTCGACGAGATCGACAAAATCGCCGGGGGCCGCGGCCCGACGATGGGCGGGCCCGACGTGTCGCGCGAAGGCGTGCAGCGGGATCTCCTCCCCATTGTGGAAGGATCGAATGTCCAGACGAAGTACGGGATGGTGAAAACAGACCACGTGCTGTTCATTGCCGCCGGCGCCTTCCACGTCGCCAAGCCGAGCGATCTCATTCCCGAGCTTCAGGGCCGGTTTCCGATTCGCGTCGAGCTCAAGCCTCTTACCGAAGCCGATTTCGTCCGCATCATGACGGAGCCCGAGAACGCTCTTACCAAACAGTACGCGGCTCTCGTCGAGGCAGACGGCGCTCGACTCACTTTCACCACCGATGGAATCGCCGAAATCGCCCGCATCGCGGCGCAGGTGAACGACCGCATGGAGAACATCGGCGCGCGCCGCCTCCATACGGTAATGACCACGTTGCTCGAGGAATTCCTCTACGAGCTGCCGGACCGCGGCGGAGAGCCCATCGAAGTCAATGCGGCGCTTGTTGTCGAGCGTCTCAAGGCGATTGTCGAGGATGAGGACCTGAGGAGATATATTCTCTGACTTCCGATCAACGGACTGTTCAGAAGATGCCCGCTCGACCCCACTGCGATTTTCTCGCGATTCCCGACTACTCGCGCGAAGAGCTGATGAAGCTGTTCGAGCTTGCGGAGCGCATGCGCGCGGGTTCGTACAACGACAAGCCGCTCGCCGGCAAGTCTCTCGCGATGATCTTCATGAAGTCGTCCACCAGGACGCGCGTATCGTTCGAGGTGGGCACCTGGCAGCTCGGAGGGCACGCGCTCTTTTTGTCGCCAAAGGACGTCCAGCTCGGCCGCGGCGAGCCGCTCGCCGACACCGCCCGTGTTCTGTCGCGGTATGTTGACGGCATCATGATCCGCACTTTCGCCCACGCCGAAGTCGAGGAGCTTGCGGAGTTCGCGTCGGTTCCGGTGATCAACGGTCTCACCGATCTGCTCCATCCATGCCAGGTCCTCGCCGACATTCTCACCATTCGCCAGCACCTCGGCACCATCGAGGGCAAGCGTGTGGCGTGGATCGGCGACGGCAACAACATGGCGAACTCGTGGATCAACGCTGCCTACCGGCTCGGCTTCGAGCTGGTGCTCGCATGCCCTGCCGGCTATGACCCCGACCCCAACGTGCTCGCTCGAGCACAGGCAGAGGGAAATGTTCTTGTGGTGCGCGATCCGATGAAAGCCGCGAAAGGGGCCGATGTGATCAACACAGACGTCTGGGCTTCCATGGGGCAGGAGGAGGAGCAGTCAGTTCGCGAAAAAGCATTTGCCGGATTCATCGTTGACGAGAAGCTCATGGCTCACGCGAAGCCCAGCGCAATCTTCCTCCATTGTCTTCCCGCGCATCGCGGTGAGGAAGTCGCAGCGGCAGTGATAGACGGACGGCAAAGCCGGGTGTGGGACGAAGCGGAGAATCGTCTTCACGTTCAGAAGGCGATCATGGCCAACCTCATTGGCGGAGTGGCGCTGTAATGGCTCGGCGCGATGCCGCCCCCGCACTCGCTGAGGCCGCATCGCGGAACGGTCCGGCCGTCGAGATTCATGATGTAGTCTGCCAGTTCGGTCGCATTCGCGCCCTCGACGGATTGTCGCTTTCGGTTCTTCCCGGCACTGTGGTCGGTATCGTCGGCCCCAACGGCGCCGGCAAGACGACGTTGATCGACGTGATTTGCGGCCTCGTGCGTCCCACCAGCGGAACGGCGCGCGTGCTCGGTCAGGACGTTTCGGTGAATGCCGCCTCACTCCGCGCCCGGATCGGCGTTCTCCCCCAGGAGACGGCGCTGTACGATGAAGTCAGCGCCCTGCAAAATCTTCAGTTTGCCGCCGCACTCTACGACGTGCAGAATGCCGATGCGCGGATCGCCGAGGTTCTCGCTCTGGTAGGGCTGAGTGAGCGCGCGCACGACGTCGTGCGCGGCTTTTCCGGCGGAATGCAGCGGCGCCTCGCCATCGCGCGGGCGCTGCTTCACGACCCCGAGCTGCTGATTCTCGACGAGCCGACGGTCGGCGTCGACGTCGAAGCGAGGCATCAGATCTGGACGCACATCCGGTCGCTCAACGCCGGCGGCAGAACGGTGATCCTCACCACCAACTACCTCGACGAAGCGGAGGCGCTCTGCGACCGAGTGGTGATCCTTCGCAGCGGATCCATTGTCGCTGACGACACGCCCGCCGCACTGGCGGCTCGCACGGGCCGCTGCCTCGAGCTCGAGTGCTGGGAGGAAGGCGCCAGGCAGCTCGCAACCGCACTCGTTTCGCATCCAGGAGTGCTGCGCGCCGAGATCGTGGATTTCGGTCTTCGCGTGTACCTGACGAACGAGACAGTTCCCGAAGATGTCGTCCGCGAGGCGCGGACAGTCTCGGCGGTCGACGGCTTTCGCACACGGTCTCCCGACATGGTCGAGGTGTTCCGCTCCCTCACCGCCGCTAACGGTAAGGCGTGAGCGCCTGGCGGCTGTTCCGCGCCAGCGCAGCGCTCGAGGCGGCGCAGCTTCGTCGAGCACGCGGGTTCGTGATTCTCACCGCGCTCGCGGCAGTGAACTTCCTGGCAATGGTGAGTCTGTTCGGGCTCACTGGCGCCTATGCTCCAGTGGCGCTGATCAACCTCGATGGAGGGCCTTATGCCCGCGGATTCATCGAAGCGTTGAACGGCGCGCATCACTCGTTCGCCCTCAAGTACATGGACTCAACCGCCGCCCGGAAAGCACTGCATTCCGGACGCCTGGTTGGAATCATCACTATCCCACCCGGATTCAGCCGGTCGATCGAGAGTGGAACTACCGTCCCCATCGACATCCGCATCGACAACGTCAACATCGACCTCACCAACGACGTTCAGCGGGCGCTTCCGGCGGCCATAGTCGCTTTTGGGCACCGCAACAATTTTCCCGGCGTCCGGGTGATCATGGCGGAGCACGATGTCATCCCCCACGACACCGGTTACATCCCCTATCTCGTCGTCAGCGCGCTTGCACTCGACGCCATGGTCATCGCCGGAATCCTCGGCGCCATGGCCACCGCGCGAGAATGGGAACGCAGAACGGTGAAGTTTCTCCGACTGTCGCCCGCGTCAGCCAGCGTTGTGCTTGCCGGCAAGCTCACTGTCGCATTTGCTGTCGCAGCCACGGCACTCGGCATTACGCTCCTGGCGATCGTCTTTGGTTACGGAGTCGTCCCCGTCGATCCGTGGACGACCGTGTTTGCGCTCGCAGCGTGCGTGGCGATTTTCACCTGCATGGGCGCATGGCTGGGCGCAGTCCTCAAGCGCACTCTTGCCGCAGTGCCACTGATGTTCGGTCTCGCGATGCCGTTGTACGTCGATAGCGGCGCACTCGAGCCCACGCGCTTCGACGGCGAAAAGATCTGGTTGATCGCCCATCTGTCGCCGGTCTACTACGCCGTTGGCGTTCTGGAATGGTCGTTTCACGAGCTGCGCGTCACGCCCGAGCCGGTGTACGTCGACATGCTCGTGCTGCTTGCGATTGCGCTCGTCGCCGCGACGCTCACGCTTGGAAGTCTCGCGAGAGGCGGCCGCAGATGATGCGCGGCCTGTGGGGAATGGCGCGCAATGACTTTCGCGTCTGGCTTCGCTCGCCGTCGGCAATTGCCGCGGCGCTTCTTCCCGCGCTCGGCATGGGAATCCTCGTCGCAGTTCTCACGAACTCGGTCGGCCAGCAGCCGGTCGCGCTGGTGGTGCAGGGGAAGGGCGTGGCTGCTACCCGAATGGCCAATCTCATCAAGGGCGACCGGGAAGCGTATCTGGTCACCGAGATGACGCCTGCGGATGCCGAACGCGCCATCGGAGAGCAGCGTGTGGCGGCGATCATCGTCGTTCCGGCGATCTTCGACTCTGCTGTTGCCGGCGCCACCGCGTCAGTCGATCTGTATCTCAACAACGTCGACATCGATCTTGCCGACGACATCCGCCGCAGCGTCACTCGCTCCATTGCCGAGTTCGACGCGCCACAGCTCGGTCTCCTTGGCGAGCTGCGTGGGCCGTCCGAGGGAGTGCTGCTGCCCAATCCCTACCGCATCGGCATCGCCGAGCACGACCTGCGGGACACCAACGTCTCGTTTCTTCAGTATCAGGTGATACCGATCGTGCTGCTGATAGTCATCAGCATCGGGTTGCTCGGCACCTCGCTGCTCACTGCGCGCGATTTCGAGAGAGGGACGGCAAAGATGCTGGTGCTGAGTCCGGTAAAGCCGTCGGTGCTGGTTGTCGGGCGACTGCTTGGAGGAACACTGATCACGATCACGCTCGTTGCTCCACTTATCGCGCTCGGCTTTCTGACGCACCACATTCCGTATTGCGTGGAAGAATCCACCGCGCCGCCCTGGCTCACGATTCTCTTCAGTGGACCGTGTGGGTGGATACTGCCAGTTCCGTCCGGATCGCATGCCCTTGCTCTCGTGGCTCTGTTGATCGCGGTGACGTTAATGACCGTCGGACTGGGCACGCTGCTGGGCGTGGCGCTGCGTGATACCCGCCTTGTGACGATGACCGGACTCAACGGATCGGCCTATCTGTTCTTTCTGGGCGGCGGGTTCACTACCGTTGCGTTTCTGCCCCATTGGCTTCAGATAGCCAGCCGCTTCGTGCCGACGAGCTATGCGATTGAAGGGCTGCGACAGGCGTTGTTTTACCCGGACCTCATCGGATTTGGGAGGGATATGCTCGTTTTGTCGTTGAGTGCCGTATTGTCGGTTGTGCTTGCGTCGGTGATGCTCACACGAGCGCTGAGGCGCGCATGATCGGGCGGACGACCGTACTGATTGCGGCAAGCATCGTTGCGCTCGCGTGCAAGCCCGACCCGGCCAAGTCGGTGAAGATTGTCGCCCCTCCTCCGGCGCCCCCCGCCGCGCAGGCCGCGCTGCCTCCGTGGGACGCGTCGTTCTGTGCGCTTCCTCCCGAGGATTCGACAGGGAAGAGCAAATTCGTCGCGACGGGACCGTGCGCGTTTCATCACGAGGGGAACACGTTATGCCGCGGGCTGAAGGACGACTTCCATGTGATCATGCTGAGAAAGGGCCCCGGCGTGTCAACCGTGTCGGTGTACATCAACGTCGAGTTCTACAAGGGCCCCGGCCGCTATTCCAACACCCAGATGTTCTTCACCTATCAGAACGGCGCGTCCTACTATTATTGGGGGAGCGACAGCGTTCATATCACTGTGACGGCGGGCGAGAAGTCGGTTGTCCTGCCGAAAACCAAACTCGAAGCCGAGCCGCCGAACACGGGTACCGAGGTGGTTTCGGGAACGCTCTGGTGTGGCGCGCCACTCGATTTGAGCGGAGCAACGAACCCCAGGGGATGACGATTCTGATGCGACTAAAGGAGAGGAGACGTGGTTAAGGAAGGAGATGCGGCGCCAGATTTCGCCCTGCAGGCCGACGACGGCAGCACCGTCAAGCTTCGGTCGCTGAAAGGAAAGAACGTCGTCCTCTTTTTCTACCCCAAGGACAACACCTCTGGCTGAACCAAAGAGGCGTGCGATTTTCGCGACGCCTTTCCCCGGTTCGGGGAAATCAATGCGATGGTGCTGGGGGTGAGTCCCGATGGGCTGGACTCGCATCGCAAATTCAAAAAGAAGTACAACCTTCCTTACAACCTGCTGGTGGACGAGGGGCACCACCTCGCCGATGCTTACGGCATCTGGAAGGAAAAATCACTGTATGGTCTCAAGTACATGGGAGTCGAGCGGACGACAGTGATCATCGGGCGCGACGGGCGGATCGCGCGCATTTTTCCGAAAGTGAAGATTCCCGATCACGTTCAGGAGGTCGAAGCCGCGGTTCGCGCGCTCATTGACTGACTGTCCAGGCGTAGAGCCTCTCGATCACGTCGGGTGGCGACACGCTGCGCAACTTCTTCGGCCTCACCCCCAACGCTGCACAGCTATGGAGCCCCAGCACCCGCGGGCTCGCATAGCCCAGCTGCCGTGCAACGCACTTCACTGAATCCTTAGAGTGGCAGAGGCGGGTGTATGCGTTGAGGAGGCGTGCAGCAATGAACATTTTCTTCGGCGACTGAAGGCCGGCTTCGTGAAGCGCGCGGTAAACGGCCGAGACCGGCAGACGCGCGCCCAGTGCGAGGTCGCTGGCGGCGGAGAACTGCTCGGGACTCGCGAACATTTTGCGAATCGTTGACTGAAGCTGGGGAGACAGCAGCGAGAGCGGACGCGACAATGTCTGAAGAAAGCTTTCCAGAAGATGATCCCGCCGGGCGTCGCGAAGTTTTTTGCGGACTGTGGCCGGCGGTCCCTCGTACGGGTGCAGGAGCGCTTCATTCACCCCGTGCTCGCTGAGTCTCCGCAACGCCTCGGTGGTTGTTGGCGAAGCAATTGTGTACACGAGAATCGGAAGGACCGGGAAGGCCGATGCAAAGTCCGCGGCCGCCGCAATCGCCGGTCGGCCGAGAGCAGCGGGATCGATGACCGCGAGATCGAGCTGGCGGGCGTCGGCAATCTGGCGCAGGTCGTCCCATGAACGGACGTCCATGAAGAGATCGCCGGGCGCGAGGGCCTCGCGGATACGACCCGTCAAAACTGGAGGGACAAGAGCTGCGATTCTCACGTTTCCATCCCCTGCACTAAGAAACGCCAACTCTAACCAGGGGGCGTCAGCGCGGCGTCAGCACATCACCTCGCCCGCTCAGCCGTTTATGGACTGCCTGCCCCTGTTCTGCCATATTGACCGGGTTGGGCCTCCCTCCCAGAACACTCCGGAGCCAAAGTTGACTGTGCAACCAGAATCGGGTCAGACACTTAAGCGCACGCCGCTGACGGACATACATGCCTCTTTGGGTGCCAAGCTCGTGCCTTTTGCCGGCTACCTCATGCCGGTCCAGTATCCCACCGGCATAACGGCCGAGCATCGCGCGGTGCGGGAGAAGTGCGGCCTCTTCGACGTCAGTCACATGGGCGAGTTCATCGTCCGCGGCTCGGGCGCGGTGGACTTCGTGAATCACGTCACGACGAACGACGTTGCCGGAATGGCGGTCGGCCAGGCGCACTACTCTACCATCCTCAACGACCGTGGCACCATCGAAGACGACTGTTTGGTGTATCGTGCCGAAGATCACCTGATGATGGTCGTCAACGCCTCCAACGCCGCAAAAGATCTTGCCCACATCACCCGGGAGATCGGCAAGTTCGACGCTACCATAGAAGACGTCAGCGACGCCACCGCCCTTCTTGCCCTTCAGGGACCCCAAGCGGCGAGAATTCTCCAGCCGCTCACCGACGTCGATCTGTCGGCGGTCAAGTACTACCACTTTGCCGTCGGGACAGTCGCTGGAGTTCCAGGAATCATTGTTTCGCGCACAGGCTACACCGGCGAGGACGGGTTCGAGCTGTACTTCCCCAACCAGCACGCCGTAGCCATCTGGAATGCTCTCATGGCCACCGGTGAGGTCACGCCGGCCGGACTTGGCGCCCGTGACACGCTCCGCCTCGAGATGGGGATGGCACTCTACGGAAACGACATCGACGACACTCTCACTCCACTCGAAGCAAACCTCGGCTGGCTCGTCAAGCTGAAGAAGGGCGACTTCGTCGGACGCGACGCGCTCGTGAAGCAGAAGGAACAGGGACTGGAAAAGAAGCTCATCGGTTTTACGACCGACGAACGCTCCTTTCCACGGCAGGGTTATCCCGTTTTCGTGAATGGCGAGCCAAGCGGCAAGGTGCGGAGCGGAACAATGAGCCCGTCGCTGGGCATTCCCATCGGTACGGCGTACGTGCCTGTTGCTTCGGCAGCGGAAGGCAGTGAGCTCGAGATCGAGATTCGTGGCCGCCGGATAAAGGGCAGGGTCGAGAAGATGCCGTTTTACAGGAATGCCTCGCACCTGTAGGCAGCATGAGAGTCTCCATACTCACCGTTTCGGATTCCGTCGCCAAGGGTAAGCGCGAAGACACGTCGGGCGCCACGATTGGCGCGTGGTGCAAAGCGCGGGGTGACACGGTCACCCGTCACGAAACGGTTACCGACGACACATCGACTCTGGTTGCGCGGCTCTGCGCATGGTGCGATTCGGGTGACACCGATCTCATTCTCACCACGGGCGGAACGGGACTGGCTCCGCGCGACGTCACGCCCGAGGCCACGCGCGTCGTAATCGAGCGCGAGGCGCAGGGAATCGCCGAACGCATCCGCGTTCTCTCTATCGAGAGATTTCCGCGGGCGGCGCTGTCGCGGGGAATTGCCGGCGTTCGTGGCGGGACATTGGTGGTGAACCTGCCGGGATCGCCGAGCGGAGTGCGCGATGCGCTGGCGGCGCTCGATCCGATCGTTGACCATGCCTGCGACGTGCTGAGTGGCAGGGTGACGCAGCACGAGAACGCCGAGCGGGCAACGAAAGCCGGAGGCGCGACGGAGCGATGAAAGTTCTCATCACGCTAGCCGACGTCGAGACGGCGGTCCGCCTCAACGCTTTGCTCGAGGCCGAGCAGATCGACACCGTGATGGTCTCACCCCTCGATGACATTCGAAGCGAGATCAAGCGCGCGAAAGCCGACCTTGTGGTGCTCACCGGAGCGATCGCGGATCCGTCGAGCATCCAGGTGGTGAAGGACCAGCTATGGGAAGGCGTCGCTGTGCTTGGGCTGGCTGAGGTGTCGGATCCCAATCTCATCGAAAGAATGCGGGCGATCGGATTCGTCGACGTGTACGCCAAGCCGATCTCGCCCGACGAGCTGTTCGCAGTGGTTCGTGGAATACTCGACCGGCACCGGCTGGCTCAGATCACCGGGTTGAGTGGGCAGTCCTCCGGCATCCGCGAGGTGCTCGTCAAGATCGAGCAGATAGCGCCAGTGTCGAGCACGGTGATGATCGAGGGCGAGAGCGGAACGGGGAAGGAGCTGGTTGCGCGGGCGATTCACCGGCTCAGTCCGCGCCGCAACAAGCCGTTCATCGCCGTCAACGTGGGCGCACTTCCCGAGACACTCATCGAGAGCGAGCTCTTCGGTCACGAGAAGGGAGCGTTCACCGGTGCTGCGGAGCGCCGCCTCGGCCGCTTCGAGCTCGCGAATGGCGGAACGCTTTTCCTCGACGAGATCGGTGAAGTTCCGTCGGCAACGCAGGTGAAATTGCTGCGCGTTCTCGAGGATGGAGAGGTGACTCGAGTGGGTGGTACGACGCCGATCGTGGTGGATGTCCGCGTCGTGGCGGCGACGAACCAGCCACTGCGCGGGCTTGTCTCGGGGGGAGCGTTTCGCGCGGATCTGTATTACCGGTTGAATGTTCTCAGCATCTACCTTCCGCCGCTACGCGACCGGCCCGACGACATTCCGCTGCTCGTGCGCAAATTCGTTCGTGAGTTTGCCGCTGCGCACGACCGTCCATTTCGCGGCATTTCTGCGGAGGCGATGCAGCTGCTGGTTTCGTATCAGTGGCCGGGGAATGTGCGGGAGCTGCGCAACCTCATCGAGAGCATGGTGGTACTTGCGCCGGGCCGTGAGATCGACGCGTCGGACATTCCGCGGGAGATTCGTGAAGGCGGAAGCTCTCGCTTTCTGCCTGTTCCGCTTGGTCCAGTGTTGCGCGGATCGTTCGGAAGTGGTGGTCGCGAGCTGGAATTCATCGTTCGGAGCCTCGTGGAGCTTAAGTTGCAAGTGGAGGAGTTGCGTTCGCGGGTTCAGGCTGTCGGACCCCAGACAGATTTCAGTGGGGCGCGAATCAGCGCGGGGACGATGTCGCCATCGGAGCGCGTGATTCCAGGCAACGGATCAGGCGCGACTCAAAATGTGGATGTTTCGCCGATGGTGGAGGCAATCGAACCACCCGGTGAGCCGGCGCTGGCGAGGGTGATCACGCTGACGCCGGGGATGACAATGGCCGAGATCGAGCGTGCTGCGATACAGGCAGCTTTGGCTGCAACGAAGGGGAACCGAAGAAAGGCCGCTGAGATGCTTGGCATCGGCGAGCGGACCATGTATCGCAAATTGCGAGACTATGAGATTCCTCTTCCTTAGTCTTTTCTAAATGTTTTCTTGATTAAAAGCGCATTGGTTCCAATATTGAGGCCCGTTTACAAGCGAGCCACCTGACCCACCTAGGCACTGAGCTGAGCTTGACGTCACCGATCGCGGGAAGTGTACTCCCAATAAAGCGGGCCGAGGAACTGATCCTGACGCTTCCCGGTGTGATATCGGCGCGGATTATTGCAGGTGATAGCGGGGCGATCGACCAGATCCACGTTCTGACGACGGCTGAGCTCACACCGAAGCAGATGGTCCGCAACATCGAGAGTGCGCTGATCGCGCACCTGGCGATGCGGATCGATCACCGGAAGATATCGGTGGCGACGACGAGTGAGACGAAGCCGAAGTTGCTGCCCGACGAGGGGCGGCCGCCGGTGGCGCCGGTGGTGGGTGGTGTGGCCGAGCAGCCGCAGGGTGTTGAGCAGTCGCAGCAGCAGCGAGCGGGAGCTCAGGGTGCAGCGCCGGCGGCGAGGACTGGTCCGTTTGCGAGGCGATTGTACTTCGAGGATGTGGAGGTCAGGGGCTCGCGGTCGAAAGGTTTGTCGTGCCGTGTGACGTTGCGGAAAGGCAACTCGTCATTTATCGGGGAAGCCCTAGGAATCGAGGGTGACCGGTCGCGGGTTGAGCTTGCCGCGAGGGCGACTTTGCTGGCGATAGCAGATGCGGAGAATCGCGAAGGTCAGCTGGGAGTTCAGGGAGTGAAGGTTTTCGACGCTTTCGATCGAACGTTCGTTTTTGTGGCTGTCAGTGTGAGGTCTGGCCGTGAGAACAAAGTGTTGACAGGGAGCGTTGAGATGAGGGAGAGTGCGGAATCAGCCGGAGTATTGGCTGTTCTGGACGCGACGAATCGTTGGATCGAGCACAACTAAATACGTATTAATGAAAGGAGTGGCCGCAGGGAGATAACGTCGGGCATTTCCCTACAGGATTCGGAGGGATCGCTGACTGGTGGCGCAGTACGGGTGAGCGATTATCGAGCGTAGGTCTAGATGGATGAAAGCGCGCCCAGGTGGCGTGGAGAAATTTCACCCTTAACAGGGATCGAAAGGAAAAGAATAAAACCCCCTCCCTCAGATAATGAGCGGAGTTGAGCGGGCGAGACAGAACATGAGCTGAGCCAACCGAGTAGCGCACACCAGCGGATGCTGGTTGCGACTGAAACAATCGGGAGGTGACGCAAAATGGCATATCTTGCTGCTCTTATTAACGGAGTCCTGTCGCTGGCTGACTGGGGCGGTTGGAAGTAAGCTGAGGTGGGGGGGTTCTCTTTTATGTCAAAGCGCACACAAGCATACGTCGCGATAATCGTGGCGCTGAGTATTTCGGCGGGGTGGTTGGTGTATTCGGTCGCTCCGATGGCGACCCCGTCGCTCATACGCGCCTCGGTTTGTTTTGGCGTTCTGTGTGCTTTGTGTGAGTTGCTGGCCTACGAAAAGGCAGGCCGGACAGAGACCGGCTCGATCGCCTTTCTCCCGCTGCTTGCGGCAGTGTTGGTTGCTCCCAGTTGGCTGTCGGTAGTTGCGTTGGCCGTTGCAAACGGCGTCGTGCAAATCATCCAGCGGCGGGTTTTGGTCAAGGGCGTTTTCAACGTGGCTCTTACGGGCTTGGCAGTCTCCCTCGCAATTATCGTCTACCGTTTCTTCGGTGGACATTCATTCCTTGAGGGTCAACAGCCCCTAAATATCTTGGCAATCATCGTGAGTCTTCTCGTATTTGTTTTGGCAAATACGGGGGCGCTCCGAGGCGCGATTGCAGTTAGTGAGCGAAAAACATTTTGGGCGCTTTGGCGTGAGACGCTTGGCGCAACCCTTCTGTACGATTTTCTCGCGTTGCCTTTCGTTTACCTTTGCGCCTGGCTCTACGTCCAGTACGGTCCTATGGGCGCAATTCTTTTTGTGTTCCCAATTATCGGTTTTCGACAGCTCAACAAGACCAACTGGGAGCTTCAAAAAACCAACCAAGAACTGCTCCAGCTGATGGTGGCTGCAATTGAAGCTAGAGATCCGTACACTTCTGGCCATTCGCGCCGCGTTGCCAGAAATGCCAAGCTGATTGCAGAGGCTATCGGTCTCAAAGACAAACAGGTAGAACGGGTTCGAGTGGCGGCCCTGCTCCATGATGTCGGCAAGATTCACGAAGTGTTTGCGCCGATCCTAAGCAAGCCCGGCCGTCTCACCGCGGAGGAGAATGCGATCATGCAGACTCACCCGATCAAGAGCGCGGAACTCGTACAAACGGTCACGCAGTTGAGCGACGTCGTGGACCCAATACGAAACCACCACGAAAACTGGGACGGAACCGGCTACCCTGATGGGCTGGTCGGTGAAGCCATTCCAATTGCGAGTCGGATTATCATGTTTGCGGATACGATCGATGCAATGACGACTGACCGCCCGTACCGCGCTGCCCTCACTGAGACTCAAGTACGCGCAGAATTCGTCAAGCTAAGGGGCCGACAATTCGATCCATCAATTTGCGATCAACTACTTACGCATCCTATTTATCCAAAGTTGTTTGATCAGGATGTTCCTCTGACTCCGGCTATTGCGGAGCAGGATCGCCGCAAAACGCCCCTCCCGATTCCACGCTTGGCTAGCTAGCTAACGATCACAGCCCGCGTTTTCAAGCGTTACTAACAGGTGCGTCGGGGCAGGCCAAGGCTCCCTTCGATAACATTTCAGATACTCCCCTAAGAGCTTCTTTCCTCGTCGTTCGCGCCCAGCCGCCTTGAGACCCACATAGAGCGCGTACGCGGCGAATGCTTGATGCGTGCTTCGCCGCGACTTTAGATGAGCGTCTTCCAATATATCCAGCAAATCGTCACTTGGAACATCTCCGCATGCCACTTCTGTCGCGACAGAAAGTGCTGCTTGGTAGGTTCGCCGAAAAATGAGCGGCTCTTGCCTTAATGCCGTGATCTTGCTTCGTACAAGGCGCCTCGCCACCAAAGGACGACCTCGCAAGAGTTCGAGGCGCGCGCCGAGAGCGCGCATTTCAAGCGAACTATACATGCCGTTGTGTGTTAGAGGATGAGATCTCAGCGCTTGGTACCAGCGCTTCGCGTCATCAGTTTGACCTCTCTCCAACGCCATGCTCGCTAACAGGTGAAATGCCAAAGGCAATGCGAGATCAGTTTTGTGTTGCTCGCCTACAGATAGAGCTTCGTGGAGACAACTTTCCGCTTCCTCGAATAGGCCGGCTGTTCGGAGCGAAACTGCAGCGTTGCATAGAGAGCGGAATAGATTTCCAGTAATGCCGGAGGTGCGTTCTTCGGCGACCATTGCTCTTGCAGCGTCCACTGCGGTGTCTAGGCTGCCGCAAACCGTGTGATAAACGACCATAGCTCGGAGTCGTGTCGCGGTTCTGACGCCTGAAAGCTGGCTCAGGCTTTCCACCAATTCGTAGACTTTCGGCATTTCATCGTTAACGCAGAATTGATCCAAGAGCATCAAAGCCATACTACCCGCTTCGACTCGGTGATTCGCTGTGGCCGAAAGCGCATGCAGACACGTTAGCGCTTTCTCGAGAATGTGCTCTAGCCGCAACATTCTCCATTCGGCCATCAAGGCCATCAACTCTAGCTCGTCGTGTGAGTCGTGGTTCGGATTGAGCTCGAGCATGATGCTACGGGCGCGCCGGGCCACCTCACTGACCTGTCCCCAGGAACTGCTGCGGTCGTACGCATGAGCCTGACCGATCAGTATTTCAAGACGCTCCTCAAGTGTGCTGCAATATGCCAGCGATCTCTCGTAGGCATCAGCGGCGGCATTTGGCAGGCCAACCTCCATCAAATGCGTAGCGCACGAGCGCGCAAGCGCGAAGGCGCGCCCAGTGTCGCCTGCCAATTGCCAATGCTTGGCACAATCCCAAAGGATCGCAGCCGATCGGGGTTCATCGATCTCCCTTTCGAGGATGACGCCCGCACGGCGGTGAAGAAAAGCCA